>Ga0116151_10002298_pt1 | contig 17682 bp, 13 predicted proteins | sample AD_UKC117_MetaG_FD_89893 | JGI IMG/M metagenome (GOLD analysis project Ga0116151, IMG submission 89893) | Active sludge microbial communities of municipal wastewater-treating anaerobic digesters from Hong Kong - AD_UKC117_MetaG | ecosystem: Engineered > Bioreactor > Anaerobic > Digestate...
GATTATCCAACGGCCGAAACCGCCTTGACTGAATCCATTGCCATTTGTCGCGCGATCGGGCATACGGTAGGTACAGCCAATGCGGTAACCGGCATGTGCCATGTGGCTTTGCGGGTCGGTAATGCGCAGGATGCCGTTCGTTTTCAGCGCGAAGCGCTGGGGCTGTTCCGCCAGGTGGGCGATCTTTGGGGAGTGGCTATCGCTTACAACAATTTGGGGCAAATTGCTCTGGAAAATGGCGACCTGACCGCAGCGCAAGGCCTGTTTCGGGAAGGTGTGGCCGTTTATCGTGAAGCCGGCATTAAGGCAGGTCTGGCCAATACGCTAAATAATTTGGGGCAGGCCTGTTTTGAATTGGGGGATGAGACCGGGGCGGCAGCATGCTGGCGCGAGGCGCTGGCAACTGCTATGGAGATTGGTGACCGTCCCATTGGTCTGGAGATTTTGGTGCGGGCAGCGGCTTTGGGGGAACAAGGGAAGGGAGGGATACGGCCGTTGCCCATTCTGTCTTTTGCTTTGCGTGAGCCGGGGATGCTGGAAGAGACCCGGCAGTTGGCTCAGGCGCACTATGTGGCTCTGTGCGCGGCACTGCCACCGGAAACGGTGGCGATGGCAGAGGCTGAAGCAGGGGGATGGACATTTACGGCCGTGGCCGCTACCATGCTGGATCTACTTGCGCCGTTTTGTCCCCATAGCTACCCTCCTGATCCACCCCAAAAGGCAGCTTAGCGGGCACCCCAGCCCGTAGAACCCATTCGCGGCAGAGTTCTTCCCGCTTATACGTCCCCATAGAATCAAGCAGATGCCATTTAATTTCAGCCAGGGCCGGCTTCGGCAGCATGGTTCCTTTTCGTGCATGTACAGAATCATCACAAGGGGGCGGGCAGAAAGAAACAAGGTGCTTGCAGCCATTCAACAGGGCCAGCAAGATGGTTCTCTCCGGGCGGATATGGAGCCTGAACTGATGATAGCGGCCCTATCTAACTGCGAGCGAACCCTCAGGGGTGTTTTCGAATAGATTCAGCATTGATTGTCCTGTGCCACAATTGTTCCTGAATTGACTCAGCATACATTGTTATAGACTACAATCTGCTCTGAATTGGCTCAGTATAGGCTGCCGGATACGGCAACCCATGCTGAATAGATTCAGCATGGATTGCGGGCTGCTGCAAGGGGCTATGAATAGATTCAGAATGGGTTGAAGGTGACTGCAATCGATGCTGAGCGTATTCGACACAGGAGTAGGGGCCTGGCAGTGGCAGGTCACTGGGCTGGAGCGCGAACGGCCGTTTTGCCGCTAATTTGCAGTCGATGGGCCGGGTTCAGGCGTTAAACATGGGTATGATGAACTTAACGGCCGTGACACAACTTGTATTTCTTCCCGCTGCCACACGGGCAGGGATCGTTGCGCCCCGCTTTGGCAAATGCCTGCTGCAGCCGCCCGGCATCTTCAGCCGCCATCATGGTCATAATTTCCGCCGGGGCGCGGTGCTGCTGCAGCAAGTTGGCCATGATTTTCATGGGTCGGTCCACATGGTTGAAGAACGCTTTGTAACCGGCGCATAAATAGTTCAGCCCCGGTTCGCCATCGGGCGTGTGCATGAAGCGGTTTTTGGGGCAGCCGCCATGACAGGCAAAACGCACCGCGCATTCCCGGCAGTAGCGAGGCAAACTGTCCATTTTAGCCTGTCCAAACTGCCGCTGTTTATCAGAAGCGACCAGCGCCAGCATGTGGTCGCTTTGAATGTTGCCCAGCAGGTAGTCTGGCTCGACAAAGTGGTCGCAGCTAAACAAATCGCCGTTGTGTTCCAGTGCCAGCGCCTGACCGCAGGTGGGGGCGAAGATACACAAACCGCCCGGCTGCCCTATCCAGGCGCCCAGGGCAACGTCAAACATTTGTACGTAAACCTGGCCCACGTCGCGCCGCACCCACTCTTCAAAAATAGCGATGAGAAACTGGCCGTATTTTTCGGCGTTGACCGAGCGGTTGGTGACGAGGTTGCCGGACTGGGTGTATAACGGCCGTTCCCCCCCATCCCGTTCACTCCAGCCAACATTCGCCAACGGCAAAATCTGCGTGGTGGTCCGTTCGATAATGGGGATGAACTGGATGAATTCCGTTTTTAGCTCATCGCGGAAGAAGCGGTATACCGCCAGCGGATGATCCTGATTGGCGGCATGAACGGTGCAGAGGATGTTGTAAGCTACGCCATGCTCGTAGAGCAGTTGCCAGCCGCGCATCACCTGCTTAAAGCTGCCCGCGCCTCCTTTGTTCACCCGGTAGGCGTCATGCAGCGCTTGCGGTCCATCTATGCTGATACCAATAAGAAAATCATGCTTTTTGAAGAATTGGCACCACGCATCATTCAGCAGTGTGCCATTGGTTTGCAGTGTATTGTGAATGGTCATGCCGGGGCGGGCATGTTTTTGCTGATAAACCAGCACCCGCTCAAAAAACTCCAGACCCATCAGAGTGGGTTCGCCGCCTTGCCAGGCGAAGGTCACTTCCGGCACTTGCTGCGATTCGATGTATTGTTTGATGAATGTTTCCAGCAGTTCGTCCGCCATGCGGAAACGGCTGCCGGGGTACATCATCTCCTTGGAGAGGAAATAGCAGTATTTGCAATCCAGGTTGCAAATAGCCCCAGTGGGTTTGGTCATGATGTGGAAGGCGCGGGGGGGAACGGCCGTCGATCTATTTTCCGCCATAGTGTTACCTCACTTTTCTGCCCAGCGCACCACCACCAGAGACAACCCCGACAAAACCGTCAGGCCCATCACCAGCGGCAAAATGGTGCCATTGTAACTTTGCCCAATCACCGTCCCCAGCAGCACCGAAATCAAAGTCGAAAGAGAGCCTACAATGGCCGCGCCAATCCCGGCCACCTGTCCCAGCGGTTCCATAGCCAAAGCGTTCATATTCCCAAACAAAATGCCTACGCAAAAAAACGTCAGCATCAAATAGGTCATAAAAACCCACAGAGGAACTTGCCCGGCAAAAAACAGTCCCCCAATCGCCACGGCCGATAAGCCAAAGATGATAAGCAGCGAATTTCTCACCAAAAAGCGCATCCCCAGGCGCATAACCAACTGCGAATTCAGCAAGGACGCCAACCAGATCGAAGAGGCAATCACGCCAAAATAGATGGGAAAAAGCGTTCCCAACGCATACTGTTCCTGAAAAATCTGCTGCGCCGAATTCAGATACCCAATAAAAGCGCCGCTAATAAATCCGGCCGTTACGGTGTAGCCCAGGGCCAGCCGGTTCCCGACGACTTCTTGCGTCGCCTTGACAATGCGTCTGCCGGTAAACGGGGCGCGATTTTCGACAGCCAGGGTCTCCGGCTGGCGGAGCGCAAACCACACAAAAGCAACGATTGCCAGCAGCACATAAATGCCAAAAATGGCGCGCCAACCTACCGTTTGCAGCACCGCCTGCCCCATAGAAGGCGCGAGCATAGGCACAAGAATGAACACGGTCATCACAAACGACATAATGCGGGCCATCGCTCGGCCGGAAAACTGGTCGCGCACGATGGCCAGAGTCACCACGCGCGGCGCGGAAGCCCCAATACCCTGCAACAGACGCCCCGCTAACAACATCGGAAACGTAACGGCGAACATACACAGCAGCGCGCCGCCGATAAAGAGCGCCAGACCGATATAGTTCGCCAGCTTGCGCCCGGTGCTGTCTGATAAGGGGCCGAAAAATAGTTGACCAAAGGCCAGTCCGAGAAAAATCATGGAAATGACCAGTTGACGGTCATTGGCGTTTTGGACTTGCAAATCGCTGCCCAGTTGGGACAGGGCGGGCAGCATGGCGTCGATGGACAACGCAACCAGCGCCATCAGCAAGGACATGAGGGCAACAAATTCGGCAAATGATTGGCGTGTTTTTTGTTCTGAGATAATCAAAGCAATACCTCTTGCGTTCTTCGCACCTTTACTGGAGATTTTTGGAATTATTGCGGATAGGTTAGCCCAAAACCAAAGGCGTACAGAGGATTCTGGGAATCATAGGGCACATCTTCCTTCTGATTGCGCACGGCCTCCATGGAGGAGGGCAGCTCGAAAGGCAGTTTGCCTTCTGGCCTGGCCCGGCCAAAGATGACGTCGAGAACGGCCGTATCACTCGCCCCAAAATCCGCCAGCAAAGCCTGGGCCGCAGCACTGATCTCCGGAATCACCGCCGGCCGATCCAGATAAATGACCACAATCGTCGGCACTAGTTCTAGCAGCGCCAGAATTTCGGCCTTCGCCTCAGCCTTAAAATCCAGATCGCCATGATGGAAGCTCCGGGCAAACTCGTTTTTCGTCTCGACTGGTATCCACGGCGTATCCAGCCGCAAGATGGCAACGTCGGCCTCAGCAGGAGAATCAACCACCTGGGCGTAATTGGCCGCCACGTCACTGTCCATATTCTGGACAAAAATCTTAGGCTGACCGGGCAGCGGCAGCACATTGCCCCCGTTTTTGAGCAGCGTCATGGCCCGGCTTTGCGAAGCCAGGCCCGCCGCCGCCGATTTCGGATTGCCGAAAACTTCGGGAACGCGGGCTTCATCCACAAATGGATCATCAAACAAACCGAGTTCAAACTTCTGTTCAAGCAAGCGCCGCACGGATTGATCAATGCGCGCTTCTGCCAACTGACCGCTTTCTACCAGTTCAAGCACCAAATTCGGGCAGCTTTCACCGCCAAACTGATCCACTCCCGCTTGCAGCACTTTTAACACCCGTTCCGCTTCGCTGAGATGCTCCACGCCCCAGGCGCGCGCGGGCCAGACAACGTCCCCCATGTGCAAATCGGTGATCAGACCCCAATCGGTGCAAACCACACCATCGAACCCAAACTGTTCGCGCAGCAAGGTGGTGATGATGGTTTTGTTGTAAGACATCGCTACGTCTTCGTCCGTCTGGCCCATTGGCACACCGTAGTAGGGCATAATGGAAGCCGTCCCCGCTTCAATGGCGGCGGCAAACGGAATCAGGTGGTAATCAAAATGATCGCCAGGGTAGATTTGTCCCTGCTGGAATTCGAAATGGGGATCAAGCCCTTTGTTTTGGGGGCCGCCGCCGGGGAAATGTTTGGTCATGCAGGCCACGCTGTGCGGGCCAAGTTCCGTTCCCTGAAAACCTTCGATGTAGGCTTTTACAAGCCGGGCGCTGATTTCCGCATCTTCACCAAAGGTGCCGCTGATACGCGGCCAGCGCGGCTCTGTCGCCAGATCTATTTGGGGATGCAGGGCCACGCGGATGCCCACCGCCAGATATTCTTCGCGGGCAATTTGGGCAAACTGGCGCACCAGGTCGGGATCGTCGAGCGCGCCGAAGCCCGTCGTTTCGCACCATTGGGAGAAGTCTTCGACGGCCATCGAGACGACGTTTTTGCCCAAATGGTGGCGCGGGTCAGAAGCCAGGGTAACCGGGATGCCGAGGCGGCTCTGTTCGGCCAACTGTTGAACGTTGTTGTACCAAATGGCGAGAGGTAAAGCGCTTGGAATTTGCCAGACGTTGAAATGGTTCATCTGCAAATCGGTGATTTTGTCTTTTACCGAGCTGCCGAAGCCGGTAAAGGCCTGTTCGCCCGCTTTTTCCTCAATCGAGCCATCTGGATTTACGCGCACGCCGTCGATGAAGAGCATTCCGGCTTTTTCTGCCAGCGTCATTTGCGAGAGCAAATCGGCGACGCGGGCAGCAGTGGGCTGGCGGGGGTCTTCGTAGATGTCTAAACGGCCGTTTTTGTTCAGGTCACGAAAGGAAAGCCCGTTTTCTGTTTGGATGAGTTTGGATTTTTGTCTCACGGTGGCGGTGAGAGAGGATTGTGGTTTTTCTGGGTGCATTTACTGTCTCCGTTATTTGTCGGGAATGTTGCTAGATGGACTCAATGTTACTTCTTCGCCTCCTAAATAGCCAAGGCAGTGAGCGTCACCAGTTCGGTAGCGCAACAAATAAAATCGGGAGTGTCAGGCAGATCACCTAATATAGCGTCCTTCGTCTGGATGAGCAGGCCGTTGTAGGCGCCCCAGATAACCAGAACCAGCGAGGTAAGCCAGGCCATGCGGTTATCTGGTTGGCGGTGGAAGATGAGGAAAGCAACGGCCGTACACAGTCCCCCAAACAGCGCATAGCGTATGATTTGTTTTCGTCATGATCTCCTTCAATCTAGCAGTTTGTCGGAAAAGTACCCGTAGCCGCGGTTTCTTACCGCGTCTTCCAGAGGCGTGGTAAGGATACCCCGGCTACAAAAAGTGGTCCTCCGACAGGCTGCTAGCGCGATCCAAGACCTCCATCCTGAACATTGTCTGAAAGCAGGCCGTTTGTGGCATTTTTTTACGGCCGCCGTATACTAGCCGGCTCACGCATACATGCGCCAAAAGGAGCCTTAAATGACAACAATTCAACATACAAAAGATGCAGCCGCGCCACGACGCGTGTTGTATGAATTACTGCTGGTCATGGCTATTTCGGTGTTGCTGCCGTTGTTAGTCCCTGGAACAGAGCTGATCGCCCTCCTGGTACCCGTGGTCTATTTACTGATCGAGGGGCGTTTGCGCCATCAGCCCATTGTCACTCTGGGCTTTAATTGGCGCGGTATCCCCGCAGCCCTGGTGGCTACCTGGCCATTCATTCTGCTGGTTAGCGTGGGCATCCAGGTAGTGGTGCCGCTGCTGGGGGCGGCGTTGTGGCCGGATCTGCTAACCCACATTCTGGCGCGCTTACCACAAATGCCTGCCGGGCAAACCAGCATCCTCTTCCTGCTGCTAATCCTTTCTACGCTGGGTGAAGAGGTGGTTTACCGGGGCTTTTTTCAGCAGCGCCTGGGCCTGTTCACCGGCACGACTATTGCCATCTTGCTCAGCTCACTGGTGTTCGGTTTTGCTCATTGGTCTCAGGGCAATCTGGCCCTGGTAGCTGTGGACGTCGGCCTGGTGGTGGTGGACAGTATGCTTTACGGCCTAATCTTTGCCCGCAGCCGTAATCTCTATGTGGCCTGGCTAGCCCATCTGTTGGCCGACTGGGTTGGCCTGATGATGTTACTGCTGATGTAGGTAACGACCCGGCAGCCCACGCCCGTTTTTGCGCTGGTACAACCACGAACACCGTCATTCGATGCTGTCCCTGATGACCCCAGCGACGATCCATGCCGGGCGCGGCGCGGCGGTGTTGCAGAAGCGGCGCAAGATGTGGTCTGCCGCCTATGCGGCCCATCCGGAACGTTTCGTGCAGGGGCGGCCGCAGCCGGGAAACCTGCCGGAGGCGGTGTGGATCAATCCGCCGGCTCCGGCAGAAGAAGATGACAGGGCATAGGGAGCCTGGGTTTTGGTATTTTTGCCCAGACAAAAGGAGGGGCAAGGCGTGCAAATCACCACTGTAGTGGCACAAATGAGTTGAACATTACGGTATCGATTTGGCTATCTGAAATTGATTGACACATTCCGTCCCGCTATGGGCGGAACAAAGCTGCCAGGGTAGAAGGGGCTACGGGCAAGCTTGTTGGGGAGAAACGGCCGTCTGCAAGGTGCACAGACGGCCGTTTCTCCCTTCTTGCAGCAATGAGAACACTGTTAAACAGGCTGACGCTTTAGCGAATGACCAATAGAAGGAAAATCTCGGTTTCGGCGACAAAGGTGATGCGAATTAACGTAATGGTGATGTCGCCGAGGAGTTGGGGTACGGCCGTTTCCTCTCTGTCAAGCACAGAGGAAACGGCCGTTTGGAAGGTCACTAACGGATAATCGCCGGCAAGAATATTTGGGAAGATTCAGCAACCAATGCAAATTCGGTGAAATGGTCAAGCTGGACGGCGATCTGGTTCAGGTTGGTGTTGACGCTGCATCCTGCGCAAGGGTATGCCGACTGCCACTGTGCCCCATCCCAGTAAGAGAGGGTTAGCGTCGTTTCATCAATGCCCCATGTGCTGAGTTCTGCGTCGGATGGGTAGTTGATAGTAAGGGTAAGGGGTTGGGTGAATTGGGTAACAGCCGTACCGTCTGCTTTGATTGCGCGTAAATTAAAGCCCAACACAAATTGGGCATTGTTTGGTAACGTGGTAGTCGGCGTGAACTGGTGCGAATAATAAACCGTCACAGATTCATTCACCGCATTTGGTGGGAAAACAAGTTCGATCAACCCGTCAGAACTGGTAAACGTTCCGCCACCTGTGTCTATACTCCCTTGGCTTGCGCCAGCCTCCATCAAAAATGGCGTATAAAGCAGCAAACCTAGATTAACATCATCAATATAGTGATAAACATGCGATTCTATGGTGGCACTGTCTGTTGTGCCCCACCAATTGTACGTTAAGTCAATATTTGGCGGTTGGTAGCTTGGATCGGCGTTTGTAAAATCATTAGGCTGCCCATTGGCAGTATTTCCATACAAATTGTTATGCCGAAAAGTAACCACGTTTGTATCTGAGTTTCTATTTATGATAATCCCACCGCCCCCAGACTGTGCCACATTATTAATAACGGTGTTGTTAGTGATTTCCCCTTCAAAGTTGTAATCTGTAAAGGATATAGCACCACCATAATCAGCCTCATTTTCCATGATAAGGTTGCCTTGCATAGACTGAATAGTTCCTGCATTTACAAATAACGCGCCCCCATGGCCTTGATAATTATTTACCACATTATGACTGATGATGTTATTTGTTAACGTTAAATCACAGGCAGAATATATACCCCCACCACGGGAGTATCCATAGTTGAAATTTCCAGCCTGGTTATATGCGATAACATTTTCGGTGATGATACAGTCACCAAATCCCGCAGAAATTCCACCCCCATTAGAGGTAATGCCGGTCGGAGATGAATAATTATGGCTAATTGTATTGAAGGCAATATATGTTAAACCTCCACTTACAGATATACCGCCACCAGAGTAACCAAAAGATACCGTATCATCTCCATTGAAACTAATTGTACTGTTGCGAATAACGAGCGGAGTTGGGTTTGATGAATAGGAAGATGACGCATCAATGCCTTGAAAGTTGTTTCGAATCATATTGGAATCAATGTAGGGAATGCTGTTCCTTAGGTTAATTCCGTCTTGGGCATATTCAATAATGCTATGCTGAATGATGCTGCCAGAAATGTAATTATAAGATAGGTTTACGATTGCATCCGGCGCTTCATCAACAAAAAGGATGCCTAGCCAGTCACCGGGTAATGGGGAGCCATTGCTTGATGTAAATGTGATAGGGTTATTTGCTGTTCCCATTGCTAACAACACACCTTGTACTGTCAAACTTGTGTTATTGGCGAACTGAATTGTTGTACCTGGTTCGATAGTTAGAGTAACCCCATTGAGAACAGAAATATTTCCAGTAACGTCATAGGTACTACATGCTCCGGGCGACCATGTCGTATTGGAGGCTATCACACCAGCAGCGATGGTACAATTAGGACTGGCCAAAACCTGTGGCGTAAAATCCCGCCTCGTCATGGTGATGCTGCCAACTATAATCAAGACTAACAACACGACTTTTATCCATGGCTTTTGTATTAAAATCATTTTTTGTTCCTTTTATGTTTTTTACGGCCGTTCCCCACCATCCCTTGTGCGAGAAACGGCCGTTCTCCCTACTGACACTTACGGTTTCATCACGGCAGGCAAGAAAAGCTCATACCCGGCCACGTCGCTGCCAAAGACGGCCCAGGTTCCCAGGTGGTTGTCAACGGCCGTCACCTCATCGAAATAAGGCGCAATCAAAACGATAACCTGTGGGGCAGCCAAAACGTCTCCTTCACCGCCAGAACAAGATGTAGAGATAAGGAGCGAGCAACGCTTGCTCCTATCCTGTTCCAACCCTGTTGCAGTTTAATGAAAACAACGTGTGAATTTGGTGCAGCCAAACCCCAATTTGGTGCAAATCCGTGCGGGTAATAGGGCAAATCGTGTAAAATGCAGGCCAGATGGCTGTTGGCTTCCTGTCAGTAGGCCGTTTCTCATCTCAACACGACATCGCAAAAATCAACACAATAGACAGCATACCATAGGCAAAGCTCATGCACTTCACCGACTTACGAACGGCCGTTCCCAAAGCCCTGCGTTCCTGGAGCAATCTCACCGAAACAGCGGACAGCCTGCTCACCCCGCTGCTCATCGTGCAACAAGAACTACCCCACAGCATTGGCAGCGCTCCCGCCAGCCGATTGGCAACCAACAAGATTCTGCGCAGCGGCATTCAACAACTGCAAAAACAAGACCCCACCGCCGCCCAAATTCTCACCTCACGCTTTATGAATGGCGCCACCATTCTCATGACAGCCAGCAAGCTCAACCTCAGCGAAGACCAGGTCAAACGCCGCCAGCGCAGCGCCATCAGCCGCCTGACCCAAATCTTGTGGGAACAAGAAACGGCCGTGCGCGACAACCGCCTCCACACCCTGCTAGCCCGTCTCCCGCCCCCCACCTATGCCAACCTCTTCGGCAGCCAGAACCGCCTGGATGAAATACTGGACTATCTGACCTGCCGCGACGCACCCGGCGTCATCGCCATCATCGGCCAGGGCGGCATTGGCAAAACCGCCCTGGCCGACCAGGCCGTGCGCACCATCCTGCCCCATTTCGTCTACCAGGATGTTGTTTGGCTGTGCGTCTATCCAGAGGATGGCCCAAATACCGTCCATCAACCAGATACAACCCTGCAAAAAATCATCAACGATCTGGCCGAGTATCTATGCCCCCAAACGGCGATAGCCAACGACGGCCGTATCGCCTGCCTGCGCCAAACCCTCAAAAATCGCCCCACCCTCATCGTTATCGACAACCTCGAATCCGAAGCCGACACCGCCTACATGCTCGACGCCCTCAACGACTGGGCCATCCCCAGCAAATTCCTGCTCACCACCCGCGTGCGCCTGCCTGCCTCCAGCGCTGCCTACAGCCTGATTTTAAATGAACTGCCACTGCCCGATGCAGCCAACCTCATCCGTGCCCAAGCGCAAAGCCTTAACCTCACCGATCTGGCCCAAGCGCCAGATGCTCTCATCGGTCAGATTTATGCGGTCACCGGGGGCAACCCACTGGCGTTGAAACTCGTGGTGGGTCTCACGGCCGTCCTACCCCTTTCCCAAATTCTGGCCGACCTGTCCGCCGCCAAAATCGGCGAAATAGAGCAGCTCTACCGTTACATCTACTGGGAAGCCTGGCGCAACCTCGGCGAAAATGGAAAGGCACTGCTGAAAATGATGTCCATGACGGCTGGCGTGGGTATGAAGCCAGAGCAAATGCAGGCGATGAGCGGCCTCACCGCGCAAGAGCTATGGCCTGCCATCGCCGAACTGGTCAACCGTTCGCTGTTAGAAGTACGCGGCACCACCTGGGAACGGCGCTACGGCATCCATCACCTGACAGAATCCTTCTTACGTACCGAAATCATTCACTGGCCGGATTTACCGTATTCCGTGAACCGTAATCCGATGGCTGATAACTGCTGACTGCTTGCCGCCATCAGTCCCTTTTTTGTGCGCGGGCTGTTGGCAAATCTAGTTTACTGGCAAGAGCAAACGGCCGTCTACGCCCCAATTGATCTCAACATCAGCCACCGGGAGTGACTAATCCTGTAGGCGCACGAAGTCGATGACATGCTTTTTGTCGTAGGGTTTAGCCCGATTGTATAACTGTCGCCGGTTCACGGGTAAAGCCAGGGTTACGGGCAAATCTGTCGGGTTCCAGGCACAGGCACTGACTCGCAGTTAACGCAGGCGTTACAGGTCGATACCGGGCAGTCCTTGAGCGCCCAAAGCAAACGATAATTCGCCGCCATGATGGAGATCATGTTCCAATACGTGCCAGATGATCCACTGGCGGGTATAGGACCGTGTCTTCTCGCTGCCTGGACGATAGAAAATCTCCGTCATATCTTCTGCCGTCCATCTCTGCAACCCTGATTCAATGACCGCCCAGGTCTTTTCTAGCCCGTTCACCAGTTCGGCTGCATTTCGGAATGGTTCACCCTCGTCGTCCCAAGTAACCATCGGTTCAATAGCTTCGGGTCCTTCTTGCATCACGTATCGGAACCACCAAACGCGGGCGGATATAATGTGAGCAGCAACTATCATAACTGTGCGCAGCGCAGGCGATATTTGGAAAGCAAGTTGATCCTCGGTAAGAGGGGCAATCGCGGCGACAAGGTGCTCTTGATACACTTTCCAGCCTTTTTGAATTTGTTCCTGAAAGAGGTTTTCCATTTTACGTTTCTCCTATCGTTCTCTGGCATTATTCGTCGGGAATATTATAGTTGAGGATTTTGCAAAGGTTGGCATCCTTCCAGGGCTAAAGGGCTCTGTTGGCGAACTATTTGTCGCCGCAAAAGTCACAAAAAATGTATATTTTCGCGCTGGCAGCAAACTCAGCGCGGATTATGTTATATCTAAAGTCGAGCAGCATAACAGCCACTGTTTTCCCGCCTTGGCTCGCATTCACCGCACCACGTATGTGCGCCAAAGCGCTGCTCGGTGGTGGGTAAAGGTCCAGTTTTGGCGGCAACTCTTATTTCTGAACCTGTTAATGTTTAAAACCCGCACACGGGCTTAGTTAACTTTACAGCCACAGGGGGGTGGGCAGCAGCGGGTGGCAGATATATGAAAACCCGCCACCCGCTACGCTTTGCGCGCCTACATCTCGCGCAGGCGCGGATCAAAAATACGTTCCAGGGCCAGGCCCACCAGGGCGAAAGCAAAGCCCACCAGAAAGAGCAAAATAAAAGGCGCCAACACCAGGTGATAGGCTTCGCGGTAAACGCCGGAGGAGAGTGCATCCACAACCAGCTTGCCCCAGGTGGGCAGCACCGGGTCGCTGACCCCCAGATAGGCCAGGGTGGCTTCCAGAAAAACAAAGCTGGGGACCAGGATGATCAGCTTGGGCAGCAGGATGGGCAGGACGCGGGGCATGAGATAACGCACGACGAGACGGCCGTCACTGGCCCCATAGGCGCGCGCCGCCTCCATGTAAGCCGACTCTTTGATCTGCAAGAAAACAGCCCGATAAGTCTTGATGGAATGGCTGAAAATGTTGAGCAGGATAGTCACGCCCAGGATAGCCCAGATACTCCGCGAATAGAGCGTGCAAACCATCAGCGTAACGGCCAGGAACGGGAGCAGCAAATTGATTTCGGTGAAAAACTGCACCAGACGGTCGACCCAGCCGCCGTACCAGGCCCCGAAAGCGGCCAGCAGCATGCTGGCCAGCGACGTAACCACGGCGGCCACCAGACCAAAGGTCAGGGCAATCGGTGTGCCCCATAGCAGCGCCAGCGACAAATCGCGCCGGTTGGAATCTGTGCCGGCCAGGCCGTGCACCTGCCCAAAAAGCACAAACTCGGCGTCAACGTTGCCGTCGGGTTCAAAGATCAGGGCGCTGATTTGCAGTTGATAGGGGCCGGGCAAGATAACGGCCGTATCTCCCTCCGCCTCCCGATCGACAAACAACGCCTCTTGCGGGTAGTCGCTGCGCAGGCGACGCTGCAAACGCCGGTCGCGGGAAAAGTAAAACGTCGCCTCATTCTCCACCGCCATGCTGGCGATTTCCGTTGCCTGGCCCAGCGGATTGATCCAGGTCAGGGTAACAAAGGGCAGCTTGTCGCGGAACTGTGACGTGAAGTAGACGGCCAATTCTTGCGGCGGCGCGCTGTAGGGGTAGTCAAACGCGAAGGTGAAGGTGATTTCCGTCTGGCCTTCGGAGAGAACGGCCGTCTGCTTGGCAATTGCCGGGTCCTGGCTGTTAAGCACGATGGTTTCCGGCAGCTTGTCACGGCGGAAAAAATTCACCCAGGCGGGTTGGGCATCCTCGGGATTGCGTGCCCAGACGCCGTTATCGCCGCGCCAATCGGCGATGGCCTGGCGGTAGGGGATAGCAATGACCGTGTAAATCGCCACGCCAACAAACAGGGCGATGACGATGAGGCCAAAAACAGCCGTGGGATACTGAGCCAACTGCCGGACCACGCCCCAAACAGCTCGCGCCTGCTGGCGCAGGGCCGCCGCCAGTTGGCCCGGCGAGGGCAGCAAGGGGAAGGTTAATTGGGTTGTGGGGAAATGGAAGGGGGAACGGCCGGTGCCTTTTCCGCGCTCCACAGCCAGGCTGCCGCTCTGCTCAGGCGTGCCTACTTTGACCCGTGGGTCGACAAAGGCATACAAAATGTCCAGCAGCAGCACCGTGAGCGCCAGCAGATAGGCAAACATCACCACCAGCCCCACCAACACCGGCGTATCTGAGGCTTGCAAAGCCAATACAAACACCTGCCCGACCCCGGCGATGTTGAAGATATACTCCAGCACGATAACTTCTTGCCACAAAACAATCGTCATCAGCGCGAAACTGGTGAGCAGTCCGGGCAAAGCAGGGCGCAAAATATAGCTGCGCTCGATTTGCCCATCGGTTAGCCCTTTGGCTCTAGCCATCTCTACATACTCCTCGCTCGAATAAACGAGGAAGTAGGTGCGCCAGGAATTAACAGCCAAAAACAGCCCGCTGATCACAATCGCCAGGAAGGGCAAAAACATCCGCCGCAGCAAAAGCGGCACATAGGCCAGTTGGAAGCCTTCCGGCCAGGCGTCGAAGGTGCCGCCGGCGGAAAACGTAAACGCCCGCAGGAACACCACACTCAGGATGACACCATACACCCAGGCAGGAGCGGAGGAAAGTGGGGAAAGGAGGACAAAGAGCTTATCGAACCAACGGCCGTACTGCCGGTTCAACGCCAGCGCCACAAAAACAGCCAGGCCAAACAACACCATATAGGCCAGCCCAAACATCAGCAGCGAACGCGACAAATGGTCGAGAATGATCTGCCGCACATTAGCGGAACTGGCGTTGGCGCCATACAACTGCGGACGATGGGCTTTGCCCCAATTCAGAGTCACACCATCCCACAGCCAATTCAAAGAGCGCAGCAAAAAGGGTTCGTTTAGTCCCTCGGCCTCACGCATAGCCTCTCGCGTTTGCTCAATGATGATTTCACGATCTTCCCGCGACTCATCGTGCAGCCAGCCACCCTGCGCCATGCCCATCAGCGTCAAGTCAATGCGGGCTTTGATGATTTCGTCGACGTACCCGCCAAAATTGACGACCAGGATAATGGTGTAAACGGCCACCACCACCGTCACCAGCAGAAAGGCGCTGCGCCGGGCAATGTATTTGAGAAAGTTATACCAGCCAGTTCGGGCCGGCGGGGCAATGGGATTATCAATGACGGTGGGCTCAACCAGCGTGTCCTTCACCCGGCCAATTTTAACACAAGGCCACAAACCTTACCGCCAAACCAAGAGCCGAAAGGCAGGTTCTTCGGGCAGACGCCTTTTGGGTTCTGGTTAGACATTGACGTTGATGGCGCTGCGCGTCAGGTCTTCGACGTTGGCCCACTGGCTTTGCCACATGCGGCCCAGCGCCATGTGCAGCTCGCCGGGGCTGCGAGCCGAGAAAAACCACTTTCGGATTCCCCTGCAGCCGCAGCAGCTGCGCCCGCACGTTACCGCTCTCTAAGCGGCGGCTAGCTCTATCGCCAGCGGCATCCCTTGCAACCGTTGGCAAACGCGCTGAATGGCGGCTAGTTCGGCCAGTTCTAACGGGTCGTTAGGAGAAACGCGAACGGCCGTTTGCGTGAACAAACTCTTGTTTACGACCGATGAATGGCGTTAAGGGCGTGGGGAGGCTGGTGGAGGGGGAGACGGCCGTTTCGCTTTCTCCGGTTTTTTATCCAGAAGCCCCAACTGCTGGGCCACAGCGACAGCCTGAGACCGGTTGTTTACGCCCAACTTATTGTAAATCTGGCGCACATACCATTTGACGGGGGTGATGGAGAGGAAGAGCTGTTCAGCAATTTCGGCGTTGGTACGCCGCTTTGCCTTCAAGTGTAATACTTCTAATTCGCGCTCAGTGAACGAAACGTTCGTTAAAAGTGTCTGGTCCATTGGTTTTATGATAACCGGCAGTGAGCAAAGCTCCTCCAATTGCTCATCAACCGCAAACCCCATCGCAATGGCAGTCTCAAACGCACACGGGAGACTGCTAGTAACAACGAGGTCAAAACGTCCCAAGTCATCGCCAACTGATCGTGCGAGGTCTACACCTGCTTGCGATAAGTGCTGACCTGGCTTATTCCGCATCGAATGACGCCGAGATAAGCCGCGCCAACCAGCCACGGCCGTTTGCACCCCATTTATGTGCCGGCTTCATTGTTTGTTAGACGGCCGTTCCCTCCAGCGCAAGACATCCCATTAGGTAATACGGGAATGCCTAACGCCTTTCTTCAACGGCTAAGTCGTACTGTAAGAACTTGTTATGCCGCATACGCCTAGGCACTATTTGAAGTATTGCCTGGCGAGTTTTCTGACTCATTACGCAATGCTTCACCTAGAAAGAACTCCTCCAACGCCGGGGCCAAGACAGCCGGGGCGATATCATGTGTCTGGCCTTCCAAGGTGCGATAGCGACCATTCGGCAGAGCCTCTGCCAATGATTGTGCCGCCTGCCGCATTACCTCAGGACTTTTCTCGCCATCGATTATGAGCGTAGGCACGCGAACAGAAGCAATCAATCCAGTTGGCAATGCCTGGAGGATAGTCGATTCGTAGATCAGGGTATGCGCCATTTTTTCTAGGGCCGGTCGGAACGGGGCATTTCGCATCTGGGCCACAACAGCAGCAGGTATGCCAACGGCCTCTGTCTGGAAAAGCTCAACAGCCTCCCCCCGGCGGCCAGCAGTGATAAGCTCGGTCAGTTGTGGTGCAAGCTGTCCCGCCTTGGCTCCGGTCGGTGGTGGATCATATAACGCGAGTTGCGAAATGGCGAGGCCGTCAGATGCCGCTCGTAGGGCTAGAATCGCTCCTGATGAATATCCAAATACGCAAGCCGATCCACCGGCTTGAGCGATCAGGGCCTGAAGGTCTTCGATCTCCCGCTCGACGGTATAGGGTGCGGTGTCACCGCTCTCACCCCGCCCTCGTCGGTCATAATTGAATACAGTGAATCGCCGTTTGAGAAACTGTGCCAGCGGCGCCCCGGTTGCCCGATCGTTGAATGCACCAACCACCAAGATAATCGGGGGACCGTGTCCCGACTTGTCAAAGACGATACACGTTCCATCTTTGGAAGTGACTGTTCCCATTTCGTTCTCCTTACGCCTTATTGTATACGGTAGCCGTCCAAGACATCACGCCAACGTCACCTGGATTCCCCCACCGGAGAAACCCCCTCGCCTCCAGACGCCAGTCGGGTTAGCCTTTTTGGTTACCCTACTTTTGTTGAGACCTAGCGCCGGCCTTGCCGGAAATGAGCGGGGCAAAACGGCCGTTCTCATTTCTCAAAACATCTTCTCAACGTGCAACCTGACCAACCGACTGGCCTTTGCCTGCCACCGCCTTGCCGAAAACGTGACAAAGCACACAACTTTCTCAAGCTGATGGGAACCTCACGAACGCTACGTGCATCACGCGCCTCGCGAGAACATGAGGCTAGTGTGGCGCACAAACCACCGCAGGTGCGCCAACTAGCCCGCACGCTACGAAAGCAGCGGGGTCGCGTGCATACGCTTGTGGGCGGCGTTGCGCTCACTCGCACCGCCTCATGTACCCTCTTTATGATCGGCAAGCACTTCCTCGAGAACCCGTCGCGCATCGGCTGCTTTTGCTGCATGCGTGTGTTGATACTCGGCAAGCGTTATAAGAGCTTTCCACA
>Ga0116151_10002299_pt1 | contig 17674 bp, 3 predicted proteins | sample AD_UKC117_MetaG_FD_89893 | JGI IMG/M metagenome (GOLD analysis project Ga0116151, IMG submission 89893) | Active sludge microbial communities of municipal wastewater-treating anaerobic digesters from Hong Kong - AD_UKC117_MetaG | ecosystem: Engineered > Bioreactor > Anaerobic > Digestate...
AACAGCAGCAGCTGCGACCAACTGATCACCGTCCAGGATACGACGCCACCGGTAATCACCTGCCCAATAGACATTACCTTAGACTGCCCGGCAGATACGAGCACGACCAACACGGGAGTAGCTACGGCTACGGATGCCTGCAGCAGTATCACGATTAGCCGCAGCGATGCGGTGACGGCAGATTGCGGAACTACCTACCAGGTTGTCCGTACTTGGCTGGCGGTGGATGCATGCGGGAACAGCAGCAGCTGCGATCAAATGATCACGGTCCAGGATACGACGCCACCGGTAATCACCTGTCCAATAGACATTACCTTAGACTGCCCGGCAGATACGAGCACCACCAACACGGGAATAGCTACCGCTACCGATGCTTGCAGCAGCATTACGATCAGTCACAGCGATGCGGTGACAGTAAATTGTGGAACCACTTACCAGGTTGTCCGTACCTGGTTAGCGGTTGATGCCTGTGGCAACAGCAGCAGCTGCGACCAACTGATCACCGTCCAAGATACCACCCGACCGGTAATCACCTGCCCAATAGACATTACCTTAGACTGCCCGGCGGATACGAGTACCACCAATACGGGAGTAGCTACGGCTACCGATGCTTGCAGCAGCATTACTATCAGTTACAGCGATGTGGTGACAGCAGATTGTGGAACCACCTACCAGGTTGTGCGGACGTGGTTGGCGGTTGATGCGTGTGGGAACAGCAGCAGTTGCGATCAAATGATCACCGTCCAGGATACGACCAGGCCAACAATTACGGTAGGAGCGCTGAATGACACGGTACAGTGCGATGGCAGCGGTAATACAGGGGACTTTATGGCCTGGATTGACAGCCATGGCGGTGCGATGGCGGTCGATGGGTGTGGAAGTTTTATATGGGATACGACCCTTATATTGCGTACACCAGGTTGTGGAAAGACGCGGGCAGACCGGGTCTTGTTTATAGCAAGAGACGCATGCGGAAATGCAGATACGACAGAAGGGCTATTTGTAATCATTGATACGATTCCGCCCCTTATGCAACCGGCTCCGGCGGATACCCTGGTGGGATGTCCATCTGATGTGCCACTGCCCATGCCGTTGATGTATCGCGACGATTGCGATGGTAACATTCGGATCGCCTTTGCACAGGATATGACGGAATCGTACTCTTGCGACTATACGATCACCCGGAGGTGGATCGGGGTGGATGCTTGTGGAAACCGGGATACGGTTATCCAGCTAATCCGGGTGAAGGACACCATCGCACCGGTGATTCCAGATCTGGTGGATGGGGATACGATTAGGTACAATTGTACAGATCCATTACCGGTAACATTGCCACCGGGTATGGATGCCTGTGGCTCGGTAAGCGTGAGTTATGAAGATTCGACAGAGACGCCGAGTTGTCCAGGCGAACAGTTGATTCGGCGGAAATATACCGCGAGGGATGTGTGTGGCAATACGAAGGTATATGTGAACTGGTTGCAATTCCGGGATACGACGCCACCGCAGATTACTTGTCCTGCTGATGTGGTGCTGGATTGTCCGGCAGACACAAGTTCGGTGAATACAGGAGTTGCTACTGCTGTGGATGCTTGTGGTAGCATTATGATCAGTTACCGGGATTCAATCATTCCGGGTTGCGGAAATACCTATCGTATCATCCGGTTGTGGACAGCGGTTGATGCCTGTCTGAATAGTAGCTCTTGTTCACAAATGGTCACTGTACAGGATACCATTGCTCCTGAAATCACCTGTCCGGCAGCGCTGACGTTAGACTGCCCTGCCGATACAAGTACAGCCAATACGGGTGTAGCGACGGCAATAGATGAATGTAACAACATAACCATTAATTACCGCGATTCGATCATTCCAGGTTGCGGCAATACGTACACGGTGATCCGGATCTGGACAGCGATGGATGCATGCCTGAATAGTAGCTCCTGTTCACAGATGATCACCATCCAGGATACCATGGCTCCGGAGATCACTTGTCCGGCGGCAGTGACGTTGGACTGCCCGGCGGATACCAGTACCACAAATACGGGTATTGCAACAGCTATGGATGAATGCAACAGCGTCTTGATCAGCCACCGCGATTCGATCATCCCGGGATGCGGGAGCACATACCTGCTCATCCGGATCTGGACAGCAGTAGATGCGTGCATGAACAGCAGTACCTGTCACCAATCGATCACTATCCAGGATACCACAGCGCCAGAAATCACTTGTCCGGCGCCAATAACCTTAGACTGCCCTGCGGATACCAGCACGGCCAATACGGGTGTGGCAACAGCGATGGATGCATGCAACAGTGTAAACATCAGCTACCGCGATTCGATCATTCCAGGTTGCGGAAGTACGTACACGGTGATCCGGATCTGGACAGCAGTTGATGCATGCATGAATAGCAGCTCTTGCTCACAGTTGATTACCGTCCAGGATACCATTGCCCCTGTAATTTCTTGTCCGGCATCGGTGACATTAAATTGTCCGGCAGATACCAGCACGGCCAATACTGGAATCGCAACAGCTACCGACGCGTGTGCTACGGCACCTTTAGCGATAACCCATAGTGATTCAATCGTCATTGCTTGTGGAAGCACCTATTCGATCCTGCGGAGATGGATGGCTATGGATGCCTGCGGTAACAGCAGCCTTTGTGTGCAAGCTATTGTTATTCAGGATACTACAGCACCATCAATAATAACAGAAGCATCGAATGACACGGTTCAGTGTGATGGTGCTGGCAATACTTCAGATTTCATTGCCTGGATCAACAATCATGGCGGGGCACAGGCAAGCGATGAATGCAATGGGGTTACCTGGGATACTTCGATGGTCGACCGGATGCAATTGTGTGGCAGGACTAGAATTGATCGGGTATTGTTCATTGCTCAGGATGCTTGCGGAAATATGTCAACCACTGAAGCATTCTTCGTTATCATTGATACGATTCCTCCGGTTATGCCATCCGCTCCGCATGATACCCTGGTAGCCTGTCGGAGCAATGTACCCTTACCTTCCCCAGTGATGTATCGCGATGCCTGTGATCAGACTATTCGTATTGCTTTTTCACAGGATCTATCCGAGCCTTTGTCCTGTGATTATACCATTACCCGTCGTTGGATTGGTATGGATGCCTGTGGCAACCGGGATACGGTTATTCAATTGATCCGGGTGAAGGACTCCATACCACCTGTCTTACCTGGATTGGTACATGGGGATACCGTAGTTTATGACTGTACGGATCCGCTTCCCACGACAGTCCCGCAGGGTATGGATAACTGTAGTGCAGTCAATGTCAGTTACAGTGATTCTACGGAGACACCAGAATGTGCTGGTGAACAATTGATCAAGAGAACTTACACGGCAGTGGATTTCTGTGGTAACCGCAATGTTATTGTGAATTGGTTGCTGTTCCGGGATACCACACCTCCTGCGTTCATAATGCCGGTCTTAAGTGATACGGTTGATTGTGATGCACTAAGCATGCAGGCTTATCGCAACTGGATCGATAATCATGGAGGTGCACTGGCAACGGATAATTGCAGTTCGGTAACCTGGGATACAACTACTGTCCTGAGAGCGTTGCCATGCGGCAGTACCCGTAAAGACAGTGTGTTGTTTATCGTACGGGATGCGTGTAACAATGCCGATACCATGTCCGGCGTATTTGTCATTCAGGATACGACTCCTCCAAGCCTGCCGGTGCCTCCCCGGGATACGCTCGTTGAATGCCCAAATCAAATACCTGCTGCCCAGACTCTAATCGCCACGGATGCCTGTAATGGTGTGGTGATGGCCGTGCCAATAGATATTGCTGAGGATTTCAGTTGTGATTATCAGATCATTCGCAAATGGGTATTCAGTGACCTTTGCGGAAACAAAGACAGTATTGAACAACACATCCGAGTGAAAGACAGCATTCCGCCCACGTTTATTGATCCGGTGATTACAGATGGTGATACGACTTTCCTGGATTGCAACGACACGATAGCCGTAGATACGCCTGCCGTTGTGGATGCCTGCGGGTTACCGGTGGTACAGTACCAGGATAGCCTCCTTGGCCCTTCATGTGGAGCCAATACCATTGTACGGCGAATTTATACGGCAACGGATGTATGCGAGAATACCGCAAGGCTTACCCACTATTACCAGTTTATTGATACCACGGCTCCTGAAATTACGATTCCGCCCAGAGATACCATCGTGGAATGTGACGGCACCGGAAACAATGATGCATTCATATCCTGGGTTGCTGTACAGGGTGGTGCAGAAGCTACCGATGCTTGTGGGACGATCCAATGGGATTATGTTTTGGCAGGTTCTGTACCACTATGTGGCTCAACTCGCATGGATAGCATCCTGTTTATTGCCCGTGATGGCTGCGGCAATGCAGATACGGCAAGTGCATTATTTACCGTAATAGACACGACACCTCCGGTCATCGATTGTCCTCAGAACATTCAATTAAATTGCCCGGCGGATACCTCCGTTTCTAATACCGGCATGGCTACGGCCGTTGATCAATGCAGCTCGATGCCGTTGATTACTTATCAGGATAGTGTCACTCCCGGTTCTTGTCCAAACATTTTCAGATTGCACCGGTATTGGACTGCTACCGATGCCTGTGGAAATTCTACCGTATGCCGTCAAACCATTGATGTGCGCGACATCACACCGCCAGTCGTGTCATGTCCACAGGATTTATTATTGGATTGTGATGCCCGGACGGATGTGGGAGCAACCGGCGTGGCTACTGCTGCCGATGGTTGTAACCCAAATCCAGTGATCTCCTACCGCGACAGCATAGTTCCAGGTAGCTGTGCCAACGCTTATACCATCCTGCGTATCTGGAGCGCCCGTGATGCCTGCGGGAATATAGGTGCTTGTACGCAGCGGTTGATGATCCGGGACCGCCAGGCGCCAATCATTGCTTGTCCGGCTAACCGGACGCTGGATTGTACCGAGTCCATCTTACCCGACTCGACAGGATTTGCCACGGCCACCGATGCCTGTGACCCTAATCCGCTCATTACCTATGCCGATACCTTCACCCTGGGATCCTGCCCTCAGGAAGGGACTCTGGTACGTACCTGGCGAGCAACCGATGCATGTGGTAACAGCCGGATATGCAGGCAAATATTGACCATCGTAGATCAGACCGGCCCTGTCATAACTTGTCCGGCCAATGTAACCTTATCCTGTGCTGATGATACATCCGCGGTTATCCGCGGAACAGCTACTGCTACGGATAATTGTAGTGGAACCATTCAGATTACCCACCTGGACGCCATTTTTAACGGAAGTTGTCCCAATAATTATAACCTGCGCAGGAGATGGATGGCTGTTGATGCTTGTGGGAATAGTTCCGTTTGCGATCAATTCCTGTTCATCCGGGATACATCTCCACCACTCATCAGTTGCCCTGCTGCGGTGACAGTCTCTTGTAGTGCAGATACCATACCTACATCAAGCGGTCTTCCTACGGTTTCCGACGTATGTGACCCAAATCCGTTGATTACCTACTCAGATGGCATTCAAAACAGTACTTGTGCCAACCGGTTTACTGCATTGAGGACCTGGGTAGCAACCGATGATTGTGGCAATTCCAGCAGTTGCACCCAGGTGATCACCGTCAATGACCAGATTGTACCGGTAATTACTTGTCCCGTCGCAATCACGGTGGATTGTGCATTGGGCACCGATACTACATTTACCGGAGTCGCCACGGCGACGGACAATTGTATCCAATCACCGGTAATAGCATTCTCCGATCAAACCATCAGTACAACCTGTGCCAATACCTATACCCTTCAGCGCACCTGGCGCGCCACCGATGTGTGTAACAATTCCGCTACCTGTATTCAGAATATCCGCGTGGTAGATACGACAGCTCCTGAGGTCACCTGCCCGAGGGATACGGTTATTGATTGTGCCAGCATCCCCGATCCCGGACAGACCGGATATCCGGTATATTCGGATAACTGTGATGGCAATCCCATTGCTACTTATGCAGATCTTACCATTGGCCAAAGTTGCGCGAATACTTATGTGTTGCGCCGGATCTGGACGGTTACGGATGCTTGTGGCAATAGTGATACCTGCTGGCAGAGGATTGAAGTGGTGGATACGTCGGCGCCGATTCTAAATATTCCACCCGATACGATCCTTATTTGTCCGATAGATACTGCAATTGCCGTTACGGGCACCGCTACCGCTTCGGATCAGTGTGATACCATTCCTTCGGTTTCCTATTCGGATAATGTGACCAATGGTGTTTGTGCCAGCGACTTTACGGTCAATAGGGTATGGGTGGCCGTGGATGCCTGTGGAAATAGTGCAAGCCAGGTTCAGATTATCCGGGTTCATGATACGATTCCTCCGGTAATTATATGCCCGCTTGATACGGTACTGAATTGCCCGGCAGACACTACACCTTCCAATACCGGAATTGCGATTGCTGATGATGGCTGTAGCCTGGGGTTAAATATCTTTTATAAAAACGAAATTACTCCAGGAGGATGTCCGGATGTATATAGCCTGGCAAGGACCTGGTATGCAGAAGACAATTGTGGAAACATTGATTCCTGTATACAGATTATCCAGGTCATCGATACCACTCCGCCACAACCATTGTTTATCATGAGGGATACCCTGGTTGGCTGCCCGCTTGATGTTCCGATTGCAGGACCTTTACCCGTTTCGGACGCCTGCAGTGGTAATCAGGTTATCTTGCCGGTAACCAGAACTGTGGGTTCGGACTGTGATTATTATGTATACCACGTCTGGACTTATTCGGATGCGTGTGGTAATGTGGATTCAACCGTCCAGCGCGTTCACGTGAAGGACAGCATACCTCCGGAAATACTGTCACTCCAGGATGGCGATACCATTGACTTTGCTTGCACCGACCCGCTGCCAGTGACCTTGCCGGCCGGTACGGACGCCTGTGGATCCGTCAGTGTTTCATTTGTAGATTCAACGCTTGCACCACCATGCCCGGGTGAGCAAATGATCCGGCGGGTTTTCACCGCTATGGATCTTTGTGGGAATACCAGATTCTACACCAACTGGTTGTGGTTCCACGATACACTCGCCCCGGCATTGACCAATGCACGCGATACCCTGGTTGACTGCGATGGAGCCGGTAACCTCCAGGCCTTTGCCGATTGGATCAGTCAACATGGCAGAGCCGTTGCCACCGATAACTGCAGTGGGGTGATCTGGGACACGGTAACTGTGTCAACCACTTATGGATGTGGGGCTACACGGATAGATAGTGTCCGGTTTATTGCCAGAGATAGTTGCGGCAATACCAGTTCAGTAGTTGGGCGCTTTGTAATCCAGGATACCACTCCGCCAGCTATTGTTATTCTTCCAAAAGACACGCTCTTTGCCTGCGATGGAAATGGAAATGTGTCCGGATTCAGTGCCTGGATCGATCAGCATGCCGGCATGATGGCATCTGATGTATGTAGTGAAGTGATCTGGGATACGATGACAGTTGCCACAATAAATGATTGTGAAATAGGTATGTCAAGGCAAGTGAAGTTCCTGGTATCAGATGCTTGTGGCAATCGTGATTCTGCGTTGGCTTCCTTCACCATCATTGATACCGTCCCACCCGTTATCATGAGCGAGGCGAAGGATACCCTGGTAACCTGCGATTCACTGGATATCAATCTGGTCTTTGAGATGTGGATGAATGATCATGGAGGTGCAAGGGCTACGGATAATTGTTCGCTGGATAACCTCACCTGGACTTCCCGGGTGACTGATACGGTGGAGGATTGCAGCATGTTGCCGACCTACCGGGTCGTATTTTATGTGGCTGACGAATGCAATAACCAGGATAGTACGATCGCTATATTTAGTGTAATCGATACCCTCGCTCCGAACATTGCAATACCTGCTGATACCATCATCCTTTGCGATCAGGATACCAGCCCGGTAAACCTGGGGAATCCTGTCGCAGCTGATAATTGCAGCATGGTTACGGTATCACATACCGACTCGGTTGCCGCTGGTGCGTGCATATCCCAATACCAAATTTTCAGGACCTGGGTTGTTAAGGACCAATGTGGGAATACCACCAGTGGAATTCAGTTTATTCAGGTGATCGATACCGTGCCTCCCATGATCAATTGTCCTTCAACAACTAATGCAAGTTGCAACTTCACCGAGGTTCCAATTTTTGGCAGCTATCAAAGCTTTATTGATTCAGGAGGTGTGGCCTTGGATAATTGTCAGTTGGATACCGCATCTTTTACCTACGTGAATTCCTATATGGATACGATAGGGCATGTAATAGTGTTGCACAGAGTTTATCAAATCGCGGATGCATGCGGGAATACCAGTACCTGTGATCATGCGGTTTCTCTGGAAGACCTGATACCTCCGGTGGCCTCCTGTCGAGCAGGCTTCCAGGTGATGGCAGGAGAGGATGGATTGGCACACCTGATCGCTGATTCTCTGGATAATGGAAGTACGGACAATTGCGGTATTGATTCGATTTATGTCGTTCCTAATGTTTTAAGTTGTGGATTCTTTTACGGACAGGAAATCCTCCGGGAAGTAACTCTGGTAGTGGTCGACCAATTTGGTAATGTAGGTACCTGTACGACGTTGGTCAGCGTGGTTTGTCCATGCCCGCCGGACGGTATTCCTCTTTCATGCCAGGATCAGGTGAAGGTTTCACTGGCTTCGGACTGTCAAAGGATTGTAGGGCCTGCGGATGTACTGGCCATGGAAGTGTTATCCTGCTACGATCCATACAAGATCATTATTTACGATGCGGATGGAAATGCTCTAGGAAATACGGTTAATGAATCGCATGTTGGTCAGAAACTGACCTATACCATCATCGATACCCTGAACGGTAACCGCTGTTGGGGGGATCTAAAAGTAGAGCAATCCTATCCACCTGCTTTTACCTGCGTAGATGACACCATCAGCTGCCTGGATCCGATCCCTCCGGTGCCCGATGCTCCGGCAGGATGTACTTTTGCTTACCGCCTGCGTGTCCTGGATGAACAATGGACCGATTATGGCTGTGATGACCAGCAATTCATGGGTGTGCTTCGGCGACGTTTATTGGTCAATGACCCGTGGAATAACTATACGGAGTGTACCCAGAACATTTACATTCGGAAAGAAAATCTTGCTGGCCTGGTATGTCCGGTTGACACGGTGTTAAATGGATGCTTAATTGATGGCAACGGACAAAATCGACTGCTCGATACCACATTCGTTGTCGTGGATGCACTGGGTTATCCACATCCCAAGCCGCTAGTGGAAAATGGAAAAGTCTCCGGTCTGGTTCCGGTTCCTTATTTGATTGTTCAGGAAGATACCTTCTATCTGCAGTTCCGCGATAAGGGTTGCAACCTGGTGGTTGATTATCAGGATGAAGTCATCCCGCTTTGTACCCCCAGCTTTATGATTCGCCGTACCTGGATCATTAAGGACTGGTGCACTGGAGAAGAGCGCTCCTGTGTCCAGCGTATATCGATCGTAGACACAACCGGACCGGACCTTGCATTGGCCTCATCAATTACGATTCCAGTTGAGACGCATAGCTGTAAAGGGAAAGTGCCGATTGTTGTACCAAAGATCATCGAGCATTGTCCATTCCCGTATCGGCCAGATGATCCAGGCTATTCCATTCGATATGAATTGTTGCTGGATCAGGAAGGTCAGCAAATCAGCTATGCCGGAGATCTCACCGGTCAGACAGAATACATTTATCTGCCGGTCGGTAAATACCAGTTGCATTATTTCGTGAGTGATGCTTGCTGGAATCAACAGGAGTTTATCCAGACCGTATGGGTTGTTGATGACCAGCCTCCGGTTGCTATATGTGATGAGATCACACAGGTAACCCTTGATCCGGATAGCTGCCAGGCGCGCATTTATGCCCGCGACCTGGATGATGGTAGTTACGATGGATGTTGTGAAAAATTGCATTTTGCCGTCGCTTCGACAGCAGAAATCGATTATTGGACAAATTATTGGAACGATCAATTGAATACCTGCCATCCGGAGTTGGATGCTGTCGCGAAGTCCGCTCTGATAGAGCACTGGGTCGATTGTTATGTCTTTAACGATTATGTGTATGGCCGGAATTGCGGCAATGAACAATTGGTTCTGAGGGTCTACGAAGCATGCGATTTGCCCACCAGAGATCCGCATCTTTTCTTCGGGAACGAACATGCCTGGTTCTGCTGGAACCTGTACGATGACTATGCCTGCTATTTCAGATTACACTACGACCAGGTTACAGAAGATCAGATACCGGTACCGGATTTGTGTCAGGAATCGTGGGTTACCGCGTGTTACGAGTCTAAACACGAGCATGGAACATCATATCAGAATGCACTATGCTGTACCTATCCGATACAGGAACTGGCTCAATGGCAGTACATCCAGTGGCAATATCCGGAAATCGGCGATTATGGATTAAGCAGTACGCGACGCTGGTTCCAGCATTTGTACTCCGATTGTATGATTCAACTGTACAAGGACGATAAAGTGCCTCCGGTTGTCGTAGCACCCGCCGATGTGACGCTGTATTGTGATGGAGTTCCCGGTCAAGTCCAATTAAACGAAAAAGGAGGATATGTATTGACCGATCCTGGTCATGCCTGGAATGTGTGTGCTGAAGAAGATCATCTGACCACCGGCGCTTGTCGCTCTTCCGGATGGTACCAGGATATCATTGGCGGTAGCTGCTGTGTTACCGTGCCCTGGGATGGAGAAGCATTGGGTTATTATTCCGGCAGCCTGCCTTACGATGAATCTTGTAATAATGACTGGTATGCCAATAACTGGCAGCCCTGGTATTGCAAACTTTGGCTGGAACTTGACCGATACGATCATACAACAACTACCAATTGGAGATCCAGTCAGCCGGCTATCTCGGATGCTTGTACACCGCAGGAAGACCTGATCATTGATTATCGGGAAGATAACCAGCTCAATGATTGTGGTGCGGGATCGGTCGTGCGGACCTGGACCGTTACAGATGGTTGTGGAAATGTCACAGAAGCGCACCAAACGGTCCGTGTCTTAGCCAGAAGTGACTTTGAGGTTTTATTCCCTGCTGATACCACCGTTCTATGTACGGACCAGATAGCATTGGATGCATCTGCAGAAGGAGCCGGTGTGCCTTTCATTACCGATGATGAATGTGAACAGATAGGCATCTCCTACCAGGATGAACGGGTCCAATTGGACGGCAGTGCCTGCTATCAGATCAAACGGACCTGGAAGCTGATCAACTGGTGTGTATTCCAGGGTGACCATGCCTCCAGCCACCCCGAAATCATTGTAGACGACCGCAAGGCTGCTGATTCTTCACGGCCCTGCATTTACAGAAACCTCAAGGATAATGGCGACGGCTACATGGAATACGTCCAGATCATCCGTGTTGACGATCGTACCGCCCCGGTCCTCACTATGAGCCCGGATACGACCATCTGTACGTATTGGGCTGATTGTGACCCCGATACCAGTAGCATTACCCTCGGCCAGGCTATTGACAACTGTACCTCTTCTGAGGTATTGCGCTATACCTACCGTTGGTGGCCTGTGAATATTCCCGGTGAGATTCATGCCGGGGCAGGAAACGTCTTAAGAGACCGTTTGCCCTATGGGACGATACACGTTGAGATGAAAGTGGAAGACTTGTGCGGCAATGTGGACACGGGATCGATCCAGGTGACGGTGACCGACTGTAAACCGCCGGTACCTTATTGCTTCGACGGGATTGTTACAGTCGTGATGGATTCAACCGGACAAATTGTTGTTCCTGCATCCGTATTTAATGCCGGAAGTTATGATAACTGTACGCCTCAGAATGCACTGAAATTTAGTTTCTCGGCAGATGGACAAACTCCTGAGCGCACCTTTACTTGTCTGGATATTCCGAACGGTAAAGAAGCTTTACTCGATCTGGAAATGTGGGTTCTTGATGCGAACAACCATGGCAATTATTGCACGACCCAATTGCGGTTGCAAGATAATTCAGGCAATGTCTGTCAGGATGTCAATACCAATAACATCGTTCAGGGTAACATACATACTCAGCAAGGCGAAGGCATCGACCGGGTTGATGTCAGGGCCATGCAAACCTTCCTTAGCGATACCTCCGATATCAAGGGTGATTATGAAATTCAGGACTTGAAGCCGGGCATCTGGTATACCATCCAGCCACACCGTAATCATGATCCATTAAACGGGGTTTCGACGCTGGACCTGGTACAAATTCACAAGCACATCCTGGGTATGGAGCCATTTACCAACCCTTACCAATACATTGCGGCGGATATCAATAATTCCCAGACCATTAATGTGTTGGATTTGGTAGAATTGCGTAAATTGATACTGGGCGTTCTCGATTCGTTCCCGCACAACACCAGTTGGCGGTTCATACCCAAGAACTATTCCTTCCCGGATGTGTATCAGCCTTGGAATTTCCCGGAAACGGTCGATGTTTTGCCCCCTGTGCCCGATTCTATCCAGCATGATTTCGTCGGTATTAAAATCGGTGACCTCAATGCTTCGGTACTGCCGAATGGATTAGTCAGGCCGGAGATACGTAGTCATGAGAACCTGCTCATTCAGATAGAAGATCGTTTGATAGTCCCGGGCGACACTGCGGAAATTCCGGTGTATGGTCTGGATTATCAAAACATTACCGGATGGCAGTGGACTCTGGGACTTGGTGGACTTAAGTTCTTGGATGTATTGCCTGGAATGCTGCAATTGGATGACAAAAACGTTGGCTTGCGCTGGGCATCCGATGGTTTGGTGACGATGAGCTGGGATCATCCGGAAAGCGACACGATAGCATCCGATCAGGCGCTGTTTACTTTGCGGGTGCAGGCAAACGATACGACCCGGTTGAGTGATGTATTACATATCCTTTCCAGTAAAACGCCGGCGGAAGCCTACCGGGGTAGTGAAGAAATTTTAGGGGTTGATTTGCAATTCCTGATAGGACGAGAAGTGGTGCGCCATGAACAAATGACGGTTTATCAGAACCACCCGAACCCATTCAATGAGAAGACCTGGTTAGGATTTGAATTGCCGGAAGCGGATAATCTGATCATACGGATTATGGACCAGCATGGCCGGACCATTAAAATATACCGGAATGCCTTTGCGGCTGGCTATCATGAAGTTGAAGTCAATGGCGACGGACTGCCTCAGGCTGGTATCCTGTATTATCAAGTGGAGTCATCAAATCGAACGACGATTAATAAGATGATCCGCTTGCAATAAAGATGGATTCATTAGAATCAAACCAATATCAGTAGTATCCCAATCTACCAAGCGATTGGGATCTTTTCCATCCCAAAAAGCCACGCTAGAATGCTAGCGTGGCTTTGTTTTTTTGGTTATTTCGGAAATCCTGGTGGACTATTATGCGTCGACTTTGGCGTATTTGGCGTTGGCTTCAATGAAAGCCCGCCGGGGTGGTACCTCATCACCCATCAGCATGGAAAAGATGCGGTCCGCTTCCGCCGATTCATCAACGGTTACTTGCTTGAGTTGTCTGGTTTCCGGATCCATAGTGGTTTCCCATAACTGCTCCGCATTCATCTCTCCCAGACCTTTGTATCGCTGTATTTTAATACTACTATCCGATTTACCGCCTGAATAGACCTCCACAGCAGCTTTGCGCTCTTCATCATTCCAGCAATATTGATATTGCTTTCCTTTACGCACCTGGTACAGCGGGGGAGAAGCAATGTATAAATGACCTTCGTCGATCAGCGGGCGCATGTAGCGGAAGAAGAAAGTTAGGATAAGGGTCACGATATGGCTACCGTCCACGTCGGCGTCGCACATGATGACGATCTTGTGATAGCGTAGTTTATGCAAGTTCAGAATGCGCTCGCCGTCTTCACCTTCCTCAATGGATACCCCCAGCGCTGTAAAGATGTTTTTGATCTCCTCATTGTCATAAATCTTATGCTCCAGGGCCTTCTCTACATTCAGGATTTTTCCACGGAGAGGAAGAATGGCCTGAAAGTTACGGTCCCGGCCGGATTTTGCCGTACCTCCGGCAGAGTCGCCTTCCACCAGGAACAATTCACTATGGCTGGGATCTTTACTGGAGCAGTCTGCCAACTTGCCGGGCAATCCTCCGCCCGTCAAAACATTTTTCCGCTGAACCATTTCCCTGGCCTTGCGCGCTGCTTCCCTGGCTGTTGCTGCCAGGATAACCTTGTCAATGATGCGCTTGGCATCTTTCGGATTCTCCTCCAGATAATAATTGAGCACATCACCCACGCATTGGGATACGATACCCAGCACTTCGGAGTTACCCAGTTCGCCTTTAGTCTGGCCCTTGAATTGTGGTTCAGGAACCTTGACCGAAATAATAGCGGTCAATCCCTCCTTGAAGTCGTCACCGGCGATGTTAACTTTTGACTTGCCGAAAAGGCTGTTGTCTTCTCCGTATTTCTTAAATATCCTGGTCACAGCCCTGCGGAAACCGCTGACGTGCGTACCACCTTCCCGTGTGTGGATGTTATTAACGAATGAAACAATGTTTTCAGCATAGGACGTATTGTATTGCATGGCAACTTCTACCTCAACATCGTCTTTCTTGGCTGTGACATAGATCGGGTTCTCGATCAGGGGAGTTTTGGATTCATCTAGGAATTTCACAAATTCAACCAATCCTCCTTCACTGTGAAATATTTCCCGCTTAAAGGCTCCGTCTTCTTCTTCCCGTTCATCGATCAGCGTCAGTTCCAGCCCTTTATTCAGGTAGGCCAATTCACGCAGGCGCGTGGCCAGGGTGTCGTATTTGTATTCTAATGTTTCAAAGATGACCGGGTCCGGCGAGAAGGTAATAATGGTCCCGGTGTCTTCAGCCTCTCCGATGGTTTTTACTTCGGAAAGCGGCTTGCCTTGGGCATACTCCTGCAGGAAAACCTTTCCTTCCCGGTGAACCTCCGCCCGCAGGTGCTTGGACAATGCATTAACGCAAGATACCCCTACGCCGTGGAGTCCTCCGGATACTTTGTAGGTATCTTTATCAAACTTTCCACCCGCATGGAGTACGGTCATTACCACTTCCAGCGCGGACTTTTTCAGCTTTGCCTGGATGCCGGTAGGGATGCCACGTCCGTCGTCGATCACCGTGATGGAGTTATCCTTGTGAACCTGAACCGTGATGTTGGTTGCATATCCGGCCAGGTGCTCGTCGATGGAGTTATCGACTACTTCCCATACGAGGTGATGCAATCCCTTGGTATCGGTGCTGCCTATATACATCCCCGGCCGCTTCCTGACCGCTTCCAATCCCTCCAGCGCCTGAATGTTATCGGCACCGTAATTTGATGGTTTTTCACTCATAGGTGGTTCACATTTTTAAGACGTGCAAAGATACAAAAAAAATGCCTCCAATAGCAGGAATTGAAGGTCTTAAAGGCCTCTTTTTGAATTGGTTTTATAGATGAAAAAATATAATAACGGCATTCCTGGCCTCAGGGTTCAAAGTAAGGTCGTAGCCGGTGTTGATTCAGGTGATTCAACGTTGGGGATTGACCGGAATGGCCATGATTTACAGGTGCTTAATCCAGGGTTACAAGTTGTCCGGATACCTCGCGGCAACCATCTGTTTTGATCCGGATCTCCAACCGCAAATAGCCGGATAGCCACCATGGTTCAATAAGTTCAGGCCACTCCACCACACACCATTCGCCACTATCCAGATAATCTTCGATGCCGATTTCGATGGCTTCTTCAGCGGACTTTAAACGGTAGAGATCCAGATGGTACAGCCAGCGATCTTCCGGCAGGAGGTAGGGTTGTACGATCGAGAAGGTCGGGCTGGTGACCAGGTCTGCAGCATGCAAGTGCTGGGCGAGACCTTGTACCAGGGTAGTCTTTCCGGCACCCAAATCGCCGCTAAGCAACCAAACGGTGCTGCCCGGGAAATCTTCCATCAACCGGGCTGGCAAGGCATGCATTTCCGCTACCGAACAAATGGTATAAGTCTTGATCATGTACAAAGATACCTCCAACATTTCTGTTATCTTCATACTTGATTGTAAACCCTGCAACGCTATGGCGATACATGAGTTTTATTCGGGGGAAGGGGCCCAGAGCCGTAAGAGCCCTGAATTCCATTATCAGGAGGAGACCCTCGCTCTGGTGAAACAACCCCATAAGCTATTCATCGGTATCCCCGTAGAGCAAAATAACAATGAAAACCGCATTGCCCTGGTTCCGAACTCCGTGAAGTCGCTGACCGGACAGGGGCATCGCATTGTGGTAGAAAGTGGTGCCGGTCTTAAGTCCAATTTTACCGATCAGGATTTTTCCGAGGCGGGTGCTGAAATCGTCTTTTCAACGGAAGAAGTATATAAAGCGCAGATCATCCTCAAGACCTCGCCACCCAAAGAGGAGGAAAGCGAATATTTCCACCCGGGACAGATCATCATTTCACCCCTGCAGATCCCGATCATCACCGAATCCTTCATCCAAAAACTGAAAAACAAACGGGTGATCGCCATCGCCATGGAGTACCTCCAGGCCGATGACGGCTCTTATCCGGTGGTGCGTATCATGAGCGAACTGGCCGGATACAGTGCGATCCATACGGCGGCCGAGTTATTATCCAATACCGGCGGCGGCCGGGGTGTATTGCTCGGCGGTATCGCCGGTGTGCCTCCCGCTAAAGTGGTGATCCTGGGTGCCGGCGTCGTCGGCGAATTCGCCACCAAAGCCGCGCTGGCACTGGGCGCTTCAGTCCGCATCTTTGACGACAACGTCTACAAGCTGATGCGATTGCAGAATCATGTAGGGCATGCCTTGCACACCTCCTCGATCAATCCTGTTTACCTGGGATACCAATTGCTCAGCGCAGATGTGGTGATCGGCGCGATCCATTCTGGTTCAGGACGTACGCCTATGGTGGTCACCGAGGAGATGGTCGCCAAGATGAAATCCGGCTCTGTAATCATCGACGTATCCATCGATCAGGGCGGCTGCTTTGAGACTTCAGAAATTACGACGTTGGAGAAACCCACCTTTGTCAAGTATGGCGTCATCCACTATTGTGTCCCTAACATTGCTTCCAAAGTGGCGCGTACTGCTTCGGTAGCCATCAGCAACATTCTAACTCCTTTACTGCTTAAGGTAGGCCTGTCTATGAGCATCGAACACCTCCTGTACAACCATTACGGATTGCGCCATGGCGTCTACCTCTACAAGGGATGCCTCACCAACCAGTACCTGAGCAACCGTTTCAACATCAACTACACCAGCCTCGATTTGCTGCTGCCGTCAAGTCTGTAGAAAGCTATGGTCAGCTGGTTTAGGACAGTAGCTACGGATGATGCTATGGCAAGATCGCAACCCATTCAGCCTTTACCCTTTACCCATTACCCTTTACCCATTACCCATTACCCTTTAACCTTTCACCTTTCACCCTCAGCCTTTATACCAGCGCTCCCTGCATCAAATGCCTATGCTCCCGTGCCAACGGTAATTGGCACTTTGCCAGCATTTCCTGGTATTCCGCCAACCACTCACTTCGCATAGTGATGCCCGCTCCGCTTCGGAAGAAGTGGCCATCGGGCGTCTGTTCCACAAATCGGATGAGCACGGCGCTGTCCATTTGTAAACCGTCGAAATAGCCCATGATGCCGGT
>Ga0116151_10002303_pt1 | contig 17657 bp, 16 predicted proteins | sample AD_UKC117_MetaG_FD_89893 | JGI IMG/M metagenome (GOLD analysis project Ga0116151, IMG submission 89893) | Active sludge microbial communities of municipal wastewater-treating anaerobic digesters from Hong Kong - AD_UKC117_MetaG | ecosystem: Engineered > Bioreactor > Anaerobic > Digestate...
GGCAAGCAGGCAATTATCGAGAAGCTCACCGGCAACCTTTCGACCGGCGGAACGCTTCAGGCTGGTGGAAATGTCGGCATGTCCGGGGGTTTTCCCGCCGATCTTTCCCTGAAAGTGCGCGACGGAAGGTACACGGACCGCAACACGGTCGATGCGCGTTTCAATGCCAACATCACCCTTACAGGCTCCCTGATTGCCGACCCGGTTGTTGGCGGCACGATAAACCTGCAGAAGGCCGTGATCACGGTTCCGGACAGGCTTCCCGACAGTATCTCGCGTCTGGACGTCCAGCATGTAAATGCCAGCAGCCAGGTGGAGCAACAGGCCGACAATCTGCGTGCGGACGAACCGTCTGGAAACAACAAGGGCGGATTGAGGCTTGCGCTGGCACTCAATGCTCCCAACCAGATATTCGTGCGCGGGCGTGGAATTGATGCGGAACTCGGCGGTAACATGCGCCTGCAGGGTCCCGTCGCAAACCCGTCCGCCGTTGGCGGTTTCGAGATGCGGCGCGGCAGGCTTTCCATCCTTGGAAAGCGGCTCGATTTCACTACTGGCACGGTCTCATTCTCGGGTTCGCTCGTACCCAGGCTGAACATGGCCGCGCAGACTTCCTCGGACGGCACGACAATCACGATCACGGTCAGCGGGCTTGCGACGTCACCGCAATTCTCCTTCTCGTCCGTGCCCGCACTTTCGGAAGATGAGGTTCTTGCAAAGTTGATCTTCAACAAGAACATGTCGAACCTCTCGCCCTTGCAGATCGCACAGCTGGCGCAGGCTGCGGCCACGCTCGCCGGAAAGGGCGGCAATTCCTCGCTGCTCGACAAATTCCAGCATGCCTTGCAGGTGGACGACCTCGACATACGCACGGATTCGGAGACCGGCGAGACCACTGTGGGTGCAGGCCGCTACATCAACGACCGGACCTATATCGGCGTGGAACGCGGCCAATCAGCAGGCACCGGAAAGGTGCGCATCGATCTGAATATCGGCAAAGGCGTAAAGGTGCGCGGCGAAGCCACCGAGTCGGGCAAGAACAAGGCCGGGATTTTCTACGAACGGGAATATTGACCCGGCAGCAGAAACTGGGAGCCTGGGAAGGCTCCTGCCTCAACTGCGCATGAACGCCTTGAGATCGAAGTCAGGGTCCTTGGCCTGAGCAGGCGTGATATCCTTGCCCATCTCGAGGAATTTCTTGCCGAACATGTAGGCCTTGGAGTCATTGATGGCATCGACCGCGATGAACCTGCCGCCCGAGAAATACCAGATCGACTGTCCGTTTTCGTGGCTGCCCGGGCGAATGACCGTTTCGTCATAGCCCATGTTGAGGCCTGCGATCTGGAGTTTCATGTCATACTGATCGGACCAGAACCAAGGCTGGGGGACATATCGCTCTTCACTGCCGGCGATGACCTTTGCAGCGTGTTCGGCCTGATCGATGGCATTTTGAACCGACTCGAGCCGAATGTTGCTGCCGCGGAACTCGAACTGCGCGACATCCCCAGCCGCGTGGACATCGTAGTGCGATGTACGGGTGTGGCCGTCCACCTCTATGCCGTTCGAGCACTGAAGCCCCGCATCCTTTGCCAGCTCATCATTGGGGACTGCTCCGATCCCCGCAACCACGAAGTCGCAAGACATCGCCGAACCATCGGCAAAGAGCGCCTTCGTGACATGGCCGTCCTCGCCTTCCAGGCGATCCAGACCAAGCCCTTCGGAAATCTCCACGCCGTGGCTGCGATGCACTGCCCTCACAAAGTCCGCCGTCTCGACGGATGAAACGCGCTTGAGTATGCGATCAGCCATTTCGACGACGCGCACTTTCAGACCGTGTTTCGAGAATACGGCTGCCGCTTCCAGGCCGATGTAGCCGCCGCCGATGATCAGTGCCGAGCGGCCGGGCGTCATCTCACTGCGCAAGGCGTCGGCGTCCTTCATGTCGCGCAGCGTGTAGACACCCTTGAGCTTGCCGCCAATGATTTCCGGAAGTTCGCGCGGACGGGACCCGGTAGCGATGAGAAGCTTGTCGTATTCAAGCTTTCCGCCGCCCGACAGGGCGAGGCAGTTGTTGAGACCGTCAATCTTCTCGACAGTTGTGCCGAGCAGGCAATCGACCCTGTTCTCCTCGTACCAGTCTGCCGGACGAAGAAGCAGGCGCTCGCGCTCCATGTCACCTATCATGTATGCCTTGGAAAGCGGCGGGCGCTGATAGGGCAGACTTTGCTCGCCTGAAACCATCGTGATCTGTACATTCGAATCGAGTTCGCGCATCTTCGCTGCAAAGGCGATTGCGGCCTGGCCGCCGCCAACAACTGCAATTTTCATCGTATTCCAACCGCAAGAGTTTCCAGATAGCTCAGGAGAGAGTGTTAGCCGCATGAACCGCGCTAGACAATCTCGCGCGGAGAAGAACACGCAATTTATCCGCCACCGGCAGTCACTGAGGTTTGCAATATTTCTGCAAAGCGTACACGATCCCGCAATTGGCAGCAGAAACGGGTTTGCCTTTCAATTTTTGGCAGGAGGAACGCAGGTGCCGGCAATCGTATCGTCAATCAGGAATTGTCTGCTCACCTGCCTTCTGGTTGTTGTTGCAGGGTATCCAGCCGTCGCGCAACAGGCGGCAGACAGTGTTGCGCCGGAATTCGGCAACGAGCGCCAGTCCGCAACGCTGGCACATGCGAAGAACTACATGATCGCTGCCGCAAACCCGCTTGCTGCCCAGGCAGGGCAAGAAATGCTCGCAAAGGGCGGCAGCGCTGCCGACGCGCTGATTGCAGCCCAATGGGTGCTTGGACTGGTCGAGCCGCAATCTTCCGGGTTGGGCGGTGGTGCCTTTCTGCTCTACCACGACGCGGAAACCAACAAGCTGGTGACGCTGGATGGGCGCGAAACGGCGCCGCTCGAGGCTACGCCTGAACTCTTTCTTGATGATAACGGCCAGCCACTCAGGTTCTTCGACGCGGTGATTGGCGGCCGCTCCGTCGGCACGCCGGGAACGGTCGCACTCATGGCCGAAGCCCACAAGCGTTTCGGCAAACTCGCCTGGAAGGACCTTTTTGAACCGGCAATCCGCCTGGCGGAAGAAGGCTTCAAGGTCTCGCCAAGGCTGAACGAACTGATCACCGGCTCGGCGGAGAGCCTGTTCCGCTACGAAGCCACCCGCAACTACTTCCTCTCCGAAGAGGCCGTGCCCCTGTTCGCAGGCACACTTCTGCGCAACCCGGAATACGCCGCATCTCTCAGGGCCATCCGCGACGGCGGCGCCGAGGCGTTCTACAGTGGCGATATCGCCCAGGATATCGTGAAGACGGTTCGCGAAGCCGAGGGCAATCCCGGAGTTCTTTCACTCGAGGACCTTGCGGCCTATGCGGTCAAGGAACGCCCTCCTGTCTGCGTCACCTATCGCGGGTTCGATGTCTGCGGCATGGGCCCACCTTCATCGGGTGGCCTCACGGTTGGACAAATTCTAAAGATGCTTGAACCCTACGACATGACGGGACTTGGTCCTGCCAATCCACAGAGCTGGCGCCTCATCGGCGATGCTTCGCGCCTCGCCTTTGCGGACCGCGGCCGCTACATGGCGGACAGCGATTTCGTGAAGATGCCGAAAGGCCTCCTGAATACGGACTACCTGCTGGAGCGCTCCCGGTTGATCGGCAGTTCCGCGGCCAATCCCGGCAAGGCGCTAACAAAGGATGAAGTCAAGGCCGGCGAGCCGCCAACCGATCACGCACTGCTTCGGCGTGACGACAACTCGATTGAACTGCCAAGCACGACACATCTCTCCATCGTCGACGCGCAAGGCAATGTTGCCTCGATGACCTCAACCATCGAGAACGGCTTTGGCTCGCGACTGATGGTACGCGGGTTCCTGCTCAACAATGAACTGACCGATTTCGCCTTCGATCCCGGCGAAGCAGCCGATCCGGTTGCGAACCGGGTTGAGCCGGGAAAACGGCCCCGCTCCTCCATGGCACCCACCATCGTCTATCGTGACGGCAAGCCCTGGCTGGCCGTCGGGTCTCCCGGGGGCAGCCGCATAATCGGTTATGTACTAAAGACGCTTGTGGCCATCATAGACTGGGAAATGGATGTACAGGCGGCAGTCAACCTGCCGCATCTGGTAAACCGGTTCGGCACCTATGACGTGGAGGCGGGAACGGCTGCCGAGGCGCTTGCGCCTGCCCTGACAGAACTTGGCTACAATGTCGAGGCGCGCGACCTGAATTCCGGCCTGCATGTCATCGAGATCGGCGAAGACGGCCTGACCGGCGCCGCAGATCCGAGGCGCGAAGGCGTGGCGACAGGCGAATAGAAACCGGGCCTCTCACATGAAAAACCGCTTGCCGGATGTATCCGGCAAAGCGGTTCCCCAGCCTGGTTCAGGGGCTATTCAAATTCGTCCAGACGGCACCTTCACCTCGAGATGACGGCACGCCGCCTGAGCGGTCAACTAGATGTTCCGCTGCCTTGTGGCGCGGTCAGCCATTGCGACCGGCGATGGCATGAAGATTGGCAAGCAGGCGGTCCTGCTCATCGGTCAGTTTCTTCATACCCTCGAGGTCCTTGTTCAATTCCGCGCTCAGGCGCTCGGAAATCACCGACATCAGGGCATCTGAGGATGATTTCAGCGCCATCATTCGCGAGATCATTGCTGCACGCGCAAGCGCCGCTTCAGAAGGCGGATATTCGATTTCGCTCTTCACCGGCGCTGCGGTGGATTTTGCGGCTCCCCGATACACTTTGCTGGCCATGATACTCGTCCCACTATTGCTGTTCTGCGCGTGCCGCGCGCTTCACATGAGTATGGGAATACAGGCTTAACAAAGCATGAAGGGATGCCCCGCCCGTGCACTTTGCACAAGGTTCAAAAGGGTGATAACGCTTTGTCCCGCGCCGGTTTTCCGGCACTGTTCAGCCAGTTCAATCTTGCCGGGAATGGGCCGCAACCGATTTCAGGCATCCGGGGGAAAGCTTTGGATATCGCCTTTGTTGCCAGCAATGCACCGGACGCGCAGACAGCGCTCCAGCGCCTGCAGGAAAAGTACAGCCATGTGATCCCGTCAAAGGCGGACACCATCGTCGCGCTCGGCGGCGACGGGTTCATGCTGGCGACCCAGCACAAGTTCATGAACTCGGGAAAGCCCGTCTACGGCATGAACAAGGGCACAGTCGGCTTCCTCATGAACGAGTATTCGGAGAGAGGGCTGAAACGGCGGCTGGAGAAGGCAATCCGCAATACCATCCGCCCATTGATGATGGAGGCAACCGACATCAATGGCGAGATATTCGTGCGTCCGGCAATCAACGAAGTCTCGCTGTTGCGCCAGTCGTTCCAGGCAGCGAGCCTGCGCATCACAATTGACGGAAAGGTGCGGCTGGATTCACTTGTCGGAGACGGAATTCTGGTCGCCACGCCGGCCGGTTCGACCGCCTACAATCTCTCCGCACACGGACCCATCCTGCCGCTGGATGCGCCGCTTCTGGCGCTCACTCCAATCAGTCCGTTCCGGCCACGCCGCTGGCGGGGAGCATTGATCCCGGATTCAGCGGTGGTAGAGATCGATATTCGCGATCCGGCGAAGCGGCCCGTCAACGCCGTTGCAGATCACTACGAAGTAAAGAGCGTGAAAAAGGTCAAGGTGAGCGTGGACCAGGAGTCCAAGGGCTACATCCTCTTCGACCCCGAGCATTCCTGGGACGAGCGCATTCTAGCCGAGCAGTTTCAGTACTGATCAGCCCGGTTGTGCGGACCTGTTCAGGCGGCGCGTTCCTCGGGATGGAAGTCGAATGACCGTGGCAGATCAACGACCACTGGCGGTATCTCGATCTCGTCAGGCGCAACATCATGGTTTGCAACTTCGAGCCCGGCCTTGACCTCAGCGACGTCGAGGCTTTGAGCGTCCTCCTCCGTGATCAAGGCGATTTCCTTTTCGAACGCCGCTGCAAAAATCGCGAAGTCCTCGTCGCTCAACTCCTGGTCAAGCGCAACATCCCCTACCCTTGCCTCGTCCACCGGTGCCGGTTCCGGCAGGTTTGCTTCATGCGCAGCGTCAATCTCCGCTTCCGCCTCCAGGTCCACATGGACCGGTTCGTCAACTTCATTTGCGGTGGCGGGTTCCAATTCCTCGAGGTTGGCAGTGTCAACCGAGGATTCCCCGAATTGCGAGGCATCCCCCTCTTCAGCGCTATCCTGCGAAGTCCCGTTCGCGGATTGATCGATCACCACCATGTTCTCAAGCTGAAGCCGCTCCTGCTCCTTGCTTGCATAGCCCAGCGCCAGCTGGCGCACATGGCTGCGGGCGTGGTCCCTCGCGGTTTCGGCGCAAATGCGGCCCAGCAGCATCAAGAGGTCTTCGTTGACACTGCCGCTGCCGGGACGATGCACCACCAGAATTTCGCGCGTGACCATGTAAGGCAGGCGTGCATGGTCCGTGTCGCCAAGGCGGTCGAGCGCCGAACGCCAGCAGGAGACCGCCGTTGCAAATACCGGGCGGGCCGAGGCCGGCAAACCAGCCTTTGTGTAAATTGCTTCGAAGGCGGCATGGCGATTGTCGATGAGCACCCTCTCCACGCGAGCCAGCGGTTGGCCCGACAGGCGCGACAGGGCAGTGGCGAAAAGCGAGATATTGCCCATGCAAAGGGCGCGCAGCAGCAAGGCCGTTGTCAGACGCTTTTCCGCTATCAGGGCATCCACGATTTCGAAAATTCCAGCCTGGGAAACCTGAGCCGCATAGGTGATCGCGGCCTTGTCGCAGACCTCGCGCATCTCGTTCTCGCGCTTCTGCCGAAGCTTGGGGCCGGCATCGGGCGGGCATTCTCCGATCAGGGCAAGGGCGTACTTTTCGATGAGATGAAGCCTGGCGCGCATGCCGATGTCATCGCGGTCGAGCATTGCGCGGCGGAGTTCCTCGTCCTCGCCGAACCGATGGGCGATCGTGAGGAAATCCTCCGCAGATGGCCGCGCACCCGGATTGAGGATCAGCGCAAGACAGGCGCTTTCGCATCCGTGTTCGGCAATCGCCGCGCAAACGTCCGGCCCTACTGCCGGGCGGCAGGCGATGGCGACCTGGTATTCGTCGTTCCCCTCGGAAACGATGGAAACGAGTTCGGCGTCCAGAAATACGGGGGACGCGGCAAGTACGGGGATTGCGATGGTCTCGGCGTCCTGGGCAAGACCGAGAATGATGTGGCGGGGCGCATCATGTGCTGCGCAAAGCGCCTTTGCCATCGCAAGGCGAACCTGCGGATCAGGATCGTCGAGAAGGAATGTGAGCGTTGCTTCGGCTGCCTCGCGTTCGTCGGACCCAAGCGGCGAGACCAGCCAAGCCCTTGCCAGTGCATTGGTTGCCTTGGCTCTCTTGTCGGAGGGGGCGGTTTCCATCCAACCAACGAAACGCTCGATAAGCATGCGAACTCTACTCCACAAAAACTCGGTACCAATGGCAAGGCCACTGGTTGTTCGATGGCCATCCGAACGCAGGCTTGCGCGCTTGCGTGGACGGTTATCCAACCGGAACCCGAGTATTGTGAAACAAAAGGATTAATGATCGGTTCACCATGAAGTGTAGGATTTTGTTAAGGATTTGCACTCCGAAAGACGAACCGGAATCCGCGGCTCATCCCTTCCAGGATGGCCGGTCGAGCACGAACATTTCCCCCAGCCTGGAATAATCGCGATACCCCAGCCGTGTGACAGGCAGCGCCTTTTGCAGATCGAAAATGCCATCGGTGAGATATTGCTCGTCGATATGGATGCCGATGACTTCCCCGATGACGAGATGGTAGGCGCCTTCCGGCCCTCCATCGGCGGATAGATCGACTATCCGGGTCATCCGGCATTCCAGTGCGGCAGGAGCGCCGCCCACGCGCGACGGCGAAACGAGGTTGCACGGCAGCGGCTCAAGCCCCGCGATCTCGTACTCGTTTACGCCATGCGGGGCGGAAGCCGATGACGCGTTCATCGCATCAAGCTGCTTCTCGCCGGCAAAATTGCATACGAATTCACCGGTTTCGCGAATGTTGCTGATACTGTCCTTGGTGCCGTTCTGCGAAGAAAAGCAAACCATGTCCGGGCTCGACGAAATGGCATTGAAGAAGCTGTAGGGGGCAAGATTTGGCTCCCCTCTCGCTGACAGCGTCGATATCCAGCCGATTGGCCGCGGTGCAACGATGGCCTTGAACGGATCATGCGGCAGGCCGTGATCGCGTTTTACGGTTTCATAGAACATGGCCGTTCCTGCCCTCACATGGTCACGTAGACGCGCTCAAGATCGGGACGGTCGCGGTCGGTCTTCGGCATCGTTCGCGTACCCATGTGAATGAAGCCGGTTATCGTTTCGCCCTCCCCGACACCGAAATGCGGCGCGAGCACCTCATCACGCGCGATCCACTCCGAGAGCCACTGGGCGTCGAACCCATGGGCATTGGCAGCAATCAGCATGTTCATGGCGGCAGCAGCACTCGAAAGTACCTGCTCCCAGTGCGGGACCTTGGGGTGATCAACTGGCGCAGAAATGATGCCGACGATGACAGGCGAACGGGAAAACCGCGTCTCTTCAATTTCCATTTCCGCGTCGGAAATGTCGGGATTGAGCTCCCTGGCCCGTGCGGCAATGCGTTCGTTGAGCTTGTTGCAGGTCTCCTGCGAATATCGCACGAACCGCCATGGCGCGATCTTGCCGTGGTCCGGCACTCGCGCCGCTATGGCAACGATCTCGCGAAGCGTTTCGTCGTCAGGTCCGCTGCCACCCATGGTCTTGGCGGGCACGGAACGCCGTGCCTTCATGAAATCGATGACCGCCTGGTCGTATTCTGTCTTGTCTATATCCGTCACGCGTTCGTCCATCTTTTCGAGCATTCCAACGTCCTGCACATTGGGCGGATGGTGGCGATTGTCAATTGCGTGCGCCCAAACGCCGACGTGAACACTGTGTTGCCAAAGTCCTGAGGCGAAGTGCAAGTGTTGTGAACCCTGCCGAAACGCTGTATCTGACGGCGGCGCAAATGCGAACCGGACTTCGATTGCCACAATGAACAGTCTGCCTGTCAGGCGCTCTGCCGCCGCCACCGCACTCCTTGCCTTGCTGATGCTGCTGTCGCTAGCCGCCAGCGCGTTCGCACAGGCACAGAGTGTGCGAGTTCATTTCGAAGCGCGCCTGACCGAGGATGGAGAGGCGGTAAACGACGGCATCGAATGGCGCATCTTCTCGGATCGTGTGGACGAAAGCGGAAAACTCAAACTGCTGAGCCAGTCAACTGGAGGCAAGCGCACATTCGAAATGCGGCCGGGCGAGTACCTTGTCCATGCCGCCTACGGTCATGCCGCAGCTGTCCGCAAGGTGAAGATCGAGGAGGGACAGGGAGAAACCACCGAGGTCTTCGACCTGAACGCGGGCGGGCTCGCGCTGTCAGCCGTCGCAGGTGACGATACGCCCATACCGAACAACCTGCTGCGCTTTGATGTCTACGAGGACAAGCAGGACGAGCGCGGGGTTCGCAAGCTGATCGCCCGCAAGGTGCTCCCAGGTCAGGTCATTCCCTTCCAGGCGGGCATCTACCATGTCGTTTCGCAGTACGGAAACTACAATGCCGAAATACGAGCCGACCTGAAGGTCGAGCCCGGAAAGCTGACGCGCGCCGAACTTACCCACCTTGCAGCACAGGTGACGCTGCGTCTCGTCCGGAACAAGGGGGGAGATGCTTTGGCTGACACGAAGTGGTCAGTCATTACCGAATCCGGAGAACTGATCAGCGAGTCGACGAGTGCGTTCCCGCGTTTTGTTCTGCTTGAGGGAACCTATACCGCCATTGCTCGAAACAATGACAAGATCTATTCGCAGGATTTCACGGTGCAGGCCGGCGTAAACCGCGACGTGGAAGTTCTCGTCGAGGGATAGATCAGGCGATACGACGGCGCTTGCGCCTGTGTTCTTCCGGTTCAAGACCGAACACGGCCTGGTACAGAAAGCCCGTGAGGGCCTTGCGGTCCCTGATGGCACCGAGTGTCTGCGCCTCGATCACCGGCCCGACATGGGCGATGATGTCCTTGCCGCAAAGACGGCGGAACTCGCGGATCAGCAGCGAGGTGCGCAGCGTCATCGAGACAAGCGACGACAGGTGAAACAACCGGCTGCATTGTCCCTCGAAGAAAACAGGGATGACCGAGGCTCCGGCTGATTGAACCAGCTTTGCCGGGAACTGCTTCCAGGGCAGGTCCTGCGCCTTGCCGAAGCCTCTCGGCGCGGTGGCGACGCCGCCGGCCGGAAAGACAACCATCGTCACCCCTTCCTTCAGCAGCCGTACCGCCTCGCGCCGGGTTTCCAGGTTCATCTGAAGCGCCTCGCGCGTCTCGTCGAAACTGATCGGCAATGAAAGGGCCCGCATCTCCGGCACCTTCAGCAGGTCATTGTTGATGATGACGCGGAACGGGCGGCCCAGTTTTTCTGCAAGCGAAAGAATGGCGATACCATCGCCTATTCCATAGGGATGATTGGCAATCAGCACGACCGGGGTATCAGGCAGGTTCTGCGGGGGCCAGGCGGCACCGCGCACATGCAGGCGCAGGTCCACCAGCGCCAGCATCTCGGTCATCACGTATTCGGAAACCCCGACGACTTCGGAGCGCCAAGTCTTGTAGAGATCGACGAAGTAGTCCCTTCCGGAAAGGGTTTCAAGCTGGCGTATCAGCCAGCGCTGGAACGGGCGCTGGTTTTCGTTGGCATATGAAAGTTCGGGAAACTCGATGCGGGAATTGTCAAACGCCCTTCGAAGCCTGAGTGCGAACATCCTTGCAACCCTCAAAAAAAGATGCGAATCCGCACCCCTCTACACCGATCACTGTAACAGATTTGTAACGGCACGGGATATGAGGCGGGAATTGATGCGGAGCGCAACATGAAGGAGAAGGTTCGGGAACTCTTTCAGGGCCACGGCACCACTGCGCGCCTCTTCCGTTTCGGCCTTCTGGCTTTCGACCTTTCCAGCATTGCCTACTTTCTCTATTCGTCGACACTGGAAATCGATACGACGATCATCATCATCGATGCCATTCTCGGTTGCATCATGACACTGGAACTGGCCGTTAGGTTCTGGATTGCCGAGAACCGGAAAGCATTTTTCCTGAACTTCTACACCCTGGCCGACATTCTGGTCATCGTCTCGCTGTTTGCCGCACTCGTCTTCGGCCAGTTCGCATTCCTGCGCATTCTAAGGGCGCTGCGTTTCATGCGCTCCTTCAGGACGATGGAAGACTTGCGGAGCCTGTTCCCATGGGTCGGAAGAAACGAGCAGGTCGTCACTGCGGCGACGAACATGGTCGTCTTCGTCTTCATTGTCACGTCGATCGTCTGGGTCCTGGAACACAGGATAAACGACCAGATCAACAACTGGATCGACGCGCTATACTACACCGTGACCACGCTCACGACCACGGGATTTGGCGACATCATTCTCAAGGACGATCTCGGCAGGCTGCTGACCGTGGGCATCATGGTGTTCGGCGTGGCATTGTTCTTGCGCCTGGTGCAGCAGATATTCCGGCCCAACAAGATCGCTCATACCTGCACGCATTGCGGGCTGAAATTCCACGATCCCGATGCCTCCCACTGCAAGCATTGCGGAAGCATCATCTACATCGAGACGGAAGGCGACGCGTAGACGCTCAGACTCCCGGAAGATCTGGAGAGGTGAAACGATCTGCGCTCGCGCGGTTCCAGCGGTACCGGTAGGGTTCGTAGTCGTCGCCCTCCCTGAGTAGGAAACCTTCTGGCAGATACGGAAACACGCGCTGGCCACCGATCATCTGTCCGTCATGTCCGCGCTTCTGGAAATGGTGCGGCATGAACTGCGACGGGTGGTCCAGCCCCGAGGCACCCGTCATGGAGCCCAGCGCCTTCATGGTCTCGCGTTGGAAACTTGCAACCCTGAGATACTTGTCCTCAACCACGAGGGCGCGCTGGCGCGTCTTGTCCTGGGTCGCGACGCCTGTTGGGCAGCGGTTGGTGTGGCAGGCCTGGGCCTGAATGCAGCCGACGGAAAACATGAAACCCCTGGCGCTGTTTGCCCAATCCGCTCCCATGCCGATCGCCTTGGCGATGTCAAAGGACGAGATCAGCTTGCCGGATGCACCGATCTTGACGTCGTCGCGCAGTCCCGCACCGCGCAATGTATTGTGGACGAAGACCAGCCCGTCCTGCAGCGGCATTCCCAGGTGATTGGAGAATTCCAGCGGCGCCGCGCCGGTGCCGCCCTCCTTGCCGTCCACGACGATGAAATCGGGCGTTATTCCCGTTTCTAGCATGGCTTTCACCATGCACATGAATTCGCGGCGGTGACCGACGCACAGCTTGAACCCGACGGGCTTGCCCTTCGACAGTTCGCGAAGCTGCTGCAGGAATTGCATGAACTCGATCGGCGTGGTGAAGGCCGAATGACCGGCAGGGGAATGGCAATCCACTCCCAGCGGGATGCCTCGCGCCTCCGCGATCTCGGGCGAAACCTTCGATGCAGGCAGCAAGCCGCCATGGCCAGGCTTTGCGCCCTGCGACAGCTTCACCTCGATCATCCTGACCTGCTCGCTGGCTGCCTGTTCCGCGAACTTGCCCGGGTCGAAATTGCCTTTCTCGTCACGGCAGCCAAAGTACCCTGTACCAACTTCGTAGATCAGGTCGCCGCCGCCCTGCCGGTGATAGCGCGAGATGCCACCTTCTCCCGTATCATGCGCAAAACCGCCTTCCTTGGCCCCCATGCTCAACGCAAGGATGGCATTTGCCGAAAGCGAGCCAAAGCTCATCGCGGAAATGTTATAGAGTGATATCTCGTAAGGCTGCGAGCATTGCGAGTTTCCAACCGTGGTGCGGAAATCCGTGTTCTCGATGTTGCGGGGGTTCACCGAATGGGTGAGCCAGGAATAGCCGGTGTTGTAGACGTGCAGCTTGGTGCCGAAAGGCCTTGCGCTCTCCACGTTCTTGGCGCGCTGATAGACCAGCGAACGTTCCTCGCGGGAAAACGGCTCCTCATCCTGATCGCTCTCAATGAGGTATTGGCGAATTTCCGGGCGGATACCCTCGAAGATGAAGCGCATGTGCCCGAGAACGGGATAGTTGCGCAGGATCGAATGATGCGTCTGCATCATGTCATAGATGCCCACCGCAGACAGCGCGCCGAAAACCACTACTCCCAGGAGAAACCATGCGCTTACGGGAAGCATGGCAAGACAGAGCGCAGTGAACGCAATGCAGGCAGCGAAGATCAGATATCTCTGCCGGTCGTAAAGGTGAAATTCCATCTTTGTCGTCCCTCCCCCAATGAATCTGCAATGCCAGAATCCCGTATCAGGAATGTAACAGCCCTGAACGTGCGTTCAATCTGCAATAAAGGAGGCAGGATGCGATCCATTTTCTCCAGAATTCACCGAATTTTGCCTACCTGACCAGCAGAACCGAAATATCTGCATTGGCCGCGACATGGCTCCCATGCGAGGCAAACAGGTGATCGGCGATACCGGGGACATGCGTTGCCATGACAATGAGATCCGCTCCGATTTCGGAAGCAGCGTCTTGCAGCTTGGAATCCAGTTCCACCTGTACATCAACGGCCTTGACTGAATGCGGTGTGAAAGTGACGCCTCTTGCTTCTGTCTGCTTGTTGCAGAAGCCTTCGAGCCTGGCCGCATATTCTTCCGGATCATGCGCGGCAGCGCCTGGCGCCACACCGGTCACCCCCACCGCATGAATTGCCGAGTTGTTGGCCTTGGCGATGCTGGCCGCTGCAGCGAGTGATTTCTCAAGCTTGTCGGCGTGTACCAGATCGATCGGCAACATGATTTTCGCGAACATTTTCTTCTCCCTTTTCGATGGCCGGCAACTGCTTGCCGGCGCATTGCATGTCTCGCAGACAAACACATCAGGGCGGTGCAGGTCAAAAAATGGGGTTGGGTTGGCCCGGTTCCGGCAGAAAAGCTCACGATCAGCAACACCATAGAACCAATTGATTCCGCCTGGTCTGGACAGCACGAAATGCTGTGTCTCTGTTGCTGCCATGTTGAATCGCGTTAGTCTGGGGAGGGTTTCCTCAATCTCAGAACAGAGTATCACACGGCCATGATGACTTCAGAAGAAGCAGTGAAAACGGGACGGATGGCAGGCCTGCTTTATTTGGCCATCATAGTACTTGGGGTGTCGAGCGAAGTGTTCATCCGCGCGGTCTTGATCGACTTCTCCGATGCGGTCGCGACTGCCCGGAACGTTTCTTCCCATACTTCCCTGATGAAGCTGAGCTTTGCCGCGGATGCGGCCATGGCTGTCTGCGATGTGGCGCTGGCAGTTCTGATGTTTCAGATCCTGCGGCCTGCAGGACATTTGCTCGCCTTGCTGGGAATGGTTTTCCGGCTTACGCAGGCAGCAGTTCTCTCCATGAACCTTCTCAACCAGCACATGGGCCTGATGATCCTTACGGGCGGCCTGCCGTCTTCGGGAACCGTCGCGAATGAGGATATCGCACTTGCTCTCTTTACCGCGCAAAGCCACGGATATGATCTGGGACTTGTCTTCTTCGCGATGAACTGCCTGTTCACCGGCGTGTTGATATGGCGCGCCGCGTGGATGCCTGCCTGGATCGGAGCGGCAATTGTTGCGGCTGGCGCAGTCTATATGGCCGGTAGCGGGCTTCGCTTTCTGGCACCCGAGGCCTATGCGTCGTTCCAGCCAGCCTATGCAATTCCGCTTGCTGCTGAACTCTCACTAGCTCTCTGGCTCACAATTGCCGGAATAAGGCGCAACGCATGGCCGCAGGCAGAAATGGGCAGAAAATAAGCCTTCGATTAGTTCGCCTTACCTTCCGGTGGAAACGACCGCTCTCGCCAAACAACTGTATTCCTTGGTGCATTTCGATTTCGCCGGTTTCGCCAAAATCGAAATTGCCCTAGTTCTCAACAGTGGCGATCGAGCGAATGTCGAGTGCGAAACGTGAGAAAACCCCTACGAGTTCGCCAGTTCCATCCTCCGGTTCACGGTACCGCGCCACGGACTTTATCAACCGGTACTTTCCATCCGGCATTCTAAGCCGCAACACGAACCGGTAGCCCGATTTGCTGCGGATGGCGTCGTCGATCAGTCGTCCGAGGGTACGGGCATCCTCGGGGTGATAGAGCTTGAAGGCCTCGTTCATGTCCACGGGACCTTCCGCCGGTTCCAGACCATGGACGTTGAAAACATCCCGGGACCAGAAAAACTGACCTGATTCAAGATCCAGCCGCCATAGGCCGTACGGATCAAAGGAAGAGAGAATTTCCAGCAGATCCTCTGCGCTCAGGTTGAACGAGCCAATCAACTGACGCGGTCTGGGATAGGCAAACACTTCAACGTTCAGCGGCCGGTTTTCCAAGTGCGACTCTCCTCAATCTTCCAGCAGGCCCATCCGCAACGCAACGGCCACCGTGTGTGCCCTGTTCACGGTGTCGAGTTTTGCGGCAGCCGAACCAAGGTGATGGTTGACCGTTTTCTCGGAAATGCCCAAAATTGTTGCGGTTTCACTGCCTGTCTTTCCCGCAGCGGTCCAGACAAGACATTCTTTCTCGCGGCTGGTCAATTGTACCTTGGGCTCACGCTGTTCGCTCAGGTTCAGCAGACGGTCGTAGATATGAGTACTGAGAAGGCTGAGCATTCCCAGATCGGCGCCCTCGATAGCGTCTTTCGAACCCGCGAACCCAATCGCACCGCGGTTTCCGTTGCGATCATTCGTGGGCACATATGCCCCTTCCATATGGTCGAACGCCTTGAACAGCTCGACTGCCACCTGGTCGTTGCCATCGCTCCTGTTTTCGTTCACGTGAGCGAGATTGTAGGTGAAAGGGACGACAGATTCCTTGAGTTGGCGGATAATCTTGCTGCCGTTGAGCAACCCCAACTGGTCATAGGCTCTCAGGAGCTCGGGATTCCAGTTGGATAACAGGATGGATTCGTTCAGTTTCATGGCGCCAGTGGTAGGCAGGCGCATCACGATGAAGCTATGGAAGCCCATGGCCGAAGCGATCTTTCTGATCACGCGAAACAGCTCAAACCCCGTCTCACAGGCAGCTATGTCGCCAGTCGCCTCATCCAGGAAATCATCCTGATGCTGGTCGTAACCGATATCCGTCAAAACATCTTTTTCCACAATTATCCGGCGGAAACGAATCCGCCTGCCCCATTTCATCACGTTTCATGGAAATTAACGCATGTAAAGTAACGTGAGGTTGTGAGACGTAATGCGATTTGTCCCGAATACAAGTTGAACAAGCGGTAAACGCCGGATCGGTGGATTCTCCAGGCAATAAGTGCCGATTTACCGGTTCGCAGCGAAATCATACCATTTTCAGGTAAACGCACGACGTTTCACGATCAGATGCCATGTGGGAAAGGCAAACGGGGTCAAAAATGAAATACAGAAGAAATCCGGCGGCCATCGCGGCGGCCACCTTGATTGCACTATTCGGATGGGCAGCGCCTGCGGCAGCGCAGAATGTGCCCAACATCAATATCGAGATTGCCCAGACCTTCAAATGGGACGAAGGATCGATCCGCAATGTACTCGACAGCGCCGAACTGATCGCCAGGAAGCGTTGCCAGCAGGGTTGCAACATTCAACTGCGGATCTTCGTCGACGGTGTCGTGAACCCGAGCATTCAGAAAAAAGCAGCGTGGCTCCGTGATGCACTTGAAGCACAACTCGCACGCAAGAGCATGCAAGAAGTCCGTGTGACCGACATGTTCCAGCTTATCTGATCCGGCAGCAAAACTGCTGGGCAGTCCTCTTAAGCCAGCAGTGCCGGGGTTTCATGCCCGCCGGATTGATTGCACACAATCCGGCGGGCATGAAACATATTACTGACGGCGAGCGAGATCCGGAGGCGTGGCCTCTTCAATAAGCGCTGAAATCGCCTCGTCCAGTTTCATCGATGTCTGGTCCTTGGAGCCTAGCCGGCGGATGTTTACCGAGCCTTCCTCGGCCTCCCGCATGCCACACACCATTATGACAGGCACCTTGGCCAGCGAATGTTCGCGAACCTTGTAGTTGATCTTCTCGTTGCGCGTATCGGCGTCTGCCTTCAGCCCGGCAGCGCGCAGTTTCTCCACAACCTGCTCTGCATAGCCGTCGGCATCCGAGGTAATCGTCGCGACAACCACCTGCATTGGTGCCATCCAAAGCGGGAAATGACCGGCGAAGTTCTCGATCAGTATGCCGAGGAAGCGTTCCATCGAGCCGCAAATGGCGCGGTGGATCATCACAGGCTGCTTCTTCTCGCTGTCTGAATCGATGTAGAAGGCATTGAAGCGTTCCGGCAGGTTGAAGTCCACCTGGGTGGTTCCGCACTGCCACTTGCGTCCAATCGCGTCCTTGAGCGTGTACTCGAACTTCGGCCCGTAGAAGGCACCTTCGCCCGGATTGATACCGGTCTTGATGCGACCGCCGGACTGTTCCTCGATCTGCCGCAGAACCTTGACCATCACCTCTTCTGCATGATCCCAGTTCTCATCCGATCCAACGCGCTTTTCCGGCCGGGTGGACAGAAGAACTTCGACTTCATCAAACCCGAAGTCCTTGTAGACCGAAAGGATCAGGTCATTGATCCGCATGCATTCGGCGGCAAGTTGATCTTCCGTGCAGAATAC
>Ga0116151_10002304_pt1 | contig 17651 bp, 18 predicted proteins | sample AD_UKC117_MetaG_FD_89893 | JGI IMG/M metagenome (GOLD analysis project Ga0116151, IMG submission 89893) | Active sludge microbial communities of municipal wastewater-treating anaerobic digesters from Hong Kong - AD_UKC117_MetaG | ecosystem: Engineered > Bioreactor > Anaerobic > Digestate...
GCGTATCATAGGAAATCCCCCCGGGCCCCGGCAGGTTCGCTCCTCCTTTTGTGATGTCATCTTCGGAGCGATCTTCTATGCTCGAAATGGTAATATTTTGCAACTCTCCAGGTTCATATCCGTACATATCAAGGGTCTCACGATTCCAGTAAAGGAACCTCCCTCCAGCATCAACAACAGACACTGAAACAGGGGCCTTCTCCAGCAAATCGGAGGAAACGGGATCCGGGAGTTTCTGCCCGCGAGTCCAGCCCATTCTGTCGGCCATGTAGCCCGAGACCGCTCCTGCAGTGATCATCGCCACTCCGCGCAGGACAAAATTGAGACTGAGATCAAACTCAAGGACGTTGTGAACTCCAGCGAGCACAAGACCCGCAATCAGTCCCCCCCTGAGTCCCAGGAGCAGCGATGCCGAAATGACAGGTATGAAGAAAAAAGAGGGATAAACCTCCGTATACCCCCTTCCGAGATGGAAGTAAAATTCAAGCCATAGACAAAACCCCGTGGCAATAGCAACAAGAAAAACACCCGCGGTTCTCCTGGTCACAGGCAAAAAGCAACACATCCTCCGGTTTTCCTGAAATAAGGGGATAGCGTGAAACCGTCTTGCCCGTAAAGCCCCGCGTAAAGGTTATTTGCCGGGGCCCGAAAAAACAAAAGACATCCCTTTTGAGGCACGGCAGTGACGGGCCGAAGGCCCGAACATTTTACAGACATGTCTGTTTACGACAAGGTATTTGCCTTCCCTGTCGAGCCTGTCTATCATGATGGTTTCCGGGTCAGCAGGATATACCGGAAAAGAGTAAAAACCGGCAGGACAGACCGGGGTACCGGAAGGATCCATTCCCTGCCCTGCAACAGAGAACCTCAAAGAAACCCCTTTCCCGGGCACGGTCCTGTGTTCCGGCAACGAGTTTTCCCCGGGATACAGGTCTCCGGCAACCACTTCCCAAAAGATTCCCGCAGAATCCAGGGTCTCGGGCCGGGCAATATAAACCGCTCCCTCGCCTGGTTCCGGAGGGAAAACCGCTATGCCCACTGGCAGATCTTTCACTACACTCCTTATGAAACGTTCCGTATCCGATTTATGGATATCTGTATTTTCCCCCTTCATTGTCTCCATAGCGAACAGTGCCAGACCCACTGGAGATCCGTCGGCTGCCTTCACGGGGAATATGGCGTTGACGAATCTCCTGCCGAAAAGGATCTCTTCGAACTGGACTGGGTTCCCCGTTTCGAGAACCTGGGCAACCCGTATCCTTCTCAGTGTCCCGTTCCCCCCGGGAAGAGAGTCAAAAAGATTTTTGCCGAGAAGACTCTCCCCGTTTCCAAGACCCAGATGTTCCCCGGCTGCCCTGCTTGCCGCGAAAATCACACCTTCAGGATCGGTGAAAATAACCGATTCGCTCATGGCATCAAGGACCGAAGCAAGGTTTTCCGCGCCGGGGGAAAATTTTCCCCCGAAAGGAACGGCCCCGGTGTTTCCAGGTGGAACACCCTCACCGCGAATCATGGAACACCTCCATGGATGGCAAAAAACAAATTTGTCAGTGGAGACTGCATCTCTTATACTTTACGGAATATTATTTATAATAATACCAGAATCACAAATATTTCATACCGTGAAACCAGTTGCCATGAACGGTCCCGGGCTGAATTACCCGCTCCTGCTACCGTCTGCTTTCATCTAAACCACGCAAGTATGAGGAGGAAATTTTTCCATGAAAAGAAAGGCTTTCACTCTTGTCGAACTGCTTATCGTGATAGTCATAATCGGGATACTCGCCGGATCGCTGCTGCTGGTCATGGGGTCGGGAAAGGCCAAGGCCGAGGCAACGAAGATCGTAAGCGACATGAGGGTGCTTAAGGCCGCCGCGGTCATGTACTTTTACGACAACAGCGACTGGCCCGCCGACGGCGATCTGGATGCCCTGAAACCCTACCTCGACCGCGAACCCGATGCGGGCAACATCTGCAGTTATTCCGTAGCCAACGATGGCACTCACGTCTTTATTGGAGCGACCTTGACAAACTGCGACGAAAAGACCAAATCCTCGCTGGCCTCCATGGCCGAGGAGACGGGACTGCTCGATAGCGCAATGCCCCTGGCCTCGCTACCATCGGGTAACCGGTTAGCACTCATAAGGCCAGTGATGAGTCTTTTCGAGGCAAGACCGGCCTGGGCGGTCGTTGTCATCGAAGGATCATCCTACTACAGCGGAGGCGACGAAGCCTTCATGCACGTGGCCGATTACTGAGAGTAACCCAATAAAACAGGGGCTCTGACACGTTAGCGACAGAGCCCCTGGGTCTTTTCTATGGTGCCGGAGGGGGGATTCGAACCCCCACAGGCCAAAGCGGGTGCGGATTTTGAGTGTACCGGGGTTTTAGAACGGTCACCACTGAAAAACCCCGCATTGGCAATAAAACCGTGGCCTTCAGGCGAGAAAATCCTTCTAAAATCACTCCGACGGGCAAGAATTTTTCTTTGACAGAACGGTCCCGGAAGATTTATCAATTCAGGCAGTCTACCGGGGGAAGAAATACCCTGGGCGCCATTAACAGATTTCGTAATAAGATTCGCTGATGCAATCTCTTGAACCTGTATCTCCTGGGAAAATGCTATTACTTTGGATCTTTGGGTCTATAGTCACGCGGATCGATGCATGCATCGAAAATTGTACGATCGATACGGATCCAGTCGGTTTTGTCGATCCCACGTCTGTTGTTGTAAGTGGGACTGGCGGGAAAGGCACAAGCCATCTTGAACCAGCGTTCCTGTTGTCTGGAAATTTCCCGAGCCTCATCTGCAACCTCTGAAAGATCCTGGTCCTGACTGAAGATCAAGGCTATGTCGCATCTGTTTTTCCTTATGGCTGACACAATATCAAGAGCAAGACGGACGTCGATGCCTTTTTCGTTGCCGACCAGGATCGCAGTTTGGCTGCCATCCGGGAGAGTAATGGTCTGGTTGCGATACTTGAGTTGTCTGGAAAACGTCTTGATGCCGCTACGACCCATATTTGCCAATTTGGCCATCCAGAAGTGACTCCAGAAAGCATCGTCCTCCGGACTTGGCACTCCGGTGTAAAAGCGCGTATCGGTCAGCTGCCAACCTTGATAGTTGCAAACTGCCTCCGCAAGTTTAAGCGGGTCAAAGCTTGGCCAGGAATACCCGAATGCATTCCTGGCAGCATAGAAAAGGTTCTGTCCGTCGAAAAAGGCTATCGTACGTTTTGATGAAGGTTCAACAAATGACATGCATCTGACCTCCGCCTATAAAAAAATAACCCCGCCGGAGGCCTTTCGGCGTGTCCAACGGGGAGTAGATCAATCCTCTATCTGTTACAGGCATATTATCCCGATCATCCAACCAAAAGTCAAGAGTTCTGTTCTCCTCCAGAACTGGGAAGAATACCTCACCTGCAGCATCTACAACCCCAGATCTTTAAACGCTTCCTCTACGGACGCACATGCAATTCCGTCCCCGGCTTCCAGTTCCTCTATCGCTCTGCGGGTCTTTGCGTTGGGTACCATCAGATCGAAAGGGAATCGTCCGTCCTCGCCGATACGAATAAGAAGCAGTCTAACCGCATCTGAGACCGAAAGCCCCATACGATCTAAAGCAGCCACAGCCCTTTCCTTGGTCTCGCTGTCTATTCTCACCCTGACCGATGAATCGCAGGAAGGTCTCAACATAACCACCTCCGTTTTGTGACAACACTGTAGCAACAATTACAACTCACGTCAACTCTTATAATGATGTTGTCAAACCGAAAATCTTTGACAAAGCCGACAGGGCAGGAACTGCCCCGGTGGATGTTGGGAACCTGTGTCTACGTTTATTGCAGCAGTTACTGCATAAAACAGGGGCTCTGACACTTACGCGTCAGAGCCCTTGAGTCTTTTCTATGGTGCCGGAGGGGGGATTTGAACCCCCACAAGGTTGCCCTCGGCGGATTTTGAGTCCGCTGCGTCTACCATTCCGCCACTCCGGCAAGCGGGAATAGTAGTATCACAGCATCCGCTTTATGTCCAGTATTTAAAATTCTTTACTTGTTCTTGCCCGGGGCATTGCCCGAGTTGCCGGGGGCATCACCGGATTTTCCTGGAGCATCGCCAGATTTACCGGGGGCATCACCGGATTTTCCCGGAGCATCGCCAGATTTACCGGGGGCATCACCGGATTTTCCCGGAGCATCGCCAGATTTCCCTGGAGCGGAGTCTTCTTCACCCGGCTCAGCCTGCCCCGTTGACTGGCCCTTTCCCTGGGACTCTTTTTCTTTTTCTCTTTCACGTCTGGGCCCTTCGATCTTTTCCTCGATGGCCATATCCATGTCGGATACGCTGACCGATGACCCTGCTCCCTGCATGGATTCCCGCCCTATGGAGTCACGGGTCTCCACGGCTCCTGAAAGGACCGCCACAGAAGCTATGCCATCGGCCACCATCACGCCGAACTCGGTTCCCCTGACCGATGCAACCAGCGTAGGAGTCTTGACATCAAGTTCGGTCCCGGGAGTCACCTTGAACCAGTTCATGCCATCTGGAACCTCGTACTGGTTCAATCCTTCCGGAGTCACACCATCATAACCGAGGGAAGATCCGCCGGTAACCCGGACACGTATGGTACCATCCTTTTCCTCCAGCACGACAAGACCCTTTCCTTCAACCACGATCACGTCACCGGCCTGGAGCATATCTCCCTGGACCAGTGGCCTGGAAGCCCCCGTAACGGTATTGCTTATCTCCGCCGCTCCAAAGACCATCTGAACCTCGGGCCCCCCGGAGGCAAAAACCGGCGAGCAGATCAAAGCAATAACGGAAAGTTCAAGGAGACAACTTAAAGATAACCTTGAAATCCTCCTCATGGCCATCAATTCCCTTCCCTTGAGGTAACTTTGTACGCTTGGTTGAAATCACTATTATTATATCAGACTGCCTCTTCGGCAACTACCTCGAGAAGGGCCTCGACCACCGCTTCGTCAAACTCTTTTCCGGCGAGGGCCTTCATGTGGGCACAGGCTTCCTTCACTGTCCAGGACTTCCTGTATGGCCTGTCGCTGAGCAGGGCATCAAAAACATCCGCCGCCGAGACTATCCGCGAGGCCATATCTATCTCCCCGCCCGAAAGGCCCTGCGGATAACCCGACCCGTCAAGCCTCTCGTGATGGTTTCTTACGGCTCTCAGCGCGGCTTCGGGAAGAGATACGGTTTCCAGTATCCTGCCCCCTATTGATGGATGCTCCCTCACAACCCTGTACTCTTCATCGGAGAGGGGACCCTCCTTGCCGAGGATGCTGTCCGGGATACCGATCTTCCCGACATCGTGTATCACAGATCCAAGGTAGACGGCATCCACCAGACCATCGTCCAGACCAAGTTTTTTTGCCACACTGGATGACAGTTCCGCCACCCTTTCGGAGTGTCCCGCCGTCGCCGGATCTTTGGCATCGAGTGCCGCGATCATGGCCTTTATGGTATCTAACAGAAGGCGCCTGTTTCGCTCACTCTCCTCGAGCATTCCGTAAAACCACGACGAGGACATTATCCATACAGCCACGCTTTTGACCTGCTCCTCCGGGATATCACTATCCCAGCCTACGAGAGTGTAAGACGGATTTCCGGTTCCGGAGTCTCGCATAGTCTGGACAAGCATCCTGTTGACCGGTTTCTGCCTTGCGCTTCTTGAGACAAGTATTTCTCCCGGTTTCATCTTGCTGCCGCTTTCAACCCCCGTCGCCGCAACGGCTTCGGCAGGAGTCATTGATGGCGCCAGCAGTTTCATGCCAAGGTCGCGTTCGACAGATGGCCAGATCTTCCCCAGGTATTCTCCGAAGTCGGCCCCCGAATCCATCCCCGTCAGCATAAGCCTGTAGATTGATCCAATTGAAAGAGTTTTTATCTCCCAGTCCCTGTGGAGGATCCTGAAGCGCACGTATAACAGGGCAGAGAATGAAATAGCAAGGGAGATAACGGGAGTTATCAGTGATATCCACCATCCATGGTAAACAAAGATCAGGCGGGTAGAGACCAGCATAAAGAAGAGCAACAGCGCCGCCAGGATCATTCCCTTCCTCGGACGAAAATGCCATGCCGCAAGAGATCCGGCAAGGGAGAGGATAAAAGCGGCGAAGCCGTCCAGAAGAGGGTCGGCCCTGACCGGCACGCCTCCCTGAAGAAGGGTGTTAAGGGCCTCCGCATGGAACCTGACACCCGGGATGGCCTCTATTCCTTCCGGCAATGGAACCATGAGAAAATCTTCAATTCCCGCTGCCGTGGCACCTACGAGCACGATCTTGTCCCTGAAGACATCCGCCGGGACACGCCCCTCCAGCACATCGACAAATTCGTATTCGGGAAATGGCTCCCCGCGAAATCTCACCCAGAGCCTTCCTGAAGGATCAACAGGGACAGAAGAGACCCCCGTATGAAGAACGAGGTTGCCTCTTCTGGAACTTTCGAGTTTCGGCCTCTCTCCAAGCACAAGGGGGAGCGCGGCAACCGAGAGGGAGGGGACATAGGATGATCCGCTCTTTCTGAAAGGGATGTAGTAACGGAACAGGCCGTCGATATCCGGCGATACGTTCGTGAAACCTATGTTCCCGGAAGCCGAGAGGAGCGAAACGCATGGAAAGACGGCTATATCCTTACCGGAGCTGTCTGACACGAAATGCATCGCAAGGACTGTGTTGCCCGTCATGCGGATAACCTCTGCCAGGACGGAATCCTCGACGGGGTCACTTTCTTCGGGAAAAAGGATGTCGAGCAGCACCACCCTGGCATCACCGATACGGCCAAGAAGCCGGGCATGTACCCCTCTGCTCCAGGGCCATCTCCCGAGACTGTCCAGGCTCCTCTCCCCCGCCGCGATTATTACGATATTGCTCCCGGGGCACAATCCCGAAATGGAAGACATGTTCCTGTCGAAAACCTGCCTCTCCACCCTTTCAACCGGAGTCGGGCGCAAAAACCCGATGGCACCGAAAAAAAGAGCGGGGACAAGTATCAAAATCGCGAAACGGGTTTTTTTGAACCGCAAACGCATCCCCTCAGATCAAAGGTCGAATTTGAATTCATTAAGTATATCCCTTTAAGTGCGTTTATAATATAATCCGCGAAGGCGGTGATAGTTAGTGGCCATGATCAAACTTGAAGGTTCTAAGGGGTGCTTTGTCTGCGACAGAACAGGCACCAACGCCCGCTCGCTGGGAGTCACCCTCTACTGGGATGAGGATTCAAAAAGGACCGTTATCCCTTTCACTCCCAAGACCGACTGGTGCGGCTATGAAGGAATAGTCCACGGGGGTATAATAACAGCTCTTTGCGACGACGTTATGGCATGGTCAGCAAGGCAGGCATCCGGAGAGTGGTCGGTAACGGCAAATATCTCCGTTCGTTTTCTGCGGCCGGTAAAATCGGGGGAAAGTTACACTGCATCGGGAAGCGCCTCGGCAGTAGAGGGGCGGAAAATCCGCACCGAGGCAAGGATCACAAATGAAGCTGGCAAGATCTGCGCAGACGCCAAGGCGGTGTTTGTGGCAGTAAAAAACAAGGCGTAAACAGTAAATAGTGAACAGTAAACGGTAATGGCAAGGAACAAGATCAGGATATTTTTTGAAGAAGTTTACCGTTCACCGTTTACCATTCACGGTTTACGAATATCAGGGAGGTAACAATAATGGAAGCATCAACGATCAGGATCAGGCACTACGCACCTGAAGGAGCTGCGTGCAAACCTGTGCAGGAGACTTTCGATACCATCAAGTCTCTTGTGGAGCAGCTTGGACCAAAGCTGGAAAAAATGGGTTTCCCTGTAACGCTCGAATCAGTTTCGTCCGGAAACGACACCGGAAAGCACAACATGGTCACCATGGAATGCATGGGGGTCGAATTCCCGGAAACTCCGCTCGATGAGATTCTCGGCTTTGAGGCCTCAGTGAAACCCTGCGAATCTGCAGCCGGAGAATGCCGCGTTATCGTTGTCGGGGATGAGTCCTACCAGGCAGTTCCCGCCGGCCTTATCGCAGACGGCCTGCTGAGGGTAGCGCTTTCATCCACAGGGGGCTGCGGAAGCGGCTGCGGAACCTGCGGCGGCGGCTGAGGCATCTAATTTACGGCTGCAGTCTGCAGCCAACTCAAAATCCAGATCCACGGAGGCTCTTTCATGACAGAACCCTGGATCACCACCAAGGGCGGTGACAAGGGAACCACCAGTCTGGGCGATGGATCTCGTGTGCCAAAAGACCACCCGAGGGTGAATCTTTACGGAACCATTGATGAATGCCAGGCAGCGATAGGCCTCGCCAGGGCTTCCTGCTGCTACGAGGATATCCGCCAGGTTCTTTTCGAGATAGAGGAGACCATGGGCTCGGTCATGGGATTCCTGGCACTATTTCCGGGTATCCCCGAACCAGATCCGGCACAACTGGATACCATTGTGGAAAAGGTCCGCGGAATCATAGGGGAAACCTTCCGGTTCGTACGCCCCGGGGATTCGGTTCCCGGTGCGGCCCTGCACATGGCTCGAACAATAGCCCGTCGTGGCGAAAGGCTGGCAGTGGCCATGTACAGAAACGGGGAGATAGACGAAACTCCCTACGCCTGGATCAACCGTCTCTCCGACGCGATCTACGCCCTTTCCCTCTGGACCGACAAGGCAAACCGCGAATGTGAAAACAAAAACTAACTGGTGCTGGCCTTTTGGAAAATGTCGAGTGTATAATGGACAGAGTATACGCTCGACATTTTTTCGGGAGGCGGTCTCATGTTGAATGATCCACTATCTCCGGCGCGCAATGTCGACCTCCGGCAGATCGTCTATGAGAAGATCAAGGAAGCCATAGTTGAGGGTCTCATTCGCCCGGGAGAAAGGCTTTCGGAGGTAGACCTCGCGGACAAACTGGCAGTCTCCAGGACCCCCGTCCGGGAGGCCATCAGGCAACTGGCCCAGACTGGTCTGGTAACCCTGGAACCACGCCGGGGGGCTTTTGTGTCACTTCCCACGGTCAAGGACGCGTCAGACCTTTACGACCTCAGGACCCATCTGGAAATAATCGCGGTGCGCCTGGTCACAAAGAACCAGCCTGTCGACGAACTCGAAAGGTGGAGACCCGTCTTTTCGGCCATGACGGATCTGACCGACACCAACCACTACCTGGCCGAGGACAGAAAGTTTCACGCCACCCTGTACGAGACCGCCGGGAACCGCTACCTTACAATGATGCTCCACAACATAGCGGACCTCATAAACCTTTGCAGGCATTATTCGGTGGAGGGTATCCCCCTGAGCACCTTCGCCCACGAGCATATCTCCATTATCGATGCCATCGAGACGGGCGACCCCGACATGGCGGAAGAAGAACTTCGCGCCCACCTCGAAAGATCCAGGGGCGGACTTCTCAACTACCTGAGAGAACACCCGGAACTGACAGCGACCGGTGAAGGTTAAGTCCGGGACATGAACGATACCCAGTGGCTGGGTTATACCCTGGCTTTTTTGGCCGCTGTTTCCTGGGCAGTGGCTCCCGTACTCTACCGGCGAGGGGTGGATCATGTTTCCTATGCGGGTCTGGGAGCCATAAGATGTTCGGGATACCTCGTCAGTGCGGCCCTTTTCCTGCTCTTCACCATGGGACCCGGGGCATTCGCCATCCCTGACGCAAAGACTTTGGGGTTTATCTTTTTGTGCTCCACCATCTGGCTTGTCCTGGGCGACTTCTTCTATTTTTCGGCTCTCCACAAACTGGGGGTCTCTATATGCGTCCCCATAACCTCGGCCTACCCCCTGCTGGTGGTCCCGGCCTCGTGGATATTCCTCGGAGAGAGGGTCAACCCCGCCGTTTTCGGCGCTGCAGTCCTTATCGTCGGAGGGCTTGTTCTCCTTTCACCGAAAGAAAAAAGCGAGGAAGGAAGACGCCAGATAAGGAGCGGGCTTCTGGTGGCGTTCCTTGCGATGTCCTGCTGGACCTTTGGCATCCTCAGCAACAAAATACTTATGGGAATGATCCCTGTTCCGCAGCTGGAGTGGTGGCGCGCCATAAGTGTTACCGTCGGATCCTGGATCATGTACATGGCCGTAGACAGGGCAAGGGGACTGGGGAATATCTCCTTCAGGGCCTTTGTAGAAATGGGGGTCGCCGGGGCGCTTGGCCTGACCATCGGCAATCTTCTCTTCACCTACAGTCTCTCTTATACACCCGTGGACATAGTGGCGTGTATCGCCTCAGTCAGACCTTTTCTGGCCGCGATCTTCGCGACTTTCGTCCTCAGGGAGAGGCTCACGTTCCGAATAGCCGGCGGCATCGTGCTGGTCGTAGGGGGGGTCATGGCGATCACCCTTTGAGGCCAGCCGCCTTGCCATCTTCGCTTCCTCGCCCAGATCCTGAGGATAGTAAAACCGCCTTTTTCTCTCCATATACTCCTGCTTTACCCAGTGCCCGGGGCTGTCATGGGGGTATCTGTACCCCTCGCCTCCGGGCCTGAGGTGCCCGGGAACCTCCTGAATATCACCTTTTTCGATGGCCGACAGGGCGCTGTTCACTGCCAGGTAGGCACTGTTGCTTTTCGGTGCCGCGGCAAGATAGATCACCGCTTCCGATAATATGATCCTGGCCTCGGGAAGCCCCACCATGTCCGCGGCCCACGAAGCGGATGCAGCTATGCTTATCGCCCGCGGGTCGGCGAGCCCTACATCCTCGGCCGCGAATATCATCAACCGTCTTGAAATGAAACGGATATCTTCTCCCCCTGCCACGAGCCTGGCAAGCCAGTATACCGCCGCGTCCGGGTCGGAACCACGCATGCTCTTGATCAGTGCGGAAATGATCCTGTGGTGATCATCCTGGTCGCGGTCGTATCGCTGCAGGGCTCTGGGCGCCGCCTTTCGGACCGTTTCGGGGTCGATCACGGATCCTCCGCCCGCCGCGACCGCCAGGGCCGCCAGTTCCAGCCGGGTCAGGACCTGTCTTGCATCGCCCCCGGAACCAAGGGCCAGCTCACTCAATGTTTCGGGAGAGGCGGTCAATTCCAGGTCTCCGAGACCTCTTTCCCTGTCGGCTATCGCCCTTTTCATCAGCAGCACCAGGTCGTCAACGGATAGAGGCCGGAGTTCGTAGATCACGAGGCGCGACAGAAGGGTCTTGTTTATCTCGAACCAGGGGTTCTCCGTGGTAGTCCCCATAAGAACAAGTTCGCCCTTCTCCACCGAGGGAAGAAGGGCATTCTGCTGTTGCCTGTTGAAGTGATAGATCTCGTCCACGAAAGCGACCGGCGTCCTGCCGCTCATTTTTCTGAGTCTTGCGGATTCGGATACAAGGTCACGGAGAGCTGCTATGTTGGCCGATACCGCGTTGATCTCCAGGAATTCCCTGCCCGTGACGGATGCCATCAGCCGCGCCATCGATGTCTTTCCCACTCCCGGCGGGCCGTAGAGGATGCAGTTTGGCACACGGCCCGAAGCGAGAGTCCTGGCAAGGGGCGCATCCTCCGCCAGCAGGTGTCCCTGTCCGGCTATTTCCGAAAGATCCGAAGGGCGCATCCGGTCGGCAAGGGGAGTTTCCCACTTGCTCGGCGGAACTCCCTGCCCGGTATGTGGATCATCCCAAAGGGTCCTTTCATCGTTCATTTCAGCCATGATCTGATCGCTCTTTCCACAAGCGAAGGATCCTCCGGCAGGGATCGGGGATAGTCGCTCCACGAGACAGAGACCTGCGGGTATCTCTCCCGAAGGGTTCGAGACATACACTCCGCCATGGGAGAGTCAACCGCCGAGATGGGAAGGAACGGAGCCTCCTCCCACTGCTCCAGGGAGATACGGGAATGGCCCGATATCCCGAACCTGCCGATCCCGAGGCGGGCAGCCTCCATGGCCACCAGGAACACTTCGGGAGATTCTTCCGGAACGGAGACCTCTATCCCCCAGGCCTTATCCAGCCATGTCCTGCCCTTTTCCCCGACCAGTTCACGGTACTCCCTCGTAACAAGGGGTTCCGGATCTCTCAGAGAAGATACCATATCCTCCAGCCTGCCGAAGGATATGTCGGCCCATCTCTCCCAGCCAGGCTCGGTCCGCTCGACCAGGACCGCTCTCATCCCCGCCCTGATCGCGCCGTAGAGATCGTAGATGAAATCCCCTATCATCACACAGTTGCCAGGGTCCACTTTTATCGAACCGGCAGCGGCCCAGAGCGCTCGGGGGTCGGGTTTGAGAGGTCCCTCGTCCCTGGAGAGGACCGTGCCGGGGAGTTCGATACCGCATCTGTCCGCGGCCTCGAATATCGAGTCCCTGCAATTCCTCGAGACCACCGCCCAGGGGATACCGGAAGAAACCAGCCACTCCAGGAGTTCATGAGAGCCCCTGACGGGTGTTGCCTTTCGGGCTCCTTCCATCTCCAGGTCGTAGAGATCGCGTTCCAGGGCCTCCCGCTCAGAAGCTTTGAGACGTCCCGCGGCCTCCACCAGGGGCAGCCTCTCGCCGTTGAAGTACCGGGCCCTTATAGGCGAAAAATCCAGTTGCGTATCCGCAAGAACCCCGTCCCAGTCCAGAATGAAACCTTTGGAGAGAGCCGGGTGCCAGAATGGGGAAGAAATATTCAAAAGTCCACCTCCGAATAAAGAAAAAGCGGGGCATGGCAAGACCCGAAGCCGCCATTCCCCGCTTTATAAAATGCGCCCCCGCGAGTGCCGTGACACGAAGGCCTTGACCCGATCCTAAAAAGTGGAAGCCTCACCCGCCTCAACTCCGGCAGCGCCTTGACGCCGCCATCGCCGGCAGGTAGAACAGCCTCCCATAACCGGGTGTTGGCTCAAGGCACTTCAATATGTTCACGAACACCGCAGGGCCTGTTCTCTTTTGTCGTCTACGAAGTCATTATAGCACAATGGGGCAAGACTATTCTCTAACCCTTACTGGACATGGCATCGGCAGACCACGAAAGGCCGAGTTTTGCCAGCAGATCCTCGGGCCCCATGCATGATTCGTCCATTACGGCTGATTTGATCTCGACCTCCAGGGGAACCGCCGGAAAAGGCGAAAGGCCGGGCGCGTTGGAGGCAAGCCTTCCGGAAACGATATTGGCCCCTTCGGCAGGCGTGTGAGGAAGAAGCAGGAGAAGAGTGTCATCCCCGATCCTGCCCCCAATGTCAACGTTCCGCAGACTTTTCAGGGCATGCCTCGAGACTCTCTGAACCGTCTCGTCGACGGCCTCTATGCCGCCCCTGGAACGAATAACGTTCATGTTGGCTATCTTCATCATTATGAGGGTCAGCGGATACCGATAACGCCTGGAGCGGTTCATCTCCTGTTTCATTATCCGGTACATCATGTTCTGGGCGTAAAGGCCTGTGACGGGATCTCTCGTGTACAGTTTCGTGATGCCTGAAACGGCGCGGTTCCTCTCGGCCAGGGAAAGGAATATTGGCCACAGAGACTCCAGAACATCCCTGTTGATCCTGGCAAAGCACCCCGATTCCCGGGAAAGACAAAGAAGCACCGCGGGGCTTGACCCTGTCAGAAGAACACCGGCAAACAGTGACCCGAAGCCAGCCTCGGACATGAGCATTTCCCACTCCCCGGCATCTTCTGCCCAGGGTATCCACCAGAGAGAACCATCCTGTATGGGCAGCCCGCCGAACTGGTGGCCAAATGGCCCGCCCCGTGCCTCGGACAGCCTGCGGGAGAAGGTCACAGCGTTGCGGAAGGACTCCTGCCTGAACTCTGCAGGGTTGGCCTCGTCACCAGAGAGGACCCAGTTCTCCCGCGCCCCATCCCATACGAAAAGACCAGCCCAGTCGACGCCAAGGTGCTCCACAAGTTCCGACAGCAACTGGGGGATCATACCCTTTGCGTCATAGAGGTTTATCAGGAAGAGTATCCTCTCCTTCATGGTCATCAGCCTCGTATGAACCTCGTGGGGCGTCATGTCATCGAAGAAGGCGACGAATTTGTCTCCTCCGTCGCCCCAGCAGAAGAGTTCCAGTTCACACTCTCCCTTTACAACCTGCCATCTCCTGCGCGACCAGCCCTTGCCCCTGGCCGCCTCGTCCAGGGGTGACATATCCTTCGGATCGCTTATGCTGGAGAAAAGGGTTTCGGCGCTCTCAGGCAAGTCCATAATGGAGTCGTGGAGAAAACTTCTCAGGTTGTCGTTGACCTCTTCGACGATCAGGTCATCTTCCAGGACCCTGCCAGCCATGAGGGGCATCGGAATAAACGAAAGGATCTCACCGCATATCCCCTGGAGGTCATTAGATCTCATCCACTCGCAAACCTTCGACATGAAAGGCTTCCCCCTCGCCGGAACAGGTTAACCACAACACTATGATAAACTGAAAGGCAGAACTTTTGCAAAATATTGCCCGAAAGGGGCCCGCGACTTGAAAATCCCTGTTGAAAGCATAACCGCAAAAGGAACTTTCGGGGACGGGGAAGTGCCCGTCCATATTTTCCGGCCCCGAGCCCAGAACCCGGGGTCCCCGCTCGTGGTGCTCCTCCACGGTGTCCATGGCTGCGCAGGGCCCGAGCCGGGGAACAAATACGGCGAACTCGCCAGGATGCTTTCCTCAGCTGGCATTACCTGCGCCGTAACCGAAACCAGCCGGACGAGACGCGACAGGGAGACCTTTGGGACAGACCGGGAAGGGTGGGCGCGGGCCGCATTCACCGGCAAGACCTTCCTTGAGGACCACGCCGATGCCATAGCCGGGACGGAAGCCGCCGCGGCCGCTGTCGGCACCAATAATATCTGGGTCTTCGGCTTCTCCCTTGGAGGGATACACACGGTTCTGGCCAGCGGAGAAAAGGGCGGTTTCTCCTTTAAACCCTCGGGGATAGCGCTGGGGGGGGTCGGATCCATCATCAACCCCGAAGCATCTTCCTCGCTCTCTTTGCCCATACTCGAAACCGTGCCTCCGGAAAAAACCCTGATTGAGGCGGCAGCGAGGCTCCGGACAGGTAAGGTCGTATCATTTTACGGATCCCTTGACGCCACGTTCCCGGAAGATTCCTGCAGGCGGCTGGTTGAAGCGGTTCCCCTGCCTTGCGAAAGAAAGAGGTTCATCGTTATGGAGGGCGTCGATCACGCCTTCCGCAGCATAAGGGGCATCCCTTCGATCAAACCTCTCGAAATGATATCCAGGGTTATGGCGCTTTCGGTCTTCTAACTCCAGGGCCAGCTTAAGGTCATCCCGAGGAACCGGAAAAACCATGGTCCTGAAAGCATTGAAAGAAGACCCCCCAGGGCAAGAAAAGGTCCAAGGGGTATGGCATCCTTTCTTTTCACCAGTTTCAGCACAAGCAGGGAAACAGCCACAACACCGCCCGTCATGAAACCAAGGTAGAGGCCCCAGGCGGTCAGTTTCCACCCAAGGGCAGCCCCCGTCCCGGCCATGAGGCTTGCGTCACCCCATCCCATCCCACCGCGGCTCAGGATGATTATCGCCGCTATTACCGCAAAACCCAGAACGGCCCCCAGCAGGCCATCGATCAGGCCATTAAGGCCGCCTCCGACCCTCATCAGTAGCCCTGCCGCCCCGAGACCCCAGGCAAAGAGGTCGTAGACATATCCGCTGTAAAGATCTGTGAGGGCATTCAGAAAAAGACCACAAGCTACTACCGAGGCAAAGGCAGCCGTCGGGGAAAATCCCCATCTCCAGGCGATAAGGGCCCCCGTGACCGCCCCGGCAGCCTCAACTCCAAAATATCTCAGCGGGATTTTTGCCCCACATGACCGGCATTTTCCCGAAAGGAAGACCCAGGAAAGCAGAGGGACCAGTTCCCCGGGAGAAAGTTCCTTGCCGCAGGAGTCGCATGTGGACCGCTCGCCGCCCCACCACGGACGATCCTCCACTGTGCGCGAGGCCACGACGTTCAGGAACGATCCCATGCTGGCCCCTAGCAGGGCCGAAAAAGAAATAAATATCACAGTAACAGCAAAAGACATCTTCAACACCATCCGCGACAGGAGTCCGTAAAAAAGGCCCCGGCAAAAAAGCCGGGACCCTGGAAAAACATCTAAAACTAGAGTATCAGTTTGCCGCCACCCCTGGGGTTCTTGCCGCTCATCTTGTCGAGCTGCTGCAGCACAGCCGGAGAAGCCACGTCTATCTTCGGCTTGCCGGCCTGCTTTTTCGAGGCTTCCTCGACCTTTTTCTCGTATTCCTCCATGGCCTTTTTGATCGCTTCCACGTCTCCCTTTATCCACTGAAGGATCCCCTGGGAAATCGCCTCGATAACGTCGTCGGCCGGCATCTCCTGGATTACGCCAAGATCCTTGAGGATACGGTGCTCCTCGCGAATGGAATCCTCGATATCCTCATCGGATATGAGCCCCTTCTTGTACATGGCGCGCCCCAGAATATTGAACTTTGTCTTCAGGTTCTCCTCGTTGAAGGAGAGGCTGTCTACTCTTGCCACAAGCATGGACAGGATCTCGTCCAGGCTTATCTGCATCGGCATCTGCATATCAGGATATGCCCCCTTATATTGAGATCGGGAACAATTGTAACACGACCACCCTGAGGGTGGCTTATAATCATTTAGGCGAAACTTTTCTAAAAATCAGGGAGGAACGGGCGTATGCGGATCAGGAAAAAGATTGTTCATGCAACGGTTGCCGTCAGGAGAGAGATCCCCACATTCGCGCTAATGACCTTCGGCGCGACCATAGTGGCCTTCGGGATTATGTCTCTGACAATCCCGTACCGTTTCCCCGACTCGGGAGTATCCGGGATAGCGGTGCTCTCGAGTTATCTTTTTGGCATTTCCCCGGCCTGGATAGTGGGTATCGCGAACCTTGTCCTCCTTGCGTGGGGCCTGAAGGAACTATCTCCCCGTTTTATCGGGTGGACGGTATACGCCGTCATGCTCCTGACCCTCCTTCTGAAACTGTTCGAGGGGATACCCTACCCACACCTCGACGAGAGGCTTCTCGTGGCGATCCTTGCGGGCGTAGTGAAGGGGCTGGGAGGGGGGCTTGTCCTCCGGTCGGGAAGTTCTCTCGGGGGAACGGACATCATCGTTGTGGTCCTGCGAAAGAGATACGGCGTGGAGGTGGGAAAGTTCACCTTCTACATAAACCTCGCGATACTGGGAATATCCGTCTTCATAGTCGGCCTCGAGGGAGCCATCTACGGCCTGGTCAGCATATTCGCCAACGGCCTGGTAACGGACAACGTGCTGAGGTCCTTCGACCGGAGACGGCAGGTAATCGTTATAAGCAACACTCCTCGAGAAATTGCGGCTTTCATAACTGGAGAAATGCACCGCGGAGTGACCATACTTCACGGGGAGGGGGGCTATACACACGAGGAACGCCCGGCGCTTTTATGCGTCCTGACCCCGCGTCAGACCATGGACCTGAAGAACTACCTGTCCGTCCACGACCCGAAAGCCTTCATGATCGTCTCCGACGCTTCGGAGGTCATGGGAAGGGGATTCAAGAACTGGACGGAACTGTAGGAACAAGGCGTCAGGCGACTGGAGACAGGAGACAGGAAAGCAAAATTAAAGGCGTAAACGGTCAACGGTCAACGGTGAACGGAAAAGGCAGAAGGTCCTGTCATTCTGAGGACCAACGGGACGAAGAATCTGGGTCAGAACCAGATCCTTCGTCACTTCGCTCCTCAGGATGACAACAAAAGCAAAAGGCGTA
>Ga0116151_10002305_pt1 | contig 17626 bp, 10 predicted proteins | sample AD_UKC117_MetaG_FD_89893 | JGI IMG/M metagenome (GOLD analysis project Ga0116151, IMG submission 89893) | Active sludge microbial communities of municipal wastewater-treating anaerobic digesters from Hong Kong - AD_UKC117_MetaG | ecosystem: Engineered > Bioreactor > Anaerobic > Digestate...
ACTTAAAAAATACTTCAAAAAGGAGGAATGAAAAAGGTCCTTGTGATCACATATTACTGGCCGCCCAGTGGAGGTGCCGGCGTTCAGCGCTGGCTGAAATTTGTGAAATACCTGCGCGAATTTGACTGGGAACCTGTAATTTATACCCCTGAAAACCCGGAGTCGCCTGCAGTTGATACAACACTTGAGAAGGATATTCCAGCCGGAATCACCGTTATAAAAAAACCCATCAGTGAACCTTACACGGCTTACAAAAAATTCGTGGGCAGGAAAAAGGATGACAAGATCAAAGCGGGATTTTTAAATGAAAACAAAAAGCCTTCTGTTACAGAAAAGATCGCGGTGTGGGTGCGTGGTAATTTTTTCATTCCAGATGCGCGCAAATACTGGATCAAGCCTTCCGTTCGCTATTTGAATAGCTGGTTAGCCGAAAATAAGGTGGATGCCATTGTGTCAACTGGTCCGCCACACAGCATGCATTTGATCGCACAGGCAGTTTCAAAACAACATACTATTCCCTGGCTGGCCGATTTCAGGGATCCGTGGACCAATATTGATTTTTATAAAGATTTGATGCTGACCAAAAGTTCGGATTTAAAACATCAGCGCCTTGAAAAAGCTGTTTTGAAAGATGCCAATAGGGTAGTGGTGGTAAGCAAAGGAATGGCTGATGATTTCAAAGGTATTTTTAACCGGAATTACAATATCATTACCAATGGTTATGACACTGAAGATGTAAAAACACAACCTGGTCAGGCGGATAATAAATTTACAATTGCACATGTGGGGTCCATGGTTCCTGCCCGAAATCCAATCACTTTTTGGAAAGCAATATATGAATTGGTAAACGAAGATGCAGAACTCGCTTCGCAATTGGAAATTAAGTTGGTAGGGCAGGTTGACTATTCGGTTCGGGAGGCGATCAGTAGGTTAAATCTGGATGATTATTTAACTTTCGTTGATTATCTCTCGCATGATGAGGTGATAACTTTGCAGCAATCGGTAAGCGTTTTATTGCTGGTGATAAATAATACGCCAAATGCGAAAATGGTGGTTACCGGCAAAATTTTCGAATACCTTAAATCGGGACGGCCGATTTTATGCATCGGCCCAGCGGACGGGGATGCTGCTGCCATTTTGAGCGCGACCAATACAGGTGTCACTTATGATTATGATGATCTTTCAGGGATTAAAAATTCGATTAGAATTTATTTCCTGAAATACAAAGCCGGGGAATTAATAACCAAAGGTGTGAATATTGAAAAATATTCGCGCCGGAACTTAACAGGGGAGCTGGTAAAAGTGCTGAATGAAATGGTTAATTAACGATCATTCCGGATCACATTATTTACAAATTCCGAAATTTTATAATCGCTGTTGAAAAGCTTATAAAGCTCACCAATGATGGGGTATTGGCAATCCATATTTTCTGTGCTCGAAATTTCCTCGCAAAATACACTCACTGCAATTTTACCCTCCAGAACTACTTTGTCGGAAATATCGTCGGTGAAAAATCCTTTGCCAATGAGCAACCCAAGCGTACGGTTACGGCTAAGATCGTTCAATGCGGTTAAGGTAAAATCACCGTATCCGCAATAATTGAACATGGTATCCGACTTCCCGCCATACCGGATCAATATTTTTCGCATTTCATTAAAAGCACGGGTCAGAAACAAAAAACGGAGGTTTGGGGAGTTAAAATGAGCATCCACGATACCCATGGCAATGGCATAAATATTTTTCAGAATACTCAGAATTTCGACTCCTTTTACATCCGTTGAAAAATCAATGTGGATGGGGGTGTCGTAAAAAATGTCTTTGAAAATGGGATAATGTTCAGGAAACTTTGATCCGAGCGTAAAGGCAGTTGGCAGTTTTTGAATGAGTTCCCGGGCAAAAGTTGGGCCTTTGAAGGAGCACACAGGATTAGCAAGCTTGCTGCTCAGGGCCTCTGTTATTGTATTTTGTTCACGACTGAATCCTTTGGCCATATTGAGCAGTATGGCATCCTCCCGGAAAAAATCCTTATGATCCAGCACATAATCCACGGTGACCAACGATGGAATGGCCAGAAAAATGATATCAGCATTATTAAGAATAGCCGGATCGCTGGAAGCTTTTAAAAACTTAGCAAGCTTGGTATTGGGGAAATATTTAAAGTTCAGTCGTTTTTGATTGATCGAATCCACCACTTCATTTTCGATGGAGTAAAGATAAATCTCACTTTCTCTTTTGCGGGCTATGATATTTCCAAGCGCCGTTCCAATAGAGCCGGCACCGATGATCACAATATTAGGACTTTGATCCATTTAGATTGATTTGGGGCAAAGGTAATTCTTTCTTTCAAAATCAATTTTTGTGATTTTATGAAAAAATTGACCATTTAAATATGATTAATTTAAAATATTTCTTAATTTTGAGAGTAATACATTAACTAAAACTTTATGTCATGAAAAGAACATTAATACTATTGACCTTTTTGGTTTCCATAATTTCTATTATTTCCGGGCAGGAGTTAATCAAAGTAAATGATGTTATCATTGCTGATGAAGGCGGTGATGCACAAGGTGTGAGTTGGGTGGATTATGATAACGATGGATTTATTGATGTTTACATCAGTAATATTGATTATGAAGTTAATTTGTTATATAAAAATGATGGTTCAGGCAGCTTTTATAAGCAAACTGAATCCTCCCTGGTACTAAATAATTTTAATACTGAAAGCAGCGCATGGGCTGATTTTAATAATGATGGGTTGATTGATGTTTATTTATGTAATAATGGCTTGAATCAGCTTTATAAAAATCTTGGGGAGGGCACTTTTGAAGAATTACCACAAACCAGCATTCCGGCTGATGGTTTGCATTCAACTAGTGCCGCCTGGAGTGATTATAATAACGATGGATATTTGGATCTTTTTGTTTGTAATAGCAATGGTAATAACATGCTTTATCATAATAATGGTAATGAAACATTTTTACCAATTGTTGGAATAGATATGACTTCCATTTATAGCAAATCAAATGTTTGTATTTGGGGAGATTATAATAATGATGGTTTCTCAGATTTATTTGTAGGTAACGGTAATTCTGAAAACAATTTTCTTTATAAAAACAATGGTGACGGTACTTTTGAAACGATCTCAGAATTGAATATTGTTACTGATGGTGGCACATCATCCAGTGCCAATTGGGCTGATTTTAACAATGATGGTTGGTTGGATTTGTTTGTTGCTAATTATTATGGAGAGCAAAACTTTCTTTATTACAATAATGGTGATGGAACATTTACAAGAATTTTTGGCGAAGCACCAGTGAATTACTTTAATTACAGCAAGGCAAGTTGTGTTACTGATCTTGATAATAATGGTACAATAGATATATTGGTTGGAAATGCACATGCAAGCTATTCTGATTACTCGAAAAATAAAATATATTTGAATCAGGGTAATGGATCATATTCGGAGTTAAGCGGTGTTTTTACTTCAGACACACAGCCTACAGCAAGCCTCGCCCTGGCAGATTACAATAATGACGGATTTGAAGATGTTTTAGCAGTTGCCCGGAATGGTTATAATTCGATATTGTATCAAAATATCCCAAACGATAATAATTGGGCAGCAATACAACTCTTAAGCACTACGTCAAATGCTTCTTCTATCGGGGCAAGTGTAAGGATAAAAGCCAACATTGATGGAGAGTATAAGTGGCAAATGATGGAATTGGCATCTTCCAATGGTTTGCGAGCGCAAAATAGTTTTATACTTCATTTTGGATTGGGCAATGCACAAACGATTGACTCCATTGAAATAAGATGGCCATCAGGTAATGTTTGTCAGTTTTACGACATTGATGCTAATAAGCTGATCAAAATTTCAGAGGATTGCCTAATACTAGATGTTTATGAGGAGCAATTAAACTCAAAGCCTATTGTAAATGTTTATCCGAATCCTGCTTCTGTATCCATGGTAATTAATGTAGAAGGGTTACAAAACTTTATTCAGGAAATTCAATTATTTGACGTTACAGGAAAGGCAGTAATGCAATTGCATAAACTCTCAAATAATAAAGTAAATATTGATGTAAGACAGCTGGCTCCCGGCTTTTATACTTATTTATTAAAAATTATAAATGAGAATGGGGAATCAGTTTATTCAAATGGCAAATTTTTGGTGAAGTAGTTTTACTTCGATATTAGCTTTTTTAATCTTGAATTAATATCCTCTGAAATCCCAAATCCAAAGATCAGTCCGGAGAATACGATTGCAATTACTACAGACCTCAGCAGGATATCAAAAATGAAACTATCTATAACCGGAATAAGTGTGTTAATTCCAAATGTAATTCCTGCGATTAAAAGAACCCATATCGTTTTTAAGTCATAAGGGCTGAACCCGAAAGTTTTATATAGGTAGTACCATTTCACCAGGTTAAACATCAAAAACGAGATTGCCGAGGCCAGTGCAGCCCCAGTAATGCCAAACCTTGGTATAAAAACTAAATTTGAACCGATCAGTAAAATCACCAGAAATAACATTAACCAGGTGTGAGTCCGGTATTTGGGAGATGTAAATAAGATCATATTGCTTGTACCCCCTGCCATTTGAATTACACTAGATAATGAAATAAAAAATATCACGTATTTGCCCGCTTCATATTCGGGCGGGAGCAAATATTCATTGAAATAATTGTGAACATTACACCAAATGCCAAGGAAAAGCAGTAAGCCGATGATTAATTGGTTCAAACAGCTTTTGTAATAAACCTCATTTATTGTTTTTAAATTTTCTGACTTCCAGGCATCGGCAATGACTACCGATGAAATTTTAAGCAATGACCGCGAAGGAACCAATATTACTGTTCCAAAAAAGAAGGTAATGGCATATATTCCGGTATTACTCAAATCCATGATTTTATTGATCATGATGCTATCAATGTTTAATACCAGTATTCCTGAAAAGCTGGTTAATATGCCATAAAAACTCACATTGATCAGTTGTTTTCTGAATTTTTTTGTGATGAATGACAGCTTTGGTTTAATGTAAAATTCGCCCGCCCTGATGATTTGTAAAAACAAAACGAAGGGAGGGATAAAAAATGCCAGCAAAAACAACAAAATATAGGTGTAAAAATCAATCCAACTAAACATAAACAGAATAGCTGCAACTAATATAATTACCCGCTGAACAAATTCTTTAAGCACGGTGCCCTGTACCGAATTATATAACACTTTGTAATAATTGTCGAAGGCAAGGTAAAATAAGGTGAAAAGTGTTAAGGGGATGATGTAGTAAAAATAGCGGATAAATAATTGTGATTCCTCGTTACCAAGGATCAGTGGTTTTAATGCAAGCAGTAATATGATGGAAAGGATCAATCCGGCAACACTAACGGCCATGGCAATAAACAAAAAGCCGTTATGTCCTTTGCCCTTGTCGCGAAAAAAGGGGAAAAGCATGGTAGTGGTCCTGTTAAAGCCAAGGGTGGCAAATTGTCCGAAAAGTGTTGAGTAGGCAGCAATGATTCGCAGTAGCCCGACTTCCTCGGTTGAGAAAATTTTAGGATAAATTAAAATAGTGGTGATAAATCCTATGGCTACTCCAATGTATGAGTATATAGTGCCTTTAATTGCCTGCTTCTGAATGATGCCCACTTTACCTGAAATTATTTATCAAATTTGTAAATACATCTATGACGTATTTTTTCATGTTTTCATGGCTGTAAAAAGATAAACTCTCACTTATCTTTTCCTGTAAACGAAGATATGTTTTTTCATGTACCCAGTTAATAAGTGTGTTATGTAAATCAACCTCATTGTAAAACTTTTCACTAATTTGCTCCAGCCTGCTGTTAATTGGATAATCGGCATTTATTAGTGCCGGTTTGCCTGCAATTATCATATCATTAATACTCCCCGATATTTTGGTATACCCGTAACGTTCTCGATAAATGGTATATTTTGTATCGATTTTTATGGGTAAAATAAAAAAGTCGGTCTGTTGCAAATTGGAATTATATTCATCCATAGGGATTTTTTGAGTGAATGTGATCACTTTTAACTGTTTGTTCTGCAATTCCCTGAATTCCGAAATAATTTCTTTCCCATAGTTGTTTTTTGGCCTTCCAAGAAGTGTTAAAGTAATATTTTGGTTCAATCTGCCGGACAACATTGTAAAAGCATTTAATACAATTCTGTAGTCTCTTCTTCTGATATCAATGGTTCCGGGTATGGTTATTCGTATTTCATCTGTTTTGTTTTGTTTTTGATAAGCAGGATTCCAAGATGAAATAGGAATACTTGGACAAACTTTGCTGGGATCGATCAATCGATTATCCACTGCATAATTTTCAAGCACAGGATCAGGAAATACAACATAACTGATACGTTTAAGAAATTTATTGCGAAAATACCAGTCCCGCTCAAACAGGGTTTTCCTGATTATGTGACTTGAATCTTTAAATAAAAAATAAGGGGTGAACATGGTTTTAAAACTCTTTCCGGGGTTTAAGTATGCATTTGAATTATGCAGCCGTAAAATGGAAATTGTTTTAATTTCAAGTTTACTGAAAAATTTGAAATGCGAAGCGAGTGTGTTAAATAGAATAAGGTCAGAACTGTTGATCTCCGGTAGATGTCGCTGGAAAGTTTGTTTTATTTCCGACACGCGTTCTATAATGATCCAGTTGAAATTTTTAAGAAACCTGCTTCCCTGTGCCTGATCAAAAATTAAACGTGTAGTAAAAATAGTTACCTCAAATGGCACTTCAGCCAGGAGAATGCAGGTATTATGTAATACTTCGGGATGGTAATCTATTTCAACTATACAAATGCTCTTCAGGTTTCTCATTAGTCAGGCAATACGATTGATTTGGTTTCTTCTAAAATTCGATTAATTTCATGCTCCTTAAATACTTCCCTGAATTTTTGGGAATCGGAAATTTCCCTGGTGTTTTTAGTCTTCCATGCTTCTTTTGATTCAATTATTTTTTCAGCAGTATTTGAATAATTTAGCATTGCATCCTCAAATTTAATTTTAATCTCACTACACAAACTTCTTAAAACTTCTTCAGGATTTGAGATCAGTTTTTCATACCTCACAAAGTGATGATTTTTATTTTCCAGTTGTGAAATTGACATGCTTACCTCCCTGTTATATCTTGAAATACATGCCTCCAGCGTGTTTTGGCTAAAATAGTTGGGATGTTTTATACCTGCTTCGTACAAAGATGCAATATTTTGAATTGGATTGCGAAGCATATGAATGAAAATCGCAAACGGGTCTGTTTTGCTTATTAAGCTTGTATAATAAAGGTTCAAAGGTGTTTTTTCGAGCCAGATCTTTTTCCCATTGTGTTGGGCAATTTGATCAACATTTTTTAAAACCCATGCTGAATAATTGATCTTTGAGTAGAAATACCGAGGTGATTTGGTTTCCTGAGATGGATTGAGTTTGTTTAGTTTAGCAATGGTACTATTTATTTTCTTTTTACTGATAATTTGAAATACTTGTAAAATAGGCTGTTTGTAAATCACGTGATCCCAAAAATGCATTTCGGGCATGGTAAAAACCTGCGAGTGGCTGCCCAACATGCTCTGTAGCAGAGTTGTTCCTGAGCGGGCAACCCCTACTATGAAAATACGCTTTATTGACGGATCAAGCTTTTTTCCCTTCATTACTCTCTTTCTTAATAAAATAAATCAGCGAAAATTGAATACCCTTTATAAATTTCCTCAATTTCATTTTTCCTCAATTTCAATTTCCACTTTTCATTGACAGTAGATAGGTCACGATTTAAATCATATCCACTTCCTTCTTTATTTTTCTCAATCAGTTTTTTTTCAATGTCCTTGGTCCATTCCAGTTTTAAATCCGTAAATAGTTTATGGAAATTATTAATAGGATCAAAAACAAGGTTCTCGTGCTTTACCCAGATAAAATTATATTTTTTGATATAAGTTTTCAAAACAAAGTGAAAGATACCCATCTGTAAACCTGCAAATTCATTATCTGTTTTGAGCATTGATATCTCATCCATGTAGGGTTCAAGAAAATCATTTCTGAGATTGGGGTCTGTAAAAATCTGCCGGTCAATATCGGGCATGCCAATGGAATTCATACTGTGGATTATAGCACATGGATGGCGCACTATTATCAGCGGAATAAAATCTAAATGCCTGATCAAAAAGGGAATACTTAAAAATGAATGGACACTTTTAATAACCCGGGGTTGATCGCTCTTTTTTATTTTTGATGGTAATAAGTTTACAAGCTTATTGGTTAAAAATGATTTTTTTACATGATAAGTTCCATTATTGAGAAGTGATTTTTCAATGGTATTTTTATCCTGACCAGCTACTTTATTTAGCATTGTGTTAACCAAAGAATCCGATGGATGAAATGGGCCTTCCAAAGCTGTATTAAATAACTGAATTAACGCATTAGGATTTTCTGATTCATTAAAATAGGGAAATCTTCTTAAATTATTTAGCAAAGCCAATCCTGAGAAATTATTTTTGCCATTATCAGGTTCATGAATAATATGATATCCAGCCTGCTCGATTATTGAGGCCAACCAGGTAGTGCCGCTGCGTGGCGGTCCGAAAATGATGATTGATTTGTTGTCCAATCTCCCGGGGTAACTTTCATGCAATATTACTGATAATTCAGGATAAAATTACGATGAGATATCAGTAAGGAATAAAATTACCTGGATCATTTCTTATTCAAAAACAACCAATTTCTCTGCTTTGTGTTCGTTTCCGGTTTGAATGATCAATAAATAAATTCCTTTAGTAAGTCCGGCAATGTTAAGTTGCTCGCTATGTAAGCCTTTGCCCTGAACATCTTTTTTAAATACCTTTATTTGCCTTCCTGAAAGGTCATAAGCACTTATCTGAACGGGGCCTCTGTCGTTGAGGGTGTATTCAATTTGGGTCACACCTCTTGCAGGGTTGGGATATAATTTAAGCTGTCTGGCAACAAATTTATTTTCTTCGATATATGGGGTAACCACAGGTCCTCCACCATTTATCGTTTTCATGATCATTGGTCCCGAACCTATGGCCCATCCAATGTTATCCGTTTTAAAGTAGAGGTCTCTGAAATTGTTTGAAGTTCCGGTTAATGTTGGTAACCAGGAGTTTCCTCCGTCAGTACTTTCGAGAATAGTGCCTCCTTCGCCGGCAATGTATCCAGTCATCGGACTTGGGAAATAAATTTCATTTAAAGGTACAGTAACTCCTGATGGAATTGAAACAACTTCATTCACTTCTCCATTTACCATTTTCAATTTTAAAATTTTGCCATCAAAACCAACAACAAACCCAACCGTATCGGAAGGAAATTTAATATCATAAAGGGGTACACTTGTTCCGGAAGGTACTTTGGAAAGGTTGTTGGCATTGTTTTTAATACGCAGGATCATTCCATCATCACCCACAGCAAAAGCACCTTTATCTACATCTTCATAATGCAGCTTGTAAAGGCTTTTAACATAGGGCGATTCAACTTTTACCCAGTTTGTGTCAGTATTATCTATGGATTTTAAAAGCAAACCATCCCTGCCAACAGCCATTCCTTTAGTAGGTGTGGCAAATCGCACCGAGTAGAGGGTTTTACTAACATTTGTTTTTAGTGGCTGCCAGTTAACCAAAATTGAATCGGCCCTGAATAATCTTCCATTGGTACCTGTGATGTAGCCCGTGTCTGAGTTAATAAGGCAAATATCCGTCAGATATTGTTTAAAAATGGTATCCACCATTAATTCTTCCCAGTTTCCAGCCCCGTCACCTTTAATAACCAATGGCGTTTTTGAAAACAAGTAACCACCTACACCGTAGGCCAGGGTGTCGCCCAGGAATTCAATGGTATTTAATGATCTGTTGCTGCCATGTGTTTTGTTTGCAAAATGCCCGCAGGTGTCGGTACGGTAAATCACACCATTGTCGCCACAAAAAACCTCATTATCACACAATACGACTGTATCAATTTGTTCATAGGTGTTTTGCATGACAATAGACCGGAAGGTGAGTGTTGTGACTATGTTTTTAATTCCCCAGGATGCTCCTCCGTTAAATGTGGATAGCACCAAACCATTGGCCCCGCAGAGGTATCCGCTGGTGTCATTGGCAAAATGGATTGAATAAATGTTTTCTTCCGTTGGAACCTGCGTGTTTTGTTGCCAGGTAGCGCCACCATCTGTGGTTTTTAAAACAACATGTTTGTTTCCTACTATAAACCCGGTGGTTGCATTCACGAAATAGACATCATTGAATGCTGTTTCAAACGGGACATTGATCTTATTCCAGCTTGCACCAGCATCTGTTGTTTTAAGGATTGTCCCGGTATCACCCACGATAAAACCGAGGTCGGCATTGACAAAAGAAACAGCATAAAGTGTATTGTATACACCTGTATTTACGAGTGACCAGTTACCATCACCAGATGATCGCAGTATGAGGCCCTGATATCCGATGGCAATGATATTATTGGCTGACGACATTCCAATATCAAACAAGTTGTAATGCGTAGCCGAGTTCTCCTTCTGCATAATGCCGCCATCATAACGGATAATCATGCCACTATCTCCGGCAAAATAGCCAAGGTTTTCGTTGATAAAATCAAGGCCTTTCAGGTGTAAGTTAGTAATGGAGTCAAGCACGGTCCAGTTTTCACCCCCATCCGTTGTTTTCATTATTGTTCCATGGTCGCCGCAGGCATAACCAATTTGCTGGGATGCTTCAGGGAAATTTAACTCATTCAAACTGTTTCCCTGTGGAACCGGGTATTCCCATTCCCACTGAGCATACGATGGAAGTCCGTATAAAAAGATGAATGCCAGAATAGTATAAAATGATTTCATATTGCTGTTAATGCGATCTTCTAAAACTGTAAATATTTACATGGTGCCCGTTTTGTTGAAACCCTTACACAGAACTTTTTAACGAGTGATAATTCAAACCCACCCTGGTATTGTGAAGCCAGTCGTTGTTTCGATACGTTAACATCGTAAGAAAACATAAGGGTGAATTTATTATACTCCACACCGAGCATAGGGATAACATCCCTTCCCAGTCTGTGCCATAATCCTCCGTGAAGTTTAAGCTCGATTGCACTGTAAACCAGGTTAGCCCCGAAAATGGTTTCCTGAACGCCTTGTTGCGAAATAAAATAGATTTCCGGTTTAATTAACCAGTATTCCGACAAAATACGCTGAAGTGTAAAGTGTCCGATATATTTTCTTTCAACCCGGTTATTGTTGGTCCCGAAGAAGGTTTCTTCAGGTCGGGTAATATGGCTGATGCTTCCTCCCACTTCATACATCCAGTTTTCATCAACCAATTGATGGAAAACCAGTCCTACATTAAGATCCGGATAAAAAATTGAACTGTTTTTTATCAAACCGAGATCCGCTGAAGTTGAACCAAGATTCCATTGTAGCAACTGATCATTCCACTGATCATTGAAAATGAGGTTTTGAGCAACAATGCTCCTGTTGGTTACACCAAGGCCGATCCCCAAACTTCCATAAATTGAGTTATCCGCATTAAATCCCTGGGTGTAATTCAGGAAGAGCATTCCCTGCACTTTCTTTAGGTCACCATCACCTGCATTATCATAATATAAATGTGCGCCAACACCCACCCATCCACGTTGGTGTAAAAATTTAGGATAAAATCGGGTATCTCCCCATGCAGTGTAAGTTTCAAAAGGAACCGTAAAGCTTGCAGCTTGTTGTCGGTAATTAACGGCAGCCCGATAATCACATTCCTGATTTCCGGTAAAACCTGGATTGATGTAAAGGGGCGTGGCATACATTTGAGAATAATGAATATCCTGCCCGTTAGTTACTTGAAAACCCAGAAATAAACCAACAAAAAGAATGATAACCCCTATGCTATTTTTCATGCTTTTCTACCTCAATAACGTGATATTACCGGATTCTTCCACAACACCTTTATCCAGATATACAATGCGGATGAAGTAAGTATACACATCCATTTCCTGTTTTTTCCCTTTGTAGGTGCCATCCCATCCAATGGTTTTATCATTGGTTTCAAAAACCAACTCCCCATATCTGTTGAATACTTTAAAGTCGAGTTGATCAAATCCACTTCCTTCTACATACAGCATATCATTAACGTTATCACCATTTGGTGAAAAAGCAGTGGGAACTCCCAATTTACTGGGTGGATACATGGCAACAACTTTATAACCATCTGCCGGACAACCGTCAATTTCAACATAAGCGTGGTATTCAATTGCATCAGGATATCCCGGAACAGTGATAATCCGGCTATTTGGATTATCAATGGGTACTTCCGGATCGGAAGTCCATTCATAATAATCACCAAATCCTGCATCTAGGGTAATTGATTCTCCAAATTTAATGGTGACATCATTACCAAGTGCATCTTCAGGTTTTGGTATCGGTTTTACCAAAATAGTTTGATTTGGAGATGCATTACAACCATTGGTATTATCGGTAACGGAAACAAATATTCCACCTGTATATTGCGTTTGAGCAACAATACTTGAAGAAGTTTCGCCATTCCACCATTGGTAGGAGTAATCACCATTGGCCGGAGAAATTTCAATATCTATCATGTCACCTTCACAATATGGGCCTTCATCCACACTGGCGATAGGTGGCAGATCAGCTTCAAGAACGATATAATCATCTACGTAACATTCATCATTGTATTGCACCCGCACGTGGTAAGTACCTGGTTGATTGATTGTATATTCAGGGTCACCCGGATATTGTGATCCTTCCCAGAAATACATGGTAGCTGCATCACCATTGAACACTGTACCATCCAGCACATAGTCATCACCCATACAGAATCTTTCTGTGCGCCCCTGGAATCCTGCGATATATCCCTGTGCATTATCATAAATCCAATCTGGTGGTGGATTATTTGGATCCGGAATTGTGGAATTGATGCCCGTGTACCAGTCAAGGTCAACACTTTTGGTTCCAACACTGATGATATTCAGGTAATCGCATGAAACATCAGCGTTTCCGTAATCTTTGCGCAACCAGGCGAGCTTGGCAGCATTGGTTGAACGAATATTAATATTTGAACATTGATTACCTCTCAGGTAGATTGAATCATAAATAATTTGTTCTTTATCAAACTCAAAAGAGAACCAGTTCCCCTGGTTACTCGGGTCGGAAGAGCCTGGATAAAAAACCAGCGTATCAAACTCATTCTGGCCGTATAGATAACCGTCATCGTTAAACTGGCAATATTTGAAGAAATTACCGGGAGCATTTCCTGTTCCCTGGTCAGCTGACCTTAAAATTCCCTGGTTATTGATCAATCCGCGATTTATGTTATGATTGTCTTTAATAGTTGCAAAGTAACCATTCAATATTACTACGTTTGATTCAGAATTACCAACCATGGCGGAAGAACCTCCATTGAGCAAAACAGTATCTGCAATAAAATTACCTCCTACCACGGTAATATCAGCTTGAATGTCGACAACGTTATATTCCACGGTAGTATTCCAGCTAAATAAGCTATCCGAGGATTGCATGATCACATTGTTATATTTGAGGTTACTGCCATTTCGGGTTTTTACCCTTGCCATGCCCAATTGTCCTGCATTAATAAGGGTTGAACTATCTGCCTTCAAAGTATAGTTTGTACCGTTAATTTCCCATGCAGTATTGTTATCCATGAGAACAGTGAAAATGCTGTTCCGCATATCCAGGGTTCTATCACTGGGATATTTTGAGTAATATGCTCCGCAGAAAACATCATAGTTGTTGGTCCAGAACTGACCCTCCTGGTGGTAAATATTACTATAGAAAATGTTTGGTTCAACATACATTTTAAGTGTGTCGTCAAGCATCACAATGTCATTGTTACCTTCCAGGTAAATACTATTCCAAATCATATGGGCCCTGGTTTCAAAAGTATCCACAGTAGCCGGTCCGGGCTGATAGTATTGATTAAACCTGATAATTCCCTGGTAAACATAATCCATGCTATCATGCAGTATCATCGATCCGAAAACATTTAAAGTTGTAGAATCAGCACCATAGAAAATAGGTTTAAAATGGCTGCCGTTATGAATCCAATACATATTATCACAATAGGCATTGGTAACATCAACCATCACCACATCATTATGGGTTACAAAGGAGTTGTCATCAAAAACTACTGTATTCATCTCACGCGGAATACATCCATCGGCAATTGGCGGTCCTCCACTTGAATACGACCAGTGTTGCAGGTCGCCCCATTTACCTTCTCCTCCAATCCAATAAAATATGGGGTTATCATTTTCTATAAAATCCCAGTTTTCATTGTTCCCTAAATCAATTGAGTTGATTGCAAGATAAGGATCCGGTTGATTCGGAACCATGTAAATATCCTTAATTGAAGCATAGTTTGCGGTGTAATCGGTATGTGTGGGATTTAATTTCCTGTAATCAATTACGGCTTTAGCGCCGGACGAATCTGATTGTATTTTAATGGGTTGATCGCAAAAACCATCTATTATAAAATCATCAACAATGATTGTTGAATCATAATCATTGGTTGGACTATCGGCTTCAAACTGGAATTTTTTATTTGGACCAAGGTATAATTGTGAGAAAATATTTCTTCCCAAAATATCCGCATCTCCATAAAGATAAGCTGTGTCAATGGTATTCACATAGGATATTCCCATGTATTTATGTGCTTCGAGGTACCCAATAAAGTGGCCCCCGTAAAGTGCTCCTACATCATAAAAAATTGCAGTATCAATTTTATGACCCTGCATCAGTGTATCACCGTAAGCATATGCGTAAACAAAATTGATCTCGAAATTATTCCTAAGTCTTGAGCCCATCGATGATTCTTTCCATGTTAAGGTGTCAATTATTCCTGTACCTACTCCATCACAAAATGCATAATAATAGTCAACAAGGTTGTATTCACACTTACTCTCACTCTTTAACATTGATCGAAGACCGGCTGTCATCTCTGGATAGCCGAATTCGATATTATGGTATTTAAGTTCATTTCCGAATGTTCTCACATGACAGAATCCGGGAGGAGCTCCTATTGGAGGATACCTGTCGCCAAGTGAACGGATGGTGGAACGACCTGCATCCAGATAAAACAGGGTATCGCCTGTTAAACTATAACGGGCATCAATATTCCAGGCATCGGCCTGATATTGATGAACAACAACCAGCGTTTTGCCCAGTAATGACAATCGCCTTGGCATTGTATCGAGGGATGAAAAATTGAAAAATTCCAGAATAATGGTATCGGGCAATATATCGGGAGCAAGCAGTTCTCCCATGAGGAAATGAACAGTATCCTGATTATTATTCCAGTTCGATAAGAATTTCCATTTACCCCCTCTGCCGTTAAAATAGGCTTTCGACCAGGTGTCAAAATAGGCCTGATCGTCGTATCTGAATTCAAAATCAAGGGTCTCATAGTCGTCGTCATCAAATGAGCTGAAATGAATTTGGCCAAGGAAATAGTTAGTCATCATAGGGTCGAATTCAAGAGACCCATAAATATGAAGCATACATGTGTCCGAAAAAACAATTCCACCGTCAGCTGTATCTCCTGAAATAAACCATGCATGAGTTGGAATAACATCATCCACCCATGTCATATCATTACACCATGAATGTTTAACATTTACCAAAACAGCGGTATCTGACCCTTCAATAAATCCTGAACCTCCGTCGAAAAATATGTTGTCATAAAGGGTAGGAGGGCACTCGCCTCCGGCACCTCCACTGGTGAGTGACCAATGATTCGCATCATCCCAAAGGCCCTGTCCATTTACCCAATATAAATCGCGGCCAATAAATGGGTCAGTAAAGGTAAATTTAGTATTGCCTCCACCATCAACTCCTTCTGTAACCGTTATCATTGACCCTATATTATGAATGTCCTGAACAAATAAGTGCTCTGTTGTTAACGGGCCATCTTGTTTATCGAAATTGGCATAACGCCCATTATCAGAAGAAGTCAATATCGTAAGACCTCCCTCACAAATGTCGCCGGTTATATCCAATTGTTTAACTCTTTGAATCCTTTCCATTACCGAAATGCTACCCGGATGGATCAAACTATCAGCCTGTACCTGGTACCAATATCCACTGTTTAAAGTTAAACGATTAAAATTATTTGTCCCATTCAGGAATCCATCACCACCCATAATAGCATGTTCAATGGTATTTTCCATGGTTGGGTAATTTGGATTTAACAGTGTTCCGCCTACGAGGGCCTGCGTACGCATATGTAATAATCCGGTAACTGTGTTACCCCCAATCATTACAAAGGCCTGAAAGTGCAATTTCATGGTATCGATGGTGTTTTCAGCACCTATAAGCTCCGACCTGAACCCTGTATTGTAAATATCAACAAGGTAACCGCCAAAAACATCAATCCTGTGGAAATGACCACCATCAACTCCCATTTTAAGGTTAACAGGCAGCGGATCATCCAGTGAGTCAACTTTTATATAATGAATATCGTGATAAGGTCCCCTGATTTCACAAGTGATAGGTGCCGGAGGCATGGGTGTCCAGGCTCCGTTAAAAATCAGTGTATCAATTGTAAACATTCCTTCGGTACCTTGAGTTTTTTTCCCATCCAGTGTGCCACTGCCTAAAAAATGGATCTTCCGGTGAAACGTCCTGATGTCGGTATTTTTAATAGTGCCATCCAAAGGCATTACATCAATATCGTAATAATGAATTTCGTCTCCATTTAAATTGCTCATTTCTCCACCAAAATAAATATAGGAGTGATCACCATTAAAAGTGAGGTTTTCTGCATTTAAAACCCAGTTGCCCAACATATAAGCATCAGCATTTTCAAAGTCGAATTCCCTGGTATTGTTTCCGGTAGTTTGAAATCCCCTTGAAATAATGACTTGTTCATTGGCATCAAGCCTGCCGTTAAAATGATAAATTATTGGATTGGGATCCAATGGATCAATCCCGCCGTAAATTATGGCTTTCCAATCAGTAGAATCATATGCAAATAAAGTATCCTGAAGTATCCATTCGCCATAACCTTCGAAAAACAGACTTCCACTAAACTTGGAATGGTTACAGGTAATGGTGTTCCCATTTTGATTGGAAAGTAAGGTAATTTTTCCAAAGTAACTATTGCGCAGTAATGGATGCAGGGTTACTGAACCATAAATTAAAAAGTTACTACTGTTGGAGCCACCAGCCCAGGTAACGGTGTCTGTTAAATTTGACCATGTCATATTCAAACATGTGGGGTTACCCGTTAAAACATAAACCGTATCAAAAGGTGTAATAAATGAATTCTCATTAAATATTACGTTGTCAGTCGCATCAGGTACTTCGTTGGGGATTTGACCATCGGGCGTGCGCCAGCTATTCAAATCAGACCACAGGCCTGTACCGCCTACCCAATAGTAATCTTCAGCATTAGAAACTGTAAACCCTAAAATTAGCGAGAAGAAGAGTAAAAATTTAAATGTTCTCATCTTTGTAAACAGATTATTTATTAACTACCAGCCCCCAACACGGTGAGACTGCCTTTGTAAGCTTTTTTAACATTATCGTTACCGTAATAGACCTCCAGCACCCAGAAGTAAGTCCCGTCATCCACCAGTTTG
>Ga0116151_10002307_pt1 | contig 17618 bp, 23 predicted proteins | sample AD_UKC117_MetaG_FD_89893 | JGI IMG/M metagenome (GOLD analysis project Ga0116151, IMG submission 89893) | Active sludge microbial communities of municipal wastewater-treating anaerobic digesters from Hong Kong - AD_UKC117_MetaG | ecosystem: Engineered > Bioreactor > Anaerobic > Digestate...
CTTCGTTGCCGCGCTCGACCCCGCGATCCGCCAGCCGCATCGCATCGGCCGGGTGCGCTCGGTGCTCGACGAGGGAGAGCGCCTGCTGCGCTACACCAACACCCTGGTCAAGCTCTTCGAGCGCCTCGCGCGCTGAGGCTCGGCCAGCGATCCCGCGTTCCGCCTGTCCGGCGCGAGCGCGGCTCCTTCCCTACGCGATTCGTGGAGCCAGAAATGACCGCAGCCTCCAGCCCTTCCCAAATGACGATGCCGCCCGCCACCGAGCCGGCGCTGCGCCTGATGCCGATGCCGGCCGACCTCAACTCCGCGGGCGACGTGTTCGGCGGCTGGGTCATGGCGATGGTCGACATCGCCGGCGCCCTGCCCGCGATCCGGCGTGCGCGCTCGCACGTGGTCACGATGGCGGTCAATTCCTTCGTCTTCAGGCAGCCGATCTCGGTGGGCGACGTGGTCAGCTTCCACGCCGACGTGGTCGCCGTGGGCAAGTCCTCGATCACCGTCGATGTGCATGTGTTCGCCGAGCGCCACCCGGCGGACCCCGTGGTGGTCAAGGTGACCGAGGCGCGCATGACCTACGTCGCGGTCGATCGCGAGGGCTGCAAGCGCGTGGTGGGTCCGGAGAGCACCTCGCCCCCCGGCGGCGAGCGCCCGCCCGCGGACAAGGAGCTCGTGCTGCGGGTGGTGCCGATGCCGGCCGACCTCAACCCCTCGGGCGACGTGTTCGGCGGCTGGATCATGTCGATGGTGGACATCGCCGGCGCGGTGCCGGCGATCCGCGTCGCGCGCTCCAAGGTCGCCACCGTGGCGGTGGACTCCTTCGTCTTCAAGCAGCCGGTGTCGACGGGCGACATCGTCAGCTTCCACGCCGAGGTGGTGCGCGTGGGACGCACCTCGATCACGGTCGATGTCGAAGTCTACGCCGAGCGCCACCCGGAGAGCCCGGTGGTGGTGAAGGTGACCGAGGCGCGCCTGACCTATGTCGCGGTCGATGAATTCCGCGCCAAGCGCACGATCGGGGCGGGCTGAGCCCGCGTCGGTCGGGCCCGTTCCTTCACTCGGGCACGCAGATCCTGCCCTTTCGTGCGGCACCCAGCGTCTTCAGCGCGAGCAGCACCACCACCATGGTGAGCAGCGCGAGCAGGATCAGGCCGAGGCCGTGGTGGAAATCCGAGCCGGTGCGCGCGCCCATCTCCAGCGCGGCGAGCGTCATCGCCGCGAGCGGGAAGGAATAGGCCCAGGCCGGGATCGCGAAGGGCAGGCGCAGGAAGCGCAGCGCATTGCTCGCCAGCAGCAGGGTCAGGAAGAGCGCGGTGAAGTAGAGCACGCGGGCGAAGGCGTCGATCTGGTCGACGAGCGCGACCCAGGCGAGGAAGCCGGCGGCCGGCGGGGCGATGAGGATGAACAGCGTCGGCGTCAGCCGCTCCGGCAGCGGCTCGTTGAAGAACAGCCGGTGCAGCACGATGGTCATCAGCACCAGCCAGAACACCACGCCGATGCTGAAGAAGAACCAGCTCAGGTCCGCCGGTGCGAAGCCGGTACCGGCGATCGGCACCAGGATGTTGCCCACCACCGGGATGAACCAGGCCGGGTTGGCGTGCTCGAGCTTGTAGCGCGGGTGGTGGATCCAGCTGCTCATCGCCGCCAGCGTGAACGCCAGGTGCAGCGCCGCGCCGAGGCCCCAGATCCAGGCCGCGAAGCCGGGCAGCTCGCGCGCCCACGCCACCGCGAGCAGGATCAGTCCGATCGAGATCGCCGGAAAGAAATTGAGCTTGACCGGGTGCATCCAGTCCGCGCGCACCGCCTGCGGATGGCGCACGAGCTTCGCCAGGTACATCGCCGCGAGGAACACGAAGAGCGCGCTCGCGAGCAGGCGCAGCACGTTGCCGATGAAGGCGGGGGCACCGCCCAGATGGTGCAGCTTGAGCCAGGCGAGCGCGAGCCCGGTCAGTCCCATCACGATGGCGAAGAGGGCGACGGGGAAGTGCTCGGTTCGGCAGATGCGCAAGGTCGCGGGCACAGTGGCCGGGTGGGCGGATGCGTTCATGGATCGGTTCCGGAGGAAATGCTGGCAGGTGCGGATCTTGCGTTGGCAAGGATGTTCGGTGCCGCTTCGACATGACCGGCGACGGCGGATATCACCGTTCCAACCGCCGCCGGCATGCTTGGGGCTGGGGCTCCCGGCCTGGGTGCACCGGATCGCACCAGCATGCAAGCATTCACCGTGCCAGCGTGCAGTTGCGGTCGGGGCCTCGCAGCGACAGACGCAGTTCCGCGTTCCAGGGCGGAAACGGCAGACGGCTCGGTAGGCATCTGCCAGAATTGACAGAAGGATGGCAGGCCTCCGCGGTCGATTCGCCGGAGGCTTGAGCGACCTCTGCCACTTGCAGGCGAGTGGCCGAGGCGGGAGGACGGGATGCAGGGGTCAGGGGCCGTGATGGCGGCCCGGGTGCGGCTTCTTGGAGAATGCGGATGAAGATCGAACCGATGAAGAACCGCAGGGGTGCCGGCCCCGACATCGAGGGCGCCGGTGCGGGTTCGCCGCGCAAGGGGGCGTTCGGCCGCAGCGTGCAGGCCTTCGCGCGCATGCTCCCGATCCTGATCGGGACGCTGCTGCTCAGCAGCCTGCTGGTCGCCTGGCTGCCCCGCACGCCGGTGCTCGGCTGGTTCGGGCGCAGCGAGTGGCTCGACGTGCTGCTCGGCGCGAGCTTCGGCAGTATCGCCATGGGGCACCCGGTCGCAGGCTACCTGCTCGGTGGCGAGCTGCTCGCCGGCGGCATCGGCCTCATGGCGGTGAGCGCGCTGGTGGTGGCCTGGGTGACCGTGGGGGTGGTCCACCTGCCTGCCGAGGCGCTCGCGCTTGGCCGTGCCTTCGCCCTGCGGCGCAACCTGCTGTGCTTCGCGTCGGCGATCGCGGTGGCCTGGCTCACCGTCGCCAGCCTGCGCCTGGTGGGGCTCGCATGAAGAAGGCCGCACGCATCCCCGCTTCCTGGCTCTACGTCGCGTTCGGGCTCGCCGCGCATGGCGTCGGACTCCTCCTCGATCCTGCGGTCGCGCAGGTGGCGCTGGCGTCCTTCATCGACATGACGCGCACCATCCTGCCGGTGCTCGGCCTCGTGTTCGTGCTGATGTACCTGGCCGAGCGCTTCCTGACGCCTGCGCGGACGCGCTCGTGGCTGGGACGGGACTCGGGCACGAAGGGCTGGCTGCTGGCGCTCGCCGCGGGCATGCTGTCCACCGGGCCGGCCTATGCGTGGTACGGCCTGCTCGCCGATCTGCGCACGCGCGGCATGCGCAGCGCGCTGCTCGCGGTGCTGCTCTACGCGCGCGCGATCAAGCTGCCGCTGCTGCCGCTGCTCGCGCATTACTTCGGTTTTGCCTACATGCTGGTGCTGTCGCTCTTCATCGCGCTCTTTGCCCTGCTCAACGGCTGGGCGATGGAGCGCTTGTTCCCCGAGCCCGAAAACGAATGAAACCCGCCCTCTCCACGCTCGACCATCTGTCCGTCGGCGCAACCGCCGTGGTGCGCGAGCTCGATGGCGGGAACGAATTCTCGGGCAGGCTCGCCGCGATGGGCCTGGTCCTGGGCGCTGCGCTGCAGGTGATGCAGAACTCGGGCAAGGGCCCGATGCTGGTGCGGGTGCGCGACACCCGGCTGGCGCTCGGTCGTGGCGAGGCGCAGCGCATCCTGGTCGAGCGGGTGCCGCCATGAACTCGCCCGTCCGGCCGATTCTGCTCGGTCTCGCCGGCCAGCCCAACGTCGGCAAGACCACCGTGTTCAATCTGCTCACCGGCCTGGACCAGCATGTCGGCAACTGGGCGGGCAAGACGGTCGAGCGCGCCGAGGGCCGGCTACGCCACGGCGACGTCGAGGCCACCCTGGTCGACCTGCCCGGCACCTACAGCCTGAGCGCGAACTCGGCCGAGGAGCGCGTGGCCCGCGATTTCCTGATCTTCGAGAAGCCGGATGCGGTGATCGTGATCGTGGACGCCTCCGCGCTCGAGCGCAGCCTCTACCTGCTCGCCGAGCTGCTTGCGCTCGGCCTCGATACGCCGGTGGTGCTCGGCCTCAACATGACCGACGTGGCCGCCGCTCAGGGCATCACCATCGATCCGGCGGTGTTCTCCGCCGCGCTCGGTCTGCCGGTGGTGGCGCTGGTGGCGCGACGCGCCCAGGGGGTGGCGGAGCTCACCGAGGCGGCGCTGCGCCTCGCCCGCGACCCGGCCTGCTTCGCACCGCTGCGGCCGGAGATCGCCGAGCCGCATCGCGAGGTCCTCGAGGACCTGCATGCGCTGCTCGCGGCGCACGTGCCTGCGCCCTATCCCGCACGCTGGGTGGCGCTGAAACTGCTGGAGGGCGACGCCGAGCTGATCGCGCTCGCCCGCCGCTGGGCGCCCGAGCCGGTGTGGGAGCGTGCGGCAGCGCTGCTCGGCGAGCACGAGGACGCCATCCTCGACATCGCGGCCGGACGCTACGCCTGGATCGAACGCATGGCACGCGCCGCGGTGAGCCGGCCGCGCCTCGGCCAGGTGAGCTTCACCGATCGTCTCGATCGCGTCGCGCTGCATCCCGTCTGGGGCCTGGTGATGCTGCTCGGCGTGTTCGCCCTCATTTTCGGCCTCACCTTCGAGCTCGCAGGGCCGGTGCAGGACTGGCTGGAGAGCGGCGTCATCGAGCCCTTCGGCGCCTGGCTCGCGGAGCGCCTCGCCGGCGCGCCGCCCTGGCTCGTGGGGCTGCTGGTGGACGGGGTGCTTGGCGGTGCCGGGGTGGTGATCACCTTCGTGCCGCTGCTCGCAGTGTTCTTCGCCGCGCTCGCGCTGCTCGAGGACACCGGCTACTTCGCGCGCGCGGCCTACGTCATGGACCGCTACATGCACCGCCTCGGCCTGCACGGCAAGAGCTTCCTGCCCCTGTGCCTGGGCTTCGGCTGCAACGTGCCGGCGGTCATGGGCGCGCGCGTGATCGATTCGCCGAGCGGCCGCCTGCTCACCATCCTGCTCGCTCCGCTGGTGCCTTGCAGCGCGCGCCTGCTGGTGCTCGCCTTCTTGTCGCCGGTGTTCTTCGGCGCGGCCGCGCTCCCCGTCGCGCTCGTCTTCATCGCGCTCAATCTCGCGCTGGTCGCGATCCTCGGCAGTCTCCTCGACCGCTCGCTGTTCCGCGGCAAGAAGGTCTTCTTCATCATGGAGATGCCGCTCTACCACGTGCCCAGCCTGCGCACCATCGGGCGCCACGTGCGCGGCCACGTGCTCGCCTTCCTGCGCAACGCCGGCAGCCTGATCCTGGTGTTCTCGGTGCTGCTGTGGGCGCTCGCGTGGTTTCCCGGCGAGGGGCTCGAGCACAGCTGGCTGGCCGGCTTCGGTCGCGCGCTCGCGCCGCTGGGTGAACTGCTCGGCCTCGACTGGCGGCTGATCGTCGCCCTGCTGGCGAGCTTCGTCGCCAAGGAGAACGCGATCGCGGCGCTCGGCATCCTCTACGGCATCGAGGCCGAGGGCGAGGTGCTCGCGCAGACCTTGGCTGCGAGCGTGCCGCTCGCGTCCGCGCTCTCCTTCCTCACCGCGACCATGCTCTTCGTGCCCTGCGTGGCGACGCTGGCGGTGATGCGCACCGAGACCGGGAGTTGGCGCTGGCCGCTGTTCAGCGTGTTGCTGCATCTGGCGCTGTCGCTGCTTGCGGCGGCCGTGGTCCATCGGGGCTGGATCGCGCTCGCGGGGGGCTGACCGCCACAGGCGGCGCGCCGCGTGTGGTCAGCCGGCGTGGCCGCGCACCCAGCGCACGATGTCCGCCGCGCCCATCGCTCCCGCCTGGCGAGCAACCTCGCGGCCGCCGCGGAACAGCGCCAGGGTGGGGATGCTACGGATGCCGAAGCGCGCCGCCAGCGCCTGGTTGGCCTCGGTGTCGAGCTTGGCGAGGCGGACCTGCGGCTCGAGCATGCCGGCGGCCTGCGCGAAGGCGGGCGCCATCGTGCGGCAGGGGCCGCACCACGGCGCCCAGAAGTCGACCAGCACCGGGATGTCGCTGCGGCCGACGTGACGGTCGAAGTTCGCCGCGTCGAGCTCCACCGGGTGGGCGGTGAACAGCGGCTTGCCGCACTTGCCGCAGTTGGGCGCCTCGGCCAGGCGGGCGGCGGGGACGCGATTGACGGCGTCGCAGTGCGGACAGACCAGGTGCAGGGCGTCGGACATGGGGGGCTCCGGAGTATTTCAGACTTCCCTGATATCGTGGCGAGGCGGCGGGATTCAAGGGGCCGGTGTCCATCGGCACGGGCGAGGGAGGGGCGCGCAGGCCGTCGCGTCTCGCCGGGATGGCGTGCGCCGCAGCGTTCGGGACGATAATGCCGGCATCTCGTTGCGAAGGAGGACCACCGATGAAGCAGCCCCGAATCGTGGTGATGGCCGGCAGCCGCCGGCGCGAGGCCTTGTCGCGCCGCGTGGCGCACGCGTGCGCACAGGCCCTGCGCGACGCCGGCGCGGAGGTCGAGCTGGTCGATCTGGACGATTACCCCGCGCCGCTCTACGACGGCGACCTCGAGGCCGCCTCCGGCCTGCCCGAGGGCATCGTGCGCCTGCAGCGCGTGCTGCACGCGAGCGACGGCCTGCTGGTGGTCAATCCCGAATACAACGGCTCGCTCACGCCGCTGCTCAAGAACACGCTCGACTGGTGCTCGCGGCCCAACCCCGCCGACCCCGAGCGCTCCGGCGGCAAGGTGTACGCGGGGCGGGCGGCGGCGGTGGTGGGGAGTTCGCCGGGCGCGCTCGGCGGCATGCGGGTGCTGTTCCACGTGCGCGACGTGCTCGGCTACCTCGGCATGCAGGTGATCCCGCAGCAGCTCGCGGTGGGCAAGGCCGGCGAGGCGGTCGGCGCCGACGGGCGCCTGGATGACGCTGCCCAGCAGGGCATGCTGGAGGGGCTCGCGGCGGCGCTGGTGGATACGGCGCGCCGAATGCGCAGCTGAGGGTTTTTCGCGCGCGAAGCTTGCGGCGCGGATGCTTCGCAGCCCTCGGGGGTGCGCGGCCACTCGGGGCGGCCGGTCGCGGGCGGTGGCCTCAGTCCGCCTTTCCGTCGGCCTTTTCGTCGGCCTTTCCGTCCGCCGTTCCGTCCGCCTTCCCTGCGGCGGCTTGCCCACGCAGGCCGCGCACGGCTGCGCGGGCCTGCGCGAACACACGCTCGGCTTCTTCCGGGTCGAAGTCCGTGGCGTAACGCTTCTTCACCCCCTGCTCGTTGAGCAGCAGGTGGACGGAGGGCTGCACGCCGCGCTCGGCCAGGCTGCTGCGCGTGCATTCGAGCGCGCAGCCGTCGAGGGCGAGGATGGGGCGGCCGGAGCGGGCGATGTTCACCAGGTTCGGCACGTTGCCGCCGACGCCGGCGATGCAGGACATCTCGGCCTCGCCCTCGCGATCCAGGCGCAGCGCCACGTGGTTGGCCATCTGCGCGGCGCTCGAGCACCCGGAGCAGGAATAGACGAGCGGCAGGTTCTTCTTGCGGCCAGCCATGGCGGGGTCCTCGGGGGGGCGTGTTGGGGCAAACAGTTTACTACGTGCCGCCGGCGTACCCTGCAGGTCACGTATTCGCGATCGTGCCTGCCCCGCTTCGCGGGCAAGCCTGCGAAGCGGCGCGCGTCCAGCGCCAGCGGGGTGGCGGCTGCGGAGCATCGCAGGCCACGGTTACAATCGAACGATCGCGGCTGCCGCGGCAGGTGGTGCCCGCGGGTGGCGGCGCCGCCCTCACAAAGAGCGATCCCGACGTGAATCCCCGACGACAGCATTACCGCGGCCGCAACCCGGCGCGCGCCCACAACATCGCCGAGCTGCGCACGATGGCGGCGCGCCGGCTGCCGAACTTTTGCCTCGAATACCTCGAGGGCGGCGGCGACGATGAGCTCGCGCTCGCGCGCAACCGGCGTGCGCTCGACGACATCCTGCTGCTGCCCCGCACCCTGGTGGACGTGTCGCGGTGCGAGCTCGCGGTAGCGCTGTTCGGCACCGACATCGCCATGCCGGCGGTGATCGCGCCCACCGGCTTCAACGGCCTGCTCACCCACGAAGGCGACCGCGTGCTCGCCGAGGCGGCGCGCGCGGCGGGCATCCCGTTCTGCCAGAGCATGGTGTCCACCGTGGCGCTGGAGGACATCGCCGCCACCGGCGTGCGCCACTGGATGCAGATCTATCCCTTCAAGGACCGCGACAACCTCGCCGCGGTGGTGAAGCGGGCCGAGCACGCCGGCTGCGAGGCGATCGTGCTGACCACCGACGCCTCGGTGTTCGGCAACCGCGAGTGGGACCGCCGCAACTACCGCGCGCCGATGAAGCTCACCTGGCGCAACGTGCTCGATGTCGGCCTGCACCCGCGCTGGATCTTCGACGTGCTGGTACCGCGCGGCATGCCACGCTTCCGCAACCTCGGCGACTTCCTGCCGCCGGGCATGGACAGCGCGAGGAACGCCGCTGCCTTCCTCGCCGCGCAGATGGACACCTCGCTGACCTGGGACGATGTGCGCCGCCTGCGCGAGCTGTGGCCGCGCCGGCTACTGGTGAAGGGCGTGCTGCTGCCCGAGGACGCGCTGCGCGCGAAGGAGGCGGGCGCCGACGGCGTGGTGGTGACGAACCACGGCGGACGCCAGCTCGACGCCGCGCCGGCGCCGATCGAGACCCTGGCCGCGGTGCGCCAGGCGGTGGGGGCGGAGATGACGGTGATCGTGGACAGCGGCTTTCGCCGCGGCAGCGACTTCGTCAAGGCGCGCGCGCTCGGCGCGGATGCAGCGATGTCGGGGCGGGCGACCCTGTACGGCCTCGCCGCCGCCGGCGCGCCGGGCGCTGCGCGCGCGCTGGAGATCGTGCGCAGCGAGATGGAGCGCACGCTCGGCTTGATCGGCTGCGCGCGCATGGCGGAGGTGGACGCGCGCTTCGTCGGTCGCGGCTGAGCGCCGCGGGAGGGAGTGTGGAGCGGGGGGGGATCAGACCCCCCAGACCACCGGCGTCTCCTCGCGCAGCGATTCTTCCAGCATGGCGAGCAGCGGCCAGGCGCGCTGGGCGAGGCCGACCGGCGCGGCCATGCCGGTGTTGCCGGCTTCCTTTTCGGCCTCCTCGTCGGCGTGGCCGCGCTGGCGTTCGAGTTCGGCCTGGCGGGCGCGCTCCTCCTCGATCGCGGCCTTGAGGCGGGCGATGGCCTCGGGGAGTTGTTGTACGGTGAGGATGCCCTTGGCGTCGGCGGGGTCCTTGCCGAGGATGCCGATGAGCTTCTTGGCGGCGTCGCCGAACATGATTACGTCGGCGCTCGCGTGGGACTTGAAGGTGACCAGCATGGGGTGTCGCTCCTTTATTACAGGCCCTTGACGGCGTAGATGCCGGGCGCGTTGCGCCAGTAGCCCTTGTAGTCCATCCCGCAGCCGAACAGGAAGCGGTCGGGGATGTCGAGGCCGGTGAAGTCGGCGCGCATGCCGGGCTTCGCCTTGCGCTCGTGCAGCTTGTGCACCAGCACCGCGGACAGCACCTCGGCGGCGCCTTCTTCCTTCAGGTGCGCGATGATGGCCTCGAGCGTGTGGCCCTCGTCGAGGATGTCGTCGAGCACCAGCACCGTGCGCCCGCGCAGGTCCTGGGTGGGGCGCACGCGCCAGTCGAGCAGGGTGCCCTGGATCGCGTGGCCGTAGCGCGTGGCGTGCAGGTAGGCGAGCTCGAGCGGGAAGGGCAGGCGCGGCAGGATGCGGCCGGCGAGGATCAGGCCGCCGTTCATCACCGCATAGACGAGCGGGTTGGCGTCGGCGAGGCGGGCGGTGATCTCGGCCGCCATGCGGTCGAGCGCAGCCTCCACGGTGGCGGCGTCGGCGAGGCAGTCGGCCTCTTCGCGCGCGCGCTTGATTTCTTCCAGGTTCAGGGACATGTCGATGAGCTGCGGGCGCTTGCCCTGTGCGTTTTCGGACGCGTCATTCTAGCGCCGATCCCCGGCGGGCGCCGCCTTCGCCGGCGCGCCGGGACCCGCGGCGTGCTGCGATGCGGCAGGCTGTGGTTTGTGCGCTTGTGCGCCGGCCGGCGGCGCGGTAAAAGAGGCGGATCTTCGTCCCGCCGCCCCGGAAACCGCCATGCCCATCCATGAAATCCGCCACCCGCTCGTGCGCCACAAGATCGGCCTGATGCGCGAGGGCGACATCAGCACCAAGAAGTTCCGCGAGCTCACCGCCGAGATCGCCCGCCTGCTGGCCTACGAGGCATGCAAGGACTTCCCGCTCGAGACGGTCGAGATCCAGGGCTGGGCTGGGCCGGTGCAGATCGAGCAGATCAAGGGCAAGAAGGTCACCGTGGTGCCGATCCTGCGCGCCGGCCTGGGCATGCTCGACGGCGTGCTCGACATGATGCCGAGCGCCAAGGTCAGCGTGGTCGGCATCGCCCGCGACGAGGAGACGCTGCAGCCGGTGCCCTACTTCGAGAAGTTCGTCGGCCAGCTCGACGAGCGCATGGCGCTGATCATCGACCCGATGCTCGCCACCGGCGGCTCCATGGTCGCCACCGTGGACATGCTGAAGCGCAAGGGCTGCACCCACGTGCGCGCGCTGGTGCTGGTGGCGGCGCCCGAGGGCATCGCGCTGATGGACGACAAGCACCCCGACGTCGACATCTACACCGCGAGCATCGACAGCCACCTCAACGAGCACGGCTACATCATCCCCGGGCTGGGCGACGCCGGCGACAAGATCTTCGGCACGCGGCACAACTGATTCCATGGCGACGGCGGGCGATGGCCCGTCGCGTCATCACCGCTTCATCCATAACGACAACCATGCCAGCTGCGCGCCACCCCGGCCGCGTGCGCCTGGCGGAGAACCCTCATGCGTGAAATCCCCATCCAGTCTGCCGAGCCGTTGTGGCGGCAGGCGATCTCCGGCGCCCAGATCCTCTTCGTCGCCTTCGGCGCGCTGGTGCTGGTGCCGCTGCTCACCGGGCTCAATCCCTCGCTCGCGCTGCTCGGCGCCGGCGTCGGCACGCTGCTGTTCCAGCTCATCACCGGGCGCCAGGTGCCGATCTTCCTCGGCTCGAGCTTCGCCTTCATCGCGCCCATCATCTTCAGCATCCAGACCTGGGGTATCCCGGCCACCATGGGCGCGCTCGCCTGCGTGTCGCTGATGTACTTCGTCTTCGCCGGCCTGGTGTGGAAGCACGGCGCCGACATCGTGCATCGCTACATGCCGCCGGTGGTGGTGGGGCCGATCATCATGATCATCGGCCTGTCGCTCGCCGCGGTGGGCGTCAACATGGCGATGGGGCGCAGCGGCGACGGCAAGATCGAGCTCGTGCCCTACGCCACCGCGCTCACCGTCGCGGGGATCTCCTTCGGCACCACGGTGCTGGTGGCGGTGTTCGCGCGCGGCTTCCTGAAGCTGGTGCCCATCCTGTGCGGGGTGGGGGCGGGCTACGTGGCGGCGATCCTGTTCGGGCTGGTGGATTTCGCCGCGGTGGGCGCGGCGCCCTGGTTCGTGCTGCCGCAGTTCGTCACCCCGAGCTTCGAGCTCGCCGCCATCCTGTTCATGCTGCCGGTGGCGCTGGCGCCGGCGATCGAGCACGTCGGCGACGTGCTCGCGATCGGCGGTGTGACCGGCAAGGACTACACCGAGAAGCCCGGCCTGCACCGCACCCTGGCCGGAGACGGCGCCGGCGTGCTGTTCGCCGGCCTCGTCGGCGGGCCGCCCATCACCACCTATTCCGAGGTCACCGGCGCGCTGACGCTGACCAAGAACTACAACCCGGCGATCATGACCTGGGCGGCGGTGTTCGCGGTGATCCTCGCCTTCTTCGGCAAGTTCAACGCGCTGCTGGCGTCGATCCCGGTGCCGGTCATGGGCGGGATCATGATGCTGATGTTCGGCTCGGTGGCGGCCGTGGGGCTCAACACGCTGATCAAGGCGCGCGTCGACCTGGAGGAGCCGCGCAACCTGGTGATCGTGTCCTCGGTGCTGGTGATGGGCATCGGCGGCCTGGCGCTGAACTTCGACGGCCTGACCCTGCAGGGCGTCAGCCTGTGCGGCGTCGTCGCGGTGCTGCTGAACCTGATCCTTCCGAAGACTCGAGCCGACGCCTGAGGATCGCAAGCAGGCCGCGCAGCAGCGGCACGGCGGTGGGCAGCAGCGCCGACAGCCTGCCGCCGCGCACCTGGCGCATCAGCAGCCAGCCTACCCACGCCCGCTTCGCGAGGCGGAGCGTGAGCCTCGGCTTCGCGGCCAGCACGACGAGCAGTGCGACCGACAGCACCGGAATCTTGTCCTTCGCCCACGCCAGGTTGTCGCGCAGCGAGTCGACGCGGTCGAGCGCGCCGTCGATGCCGGCGAGGCGCTGCGCGATGTCGGTCCGCTGCGCTTCGGCGCGCAGCTGAAGCTTCTGCTTGCGCAGCGCGAGCTCGATGTGGCGGGAATCCATGCCCGGCGCGCCCTCAGTCGGGTTTCTTCAAGGCCGCGCGGTCGCGTGCGAACTCGGCGAGGCTGGCGGAGAACAGCTTCGTGCCGCTGCGGAAGGCGCGCGCTGCGTTGCTCGCGGCGAGCAGCCCGCCGCCCAGGCAGACTGCGGTCGAGACGCCCAGCGCGAGCAGGCGGTGTTCCTCCCAGAACAGCACGGTCAGGAACACCATCAGGAAGACCAGCCCGAAGCCGAGCAGCAGCCCCGCCAGCACCGTGTTGAGCGCGAGGCCGGTGAGGCGGAGCTTTTCTTCCTGGAGCTCGACCGCGAGCAGCTCAAGCCGCGTCTGCGCCGTCTGCAGGCCGGCATCGACGATGCCGTGCAGGCTGTCGGCGAGACGCGGCCTGGGCGCCCTGGGCTCGGTGCTCATCGACTCAGCGGCGGCTGACCAGCAGGCCGAGCAGGAAGGCGACGCCGGCGGCGACGCCGACCGACTGCCAGGGGTTCTCATGCACGTAGTCGTCGGTCGCGCGCACGGCCTTCTTGCCGGTGTCGACGATCGCGGCCTCGGCGTCGGCCAGGCGGTCCTTGGCGACCGCCACGCGGCCGTTGATGCGCGCGCGCAGATCGTCGAGCTTGCCGCCCTGCTGGTCGGCGGTGAGCTTGAGGAGTTCCTCGGCGTCCGAGATCAGGGACTTGAGGTCGTCGACGATCTTGTCCTTGGAGGGCTGAAGGGTCGTTGCCATGATGGTTCTCCTGAGTGTGGTCGGTAAAAATGGCCTGAAGCGTTTCGTGCCATGCCTGCAGCAAGCCTACCCCGGGGGGCTCCCGCCCGCAATGAACGATGCGTAAGCGGATGCTGAAGCCGGTGTAGGCGGATGTCGCGTCGCAGCGGTCGAGCCGACGCGGGCGGGTGCGCCGGGCGGCGATGCTTGGCAAAATGGAGCCGATGTCGTCGGGCGCCTCGGTGCCCGCTCCCTGCCGGCATGGCACACGCCATGACGGACTCCCGTCTGCCAGGAAAGGTTTCCCGATGATCCACAAGTTCGCCGTCACGCTCGCCCTCAGTCTCGGTCTCGTCTCCGCCACCGCCCATGCCGGCGAGGGGATCGACACCGCCGCCTTCTTCTCGTCCACGCTGACCGGCCTCGACGGCGGGAAGGTGGCGATGGAGCAGTTCCGCGGCCGCCCGCTGGTGGTCAATTTCTGGGCGCGCTGGTGCGGGCCTTGCCGCGACGAGATTCCGGAACTGGTGAAGCTGCGCGCGGAGCAGGGCGCGGACGGGATCGAGGTGATCGGCGTCGCGATCGAGGAGAACGACAAGCTCGAGGCGGTGAAGGACTTCGCCAAGGCCTACGACATGCGCTACCCGGTGGTGATCGCCGCCAAGGACGGCATCCCGCTGATGAAGGCGCTCGGCAATCCGCAGGCGGGGATGCCCTTCACCGTGTACATCGGGCGCGACGGCAAGGCGGTCGGCAGCAAGCTGGGCCTGGTGCGCCGCGCCGACCTCGAGGCTGCGGCGCAGGCCTTGTTGAAGTGACGGGAAGAACGGGCGCGGGTGAGGGCTGAAGGGCCGCTTTCGCGCCTGCCGGCGCTCCTACATGAACCCCGAGGCGCGACGGTTTCCTGTAGGAGCGCCGGCAGGCGCGAATACGGCGCTCCAGCGGTGTCGCGTGCTGCGGCCGCGCTTCTGGCCTCGGGGGTTTATGTAGGAGCGCCTGCCGGCGCGAATACGGCGGTCCAGCGGCGTCGCGTGCCCAGCTTCGGATCCCGGGCCCTACTCGAAGCGCCCTTCGTCCAGCATGACCGGCAGCGTGGCGCTCACCTCGTCGAAGCGCACGATGCGCGCGCCCTTGTGCTCCTTGAGGAAGTCCGCGGCGTCCTCGGCGCTGGCGAGCGGGACGAACTCGTGCCCCATCGGCCCGAGCACGTCCGAGCCGACGACGTACCACGCGCCCTTGGCGTCGATTGCCTGCAGGCCGTAGTACTCGGTCACCGCGATGCGCTCGATCTGCTCGCGGCTGTGGCCGGCGGCGTATTTGCCCGGGTCGTGCCAGAACTTGAACATGTCCTTGGCGCCGTCGAAGAAGTGGGCGTGGCCGTCCTTGTAAACGATGGTCGCCACCCAGTTGGGGTACTTGGCGGTGAGCATGCCGCATACCGGGCAGAGGTCCTTCGCGCCCGGTTTCGGCAGTGCGGCGGCGGGGGCCTGGGCGAGCGCGAAGCTCGTCCAGGCCGCGAAGACGAGGGCGAGCAGGGTCTTCATGACTTGTTCTGCTGCTCCATCATCTTGCGCCGACGCTCGGCGCGGTTCTTGCGGATGCGCGCGACGTCGGCCGACATGTCGGTGTAGGCGGCCAGCAGCGCGCCGTCGAAGTCGGTGAGCTCGCCGCCGTTGGCCGCCTGCGAGGCCTTGGCCGCGTCGGCGTTGCCGTAGGCGACCTTGCTGCGGGCGGTCATCACGCCGGGCAGCTTGCTGCCGACCAGGAAGCTCGCCTTGTCGACCTCGACGAGCGGCTTGGTTTCGCCCGCGGCGGCGTTGTCGCCGACCCACAGCGCCTTGGGGTCGCGGTCGATGTTGAGCGACAGGCTGATCGCGGAGCAGTGCAGCGAGCAGGTGCCGTCGGCGACGTCGTCGGCGTAATGCACGATCATGCGCGAGTGGTGGAACTGCTTGCGGTCCATGCCGCAGTACGGGCACTTGGGATACTTGGCGATGTCGTCGACCTGGGGCTGCGGGTCCGGCGCGGTCCTGGGGGTGAACTGCGCCGGCGTGCCGTCGCCCGGGCAGGCGGACTGGGCGTTGGCCTTGCCCGCGACGGCGAGGCCGATGCTGGCGAGGACGGACATCTTGAGGGCTTCCCTGCGATCCATGGCTGGTCTCCTGGGTTGAGTCTGGCTGGTGGATGGGTGAGGCGAGGTGGGTCCGATCGTGCGCGCGTGCGCGACGGTGCGCCTTGATGAAGGTCTAGCGGGCGTCGGGGAGTATGCGCTTCAGCTGCGACATTAGCAGTTTCTGATCCGCCTCGCCGAGGATCTTCCCGCCGATGCGGCCATCGCGATCGATGAAGTAGGTGATCGGCAGGCCCTGCACGCCGTACTGGCGGGTGATCTTCGAGTCGGGGTCGAGCAGCGCCGGATAGCCGACGCCGAGCTGGGCGACGAAGGCGGCGGCGGTGGCGCGGTCCTGGGCGACATTCACCGCCAGTACCACGAGGCCGCTCGCCGCGTGCTCGCGCTGCAGGCGATCGATCTGCGTCATGCTGTTGGCGCAGTAGCGGCACCAGTCGGCCCAGAAGTCGAGGACCACCGGCTTGCCGGCGAAGTCCTCGGGGAAGCGATGCAGCTTGCCGTCGAGGTCCGTCGCCTCGAAGCGCGGTGCCGCGCTGCCCATCTTCGGGCCGGTGTCGGGTGCGCCGCAGGCCGCGAGCAGGGCGCAGGCGAGGGCGAGCAGGAAGGATCTCATCGGTGGCACGCCTTCACTCGAGCAGGATCAGGTTGGAGCTCAGCACCATGAAGCTCGCCACCGCGAGGAAGAGCGCGAAGCCCGCCGCGGCGATGCCGGCCAGGCGCGCGCTCGCCTGCGGCGCCAGCGTGGCGAGGCTGGGCCGGCGCGCGAACAGGGTCAGCACGCCGGCCGCCAGTCCCGCGGCGGCGGCGGCGAAGAGCGGGACGTAGAGCAGGTAGCCCTGGTAGTCGTATTCCGGCTTGAGGATGCAGAACGGGCAGTGGTGGTGCGGGTGCTCGTAGATGTAAAGCGACACGAAGGCGACGATGCCCATCAGCGCGGCGAAGAAGGCGAGCACGGAGGACGCGCCCACCGCGAGCCCGCTCCACACCCGCAGCCCCGCGCCGCGCCAGTGCCACAGCGCGAGCAGCACGGCCGTACCCAGGCCGGCGTAGAACAGCGCGATGGCCTGGCGCGGCGCCATCGCGCTGACCTCGCTCGCCACCGTGTCGGCCTCCTCCGAGAACATGCTGCCGCAGCACGAGGTGATCACGTCGGCCTCGAGGCGGGTGAAGTAGTTGAACTGCAGGTACAGCACCAGCGCGGCGAGCGGCGCGTAGGCGAGCAGCAGCACGTACTTGAGGCGGGTGAGCGGATAGTCGCGCGCCTGGTTGTCGAGGCGGTTGATCGCCAGCCAGGTGGAGGCGAAGAAGAACAGCGCGAACTGCGCGTAGAGCGCCGGGAAGCCGTAGGCGTTGGCGTTGAGCGCGCCCACCGCGCACATCGCGCCGACGAACATCACCGACATCTTGTCGGCGTTGAACACGAACAGCAGCGTCGACAGGATCTGCAGTCCGCACACCAGCGCCACCATCATCGAGAACAGGTAGGTCAGGCGCTCGAGGCGCAGCTGGCGCTCGCTGCCGCTGCCGAGGTCCCAGTGGCGGATCAGCTGCACCGCGAAGGGCGAGGCGGTCGCCAGCATGGCCAGGCTCAGGCCGGCGGCCAGCAGCAGGGCGATGATGGCGGGCTGGAAGATCATGGCCAGGCCCTGCGCGTGTCGACGACCTCGATGAGCTGGCCGTCGCGCAGCGAATACACCCGGTCGACCACCTCGGACTCCACCACCAGCGGGTCGTGGCTGGTGAGGATCACCGTGCGCCCGGCCTCGGCCAGCCGCCGCAGGATGGCGAGGAATTCGGCCGAGAGCTTGCTGTCGAGGTTGGCGGTGGGCTCGTCGGCGACGAGGATCTCGGGGTCGTTGATGAGCGCGCGGCAGATCGCCACGCGCTGCTGCTCGCCGCCGGAGAGCCACTCCACCTTGGCGTCGCGGCGGTGCGAGAGCTGCATGTCGGCGAGCAGCGCCTCGGCGCGCTCGACGAGCCGCGCGCGCGGGGTGCCGGTGGGATAGCCGGGCAGGATGATGTTCTCGATCGCCGACAGGCCGCGCACCAGGTTGAACTGCTGGAAGATGAAGCCGAAGGTGCTGCGGCGGATTTCGGTGAGGAAGCGCTCGGGCAGGCCGGAGATGTCCTCGCCCTTGAGCCGCACCCGGCCCTCGGTGGGGCGGGCGAGGCAGCCGAGGATGGTGAGCAGCGTGGTCTTGCCCGAGCCCGAGGGGCCCTTCAGCACGTTGACGCGCGCGGGCGGGATCTCCAGGTCGATGCCCTTGAGCGCCCAGTATTCGTTGTGTTGGCCCTGGTTGAAGGCCTTGCGGATGTTGGCGAGTTCGAGCATCGCGTCAGCTCCGCATCACGGTGTCGGGGTCGGTGGTCGCCGCACGCCAGATCGGCAC
>Ga0116151_10002311_pt1 | contig 17591 bp, 12 predicted proteins | sample AD_UKC117_MetaG_FD_89893 | JGI IMG/M metagenome (GOLD analysis project Ga0116151, IMG submission 89893) | Active sludge microbial communities of municipal wastewater-treating anaerobic digesters from Hong Kong - AD_UKC117_MetaG | ecosystem: Engineered > Bioreactor > Anaerobic > Digestate...
CACGTCATCCTCAAGCGCATTCGCGCCGAGATGGATGAGCACTTCCCCGACCGCATGCTGCTCGCCGAGGCCAACCAGTGGCCGGAGGACACCGCCCCCTATTTCGGCGACGGCGACGAATGCCACATGGCGTTCCACTTCCCCCTCATGCCGCGCATGTACATGGCGGTAGCCCAGGAGGACCGCGCCCCGATCACCGACATCATGCGCCAGACACCGGAGATCCCGCCCAACTGCCAGTGGGCGATCTTCCTTCGGAACCACGACGAGCTGACGCTCGAGATGGTGACCGAGAACGAGCGCGACTACCTGTGGAACACCTACGCCGCCGACCGCCGGGCGCGCATCAATCTCGGCATCCGCCGCCGCCTGGCGCCGCTGATGGACAACGACCGGCGCAAGATCGAGCTGATGAACAGCCTCCTGATGTCGATGCCGGGCACGCCGGTGCTCTACTACGGCGACGAGATCGGCATGGGTGACAACATCTATCTCGGCGACCGCGACGGGGTCAGGACGCCGATGCAGTGGTCGCCGGACAGGAATGCCGGCTTCTCCAGAGCCAACCCTCAGGCCCTCTATCTGCCGCCGGTCATGGATCCGGTCTACGGCTTCGACGCGGTCAACGTGGAGGCCCAGAGCCGCAGCGCCTCGTCGCTGCTGCAATGGATGCGCCGGCTGATCACCGTGCGCCGCCAGCACAAGGCCTTCGGTCGCGGCACGCTCGACTTCGTCTACCCGGGCAACCGCAAGATCCTGGCCTACACCCGCACGTTCGAGGACGAGACCATCTTCTGCGTGGTCAATCTCTCGCGCAATGCCCAGCCGGTCGAGCTGCAGCTCCAGGCGTTCAAGGGCCGGATTCCGGTCGAGCTCCTCGGCCGCACCACCTTTCCGCCGATCGGCGATCTGCCCTATCTGCTGACCGTGCCGGCCTACGGCTTCTACTGGTTCGTCCTCGCCGACGAGGTGAGCCTGCCCGACTGGCATGTCGACCTGCCCGAGCCCCTGCCGGAGTTCATCACCCTGGTCATGTCCCAGGGCTGGCGGTCGCTGACCGAGCCTCGCAACCGCAAGGAGCTGGAGGACGGGGTGCTCGCCAGCTTCCTCGCCAACCAGCGCTGGTTCGCGGCGAAGGGGGTCGGCATCGAGCGCGTCGAGTTCGGCCGCCACTTCGCGCTGCCGGGCGATTCGGGCGGGCCGCTCCTCGCCGAGGTCATCGTGCATCTCGGGGGCGGCCAGGAGCAGACCTATCTCCTGCCCCTGGCCCTCGCCTGGGGCGAGGACAACCTCGCCGGCGCCTCGCCGCTGCGGCCCTTCACCCTCGCCAAGATCCGCCGCGGCCCCAAGGTCGGTGCCCTCTACGACGCCACCGCCGGCAGCGACCTGGCGCTGGCGCTGCTCGACGGCATCCGCCACGCCCGATCGGTCGAGACCGCCTCGGGCGTGCTGCGCTTCAGCCGGAGCCCGGCCTTCGACGCCGCCGAGCTGGCCGAAAGACCGGAGGTCCACCGGCTCGCGGTCGAGCAGAGCAACTCGTCCCTGATGCTCGACCGCGCGGCGATCCTCAAGCTCTACCGGCGGCCCTTGCCCGGCCCGCACCCGGAGGTCGAGATCGGCCGCTTTCTCACCGATGTCGCGGGCTTCGCCAACACGCCGCCCCTGCTCGGCAGCCTCGATTTCGAGGGCGAGGACGGTGCGACCACGCTGGCCGCCGCCTTCGGCTTTGTCCTCAACCAGGGTGACGGCTGGGCCTGGACGCTCGAGCATCTGGCCCGCGAGCTCGAGACCATCGTGCTCGAGCAGGAGGGCGAGGGCGAGCCCGTGGCCGGCGAGCCCTTTGGCGTCTATCTTCAGCTCGCCGCCACCATCGGCCAGCGCACCGCCGAGCTGCACCGCGCCTTCGCCACGCCGACCGACGACCCGGCCTTCCGGCCCGAGCCGATCGAGGCCGCCGACCGGCGCCGCTGGGTGGCGAGCATCGAGGCCGAGCTCGACCGAGCCACTGCCATCGTCGAGCGCGCCGCCAGGGCGCTCGAGGGCGACGAGGCCGAGGCGGCGAAAGCGCTCATCGAGGCGGCACCCAGGCTCCGCCAGCGGATCGCCGGGCTCGGCGCCGTCGAGGTCGAGGCAACCAAGACGCGGCTGCACGGCGACTATCACCTGGGCCAGGTGCTGATCGCCAAGGGCGACGTCTACATCCTCGACTTCGAGGGCGAGCCGCAGCGCGATCTCGAGGAGCGGCGGGCCAAGACGTCGCCGCTCAAGGACGTCGCCGGCATGCTGCGCTCGCTCGACTATGGCGCCGTCGCCGCCCTCGACCGGTTCGCCGAGCGCGATCCGGTGCATCTCGAGGAGGTGCGGTCCCTGGCCGCCACCTGGCGCGAGGCGGCGATGCGGCGGTTCCTCGACAGCTACCGCGAGCATGTCGTCGGCTGCAGCAGCGTGCCGGCGGATCGGGCGGCCTTCGACGCCGTGCTCGAGCTCTTCCTGATTGAAAAGGCGGCCTACGAGATCGCCTACGAGGCGGCCAACCGGCCGAAGTGGCTCGGCATTCCGGTGCGCGGCGTGCTGGGCCTCCTCGACCCCGAGCAGCGAAAGGGGGTTTTTGGCGATGGCTGAGACCCGCAAGAGAACGACCGCCCAGCACCCGCTGGTCGAGTCGGCCGAGCTCCAGGCGGTGGTGCGCGGCAGCCACGAGAACCCGTTCGGCGTCTTCGGCCTGCACGAGGTGGGTGGCGGCCTCGTGATCCGCACGTTCCAGCCGGGTGCTGTCTCGGTCGAGCTCGTCGAGGCGGCGAGCGGCAAGGTGCTCACCGCCCTCGAGCGGCTCGACGAGGCCGGCTTCTTCGCCGCCAGGGTGCCGCGCAAGAAGGCGCCCTTCGCCTATCGGCTCCTGGTCGACTGGGGCGGCGGCGAGCCGCCCCGGGAGATCGAGGACCCCTATCGGTTCGGCACCGTGCTCGGCGAGATGGACGTCTATCTGCTCGCCGAAGGCCGCCATCTCAGGCTCTTCGAGCAGCTCGGCGCCCACCCGGCCGAGATGGACGGCGTGCCGGGCACCCGGTTCGCCGTCTGGGCGCCCAATGCGCGCCGCGCCTCGGTGGTCGGGCCCTTCAACAACTGGGACGGCCGCCGCCACCCGATGCGCAAGCGGATCGAGTGCGGCTGCTTCGAGCTCTTCATCCCGCATCTGCAGAAGGGCGAGCTCTACAAGTACGAGCTGGTCGGCCCGCAGGGCGAGATGCTGCCCTTGAAGGCCGATCCCGTCGGCTTTCGTGCCGAGCACCCGCCGGCCAATGCTTCCGTGGTGCACGGCCTCGTGCGGCACGAGTGGCATGACGGGGACTGGCTCGAGCGGCGGGCCCGGGCCCAGAGCCGCGAGGCGCCGATCAGCATCTACGAGGTGCATCTCGGCTCCTGGATGCGCGTGCCCGAGGAGGGCAACCGCTACCTCTCCTACACCGAGCTCGCCGAGCGCCTCGTCGCCTATGTCAAGGAGATGGGCTTCACCCATATCGAGCTCATGCCGGTCTCCGAGTACCCGTTCGACGGCTCCTGGGGCTACCAGCCGGTCGGGCTCTTCGCCCCCACCATCCGCCACGGCACGCCCGAGGAATTCGCCGGCTTCGTCGATGCCTGCCACGCCGCCGGCGTTGGCGTGCTGGTCGACTGGGTGCCCGGCCACTTCCCCACCGACGCCCACGGCCTCGCCAATTTCGACGGCACGGCCCTGTACGAGCACATGGACCCGAGGAAGGGCTTCCATCAGGACTGGAACACGGCGATCTACAATTACGGCCGCAGCGAGGTCGCCAACTTCCTCCACGCCAACGCGCTCTTCTGGCTGGAGAAGTTCCACATCGACGGGATCCGCGTCGATGCCGTGGCCTCGATGCTCTACCTCGACTACTCGCGCAAGGCCGGCGAGTGGGAGCCCAACATCCACGGCGGCAACGAGAACCTCGAGGCCATCGCCTTCCTCAAGCGGCTGAACGAGCTGGTCTACGGCGAGCACCCGGGCGCCACCTCGATCGCCGAGGAATCCACCGCCTGGCCCGCCGTCTCGCGGCCGGTCTATCTCGGCGGGCTCGGCTTCGGGTTCAAGTGGAACATGGGCTGGATGCACGACACCCTCCACTACATGAAGGAGGAGCCGATCCATCGTCGCTACCACCAGCACAACCTGACCTTCGGCCTGCTCTACGCCTTCTCCGAGAACTTCGTCCTGCCGATCAGCCACGACGAGGTGGTGCACGGCAAGGGCTCGCTGCTCGGCCGGATGCCGGGCGACCGCTGGCAGCGCTTCGCCAACCTGCGCGCCTATCTCGGCTTCATGTGGACCCATCCGGGCAAGAAGCTCGTCTTCATGGGCGCGGAGTTCGGCCAGGAGCGCGAGTGGAACTACGAGGGCAGCCTCGACTGGCACCTGCTCGACGACCCGCTGCACAAGGGTGCGCAGCTCTTCGTCCGCGACCTCAACCAGCTCTATCGCTCGACGCCGGCCCTCTTCGAGCTGGACTGCGAGCCCCATGGCTTCGAGTGGATCGATGCGGCGGACACCGAGCAGAGCGTGCTCAGCTACCTGCGCAAGGGGACCGAGCCCGGCAGCGTCGTCGTCGTGGTCTGCAACTTCACGCCGGTCGTGCGCCAGGGCTACCGGATCGGCGTGCCGGCGCCCGGCCAGTGGGCCGAGGTCCTCAACTCGGATGCCGAGCGCTATGGCGGCGGCGGCGTCGGGACCGGTCCCGAGGTCACGGCCGAGGCGACACCCTGGCACGGCCGGCCCCACTCCATCCATCTGACCCTGCCGCCGCTCGCCACCGTGGCCTATGCGCTACGCCCCTGAATTCTGCACCCTAACCGTTGAAATCGCTGTGAAAAGGAGTCATGCTTCCGGATCGTAGGGGGAAGCAAGCGAGCGGGTGCCGTCATGCTGATCGCCGGGATGCTCCGTCGGCTGGTCAACTATGGTCATCTCGTGGTGATCGATGCCTCGGGCACGGTGCACGAGTTCAAGGGCGAGGGCGGCCCCCGGGCGGTCATCCGCCTGACCGACCGCCGGATCGAGGCGGCCCTGCTCTGGCACCCCGAGCTGGCGCTCGGCGAAGGCTACATGGATGGCCGCATCGTCGTCGAGGAGGGCTCGATCTACGACGTGATCGAGATCGGCTCCGTCAACCAGGCGAGGCTCGGCACCGGCATGGTCGGCCGCGTCGCCACCAGCATCGGCTACGCGCTCCGTCGCTTCCACCAGTACAACCCGGCACCGCGCTCGAGACGCAACGTCGCCCACCACTACGATCTCTCGAGCACGCTCTACCGGATGTTCCTCGACGCCGACCGGCAGTACTCCTGCGCCTACTTCCCGAAGCCGGGCGCCAGCCTGGAGGAGGCGCAGCTCGCCAAGAAGCGTCATCTGGCCGCCAAGCTGCTGCTCGAGCCGGGCCAGAAGGTCCTCGATATCGGCTCCGGCTGGGGCGGCCTCGGCATCTATCTGGCGCAGGTCGACGAGGTCGACGTCACCGGGCTGACGCTCTCGGTCGAGCAGCACGAGTACGCCATGCGCCGGGTCCAGGAAGGCGGGCTCGACGACCGCGTGCGCTTCCTCCTGCAGGACTATCGGGCGACCGAGGGCAGGTTCGACCGGATCGTCTCGGTCGGCATGTTCGAGCATGTCGGGATCAACCACTATCGCCAGTATTTCGAGATGATCCGCGACCGGCTCGCGGATGACGGCGTCGCCGTGATCCATTCGATCGGCCGCGCCTCCGGCCCCTGGGCCACGGCCGACTTCATCCGCAAGTACATCTTCCCGGGCGGCTACATCCCGGCCTTGTCCGAGGTCCTGCCGGTCATCGAGAAGACCGGGCTCTGGGTCACCGACGTCGAGATCCTGCGCCTGCACTATGCCGACACGCTGAAGGCCTGGCGCGAGCGTTTCCGCGCCCGCTGGGACGAGGCCGCCGATCTCTACGACGAGCGCTTCTGCCGGATGTGGGAGTTCTATCTCGCCGGCTCCGAGGCCTTCTTCCGCTGCATGGACGGCATGGTCTTCCAGATCCAGCTCGCGAGGCAGCGGGACGCCGTGCCGCTCACCCGCGACTACATCGCCGCCGAGGAGGCGCGCCTCGCCAAGGCCGAGCCCGCCCGCTACCGGCTGGTCGCTTGAGACAGCCCCTGAGGCTGGCAGCGCGCGAGCTGGAGGGGCCGAAGGGCCCGCCGCCCCTGCTCGTCCTGCACGGGCTCTTCGGCTCGCAGCGCAACTGGCAGGCGCACGGCAAGGCGCTGGCGCGGGAGCGGCGCGTCTTCCTCGTCGACCTGCGCAATCATGGCTATTCGCCCTGGTCGGACGTCATGGACTACCCGGCCATGGCCGCCGACGTCGCCGCCCTGGCCGAGCGCAACGGGCTCGAGCGTGTCAGCCTGCTCGGCCACAGCATGGGCGGCAAGGTGGCAATGACGCTGGCCCTGGACCGGCCGGCGCTGGTCGATCGGCTGATCGTCGCCGACATCGCCCCGGTGGCCTACAGCCACGATTTCGATGCCGAGCTCGACGCGATGCGCGGCCTCGACCTCGCCTCCGTCGACCGTCGATCGGCTGCCGACGCCGCCATGGCGGCAGCGCTCCCGAACGGCGCCGTCCGCCAGTTCCTCCTGCAGAATCTCGACTTCGACGATGGCGGCAAGGCCCACTGGCGACTCAACCTCGCCGTGCTGCAAAGCGCCATCGACACGCTCACCGGCTGGCCGGGCCAGGACCCGACCCGGCGCTTCGATGGGCCGGCCCTGGCCGTTCGTGGCGAGCACAGCCCCTATGTCGACGAGGCCGGCAGAGCGGCGCTCCGGCGGCTCTTTCCGGGGGTCGAGATGGTCACAATTCCCGCCGTCGGCCACTGGCTGCACGTCGAGGCGCCACGACCCTTCCTGGGCGCGGTGCAGCGCTTCCTCGACTCCTGAGTGTTCATTTATGAACGATGCGAAAGGCGAAATGCGCGCGGTTTGCTTTCACTTGTGAACGTTCCGACGGCGTGGTAGCCCGTTATCGCGCAGGTCGGGAGGTCTCTTGGCGAAGCGTGAGAGGTTCGATCTCGTCGTCGTCGGCGGCGGAATCAACGGTGCCGGGATCGTTCGCGATGCGGCCGGGCGCGGGCTGAGCGCGCTCTTGGTCGAGCGCGACGATCTCGCCAGCCATACGTCCTCCTGGTCGTCCAAGCTGATCCATGGCGGCCTGCGCTATCTCGAGCATTACGAGTTCCGCCTCGTCCGCGAGGCCCTGATCGAGCGCGAGGTGCTGCTCAGGGCGGCCCCGCACATCATCTGGCCTTTGACCTTCGTCCTGCCGCACAGCCCCGAGCAGCGGCCGGCCTGGCTCGTTCGCCTCGGCCTCTTCCTCTACGATCATCTGGGCGGCCGCGAGATCCTCCCGGCCTCGAAGGCGGTCGACCTCGCCGCCCCCGGGCCCTACGGCGACCCCCTGCAGGACTGGGTGAAGCGCGGCTTCACCTACAGCGACTGCTGGGTGATGGACAGCCGGTTGGTCGTGCTGAACGCCATCGACGCGGTGGAGCGCGGGGCGGAGGTGCGCACCCGGACCGAATGCACGCGTGCGGTCCGCGAGGACGCCGGCTGGCGGGTCGATCTCCGCTGCACCCGGACGGGCGCCACCCGGACCGTGCAGGCCCGTGCCCTGGTCAACGCGGCCGGGCCCTGGGTAGCGCGCTTCCTCGACGAGAACCTCGGCCACCGCAGCACGAAGCGGGTCCGGCTGGTCAAGGGCTCGCACATCGTCACCAGACGCCTGCACGACGGTGCCCATCCCTACATCCTGCAGAACACCGACAAGCGCATCGTCTTCGTCATCCCCTACGAGAACGAGTACAGCCTGATCGGCACCACCGATGTCGACTACGAGGGCAATCCGGCCGAGGCGGCGATCACGCCTGCCGAGACCGACTATCTCTGCGCCGTGGTCAACCGCTACTTCCGCCGCACGATCGGCCCGGCCGACGTGGTCTGGTCCTATGCCGGGGTGCGGCCGCTCTACGACGACGCCAGCGGCAGCGCCTCGGCGGTGACCCGCGACTATGTCTTCGACGTCGAGGGCTGCGCCGGCCGGGCGCCGCTGCTCTCCGTCTTCGGCGGCAAGATCACGACCTACCGGAAGCTCGCCGAGCACGCGCTGCAGCGGCTCTGCCCGCTGCTCGACTGCCCGAAGGGCGACTGGACGGCGGGAGCACCGCTGCCCGGCGGCGATCTGCCGGAGGGCGATTTCACGGCCTTCCTCGCCCGGTTCCGGGGCGACCACCCGTGGCTGCCGGCCGCGCTTGCGACCCGTCTGGCGCGCTCCTATGGTTCGCGGGCGACGGCCATCATCGAGGGGAGGCGGGGGCTGGACGATCTCGGTGAGCATCTGGGCGGCGATCTCTACGCTGCCGAGCTCGACTATCTCGTGGCGCACGAGTGGGCGATGGCTCCCGAGGACGTGCTCTGGCGCCGCAGCAAGCTCGGCCTGCACCTGGACGAGGCAGCCCGCCGGCGCGTCGCCGACTGGTTCGACCGCATGCCCGCGAAGCTCTCCGTCGCATGACCGCTGCGAGCGCCCCGACCCTCGCCATCGTCGGTGCCGGGACCTGGGGGACGGCCCTGGCTCAGGCAGCCGCCCGGGCCGGCCGTGAGGTCCTGCTCTGGGACCGCGATCCGGCCATCGTCCGGGCGATCACCGAGGACCGTCGCTCGCCGCGCGCCTTTCCCGACCTCGAGCTGGAGCCCGGCATTCGCGCCGAGGGCGACCTCGCGACCGTGCTCGCCTGCGAGGTCGTGCTGCTGGTCGTGCCGGCGCAGGCCATCCGCGGCCTCTGCCGCTCGGTTCCCGGTGCCCGGCCGGGTGTGGTGGTGGTCTGCGCCAAGGGCTTCGAGAGCACGACCGACGAGCTGCTCAGCGCCGTCGTCGAGGCCGAATGGCCGGGCACCGCCGTCGCCTGCCTCTCCGGCCCGAGCTTCGCCGCCGAGGTGGCGAGCGGCCTGCCGACGGCGCTCACGCTGGGTGCCGTCGAGCCCGAGCTCGGCGCCCGGCTGGCCGAGCTCCTGATCGGGCCGCATCTGCGGGTCTACTGGACGGACGACCGGGCCGGCGTGGAGATCGGCGGGGCAGTGAAGAACGTGCTCGCCATCGCCTCCGGCATGGTGACGGGTGCCGGGCTCGGCGAGAACGCCAGGGCGGCCCTCGTCACCCGCGGCCTCGCCGAGCTGGCGCGGCTCGGCGCCGCCATGGGCGCCAGGGCCGAGACCCTGATGGGCCTCGCCGGCCTCGGTGATCTGATGCTGACCGCCATGAGCGCCACCTCGCGCAACACCGCCTTCGGCATGGCGCTCGGCCAGGGCCGCAGCGTCGCCGAGGCCGGGGCCGGGGGCGCGCTCGTCGAGGGCTTCTGGACCGCCCGGGCCGTCGACCGGCTCGCCACCCGGCACGGGGTCGAGACGCCGATTGCCCGGGCCGTCGCCCGCATCCTCGACGGCCGGCTGGGCATCGACGAGGCGCTGGCGACCCTGATGCACCGGCCGCTGCGCGCCGAGGGCCTCGCGTGACGACCCTGGAGCTCCGCTCGGTGAACCGGCTCGAGGGCGACGAGCTGCATCTCGACGACATCCGGTTGAGCCTCGAATCCGGTCGCCTCTATGTCCTCCTCGGGCCCACCAATGCCGGCAAGACCTCGCTGCTCCGGGTCATGGCCGGGCTCGACCGGCCCTCGACCGGCCGGGTGCTGATCGGCGGCCAGGACGTCACCGGCCGGAGCGTGCGCCGGCGCAACGTCGCCATGGTCTACCAGCAGTTCGTCAACTACCCGTCCTTCACCGTCTACGACAACATCGCCTCGCCGCTGCGCCTCAAGGGCCTGCGGCGCGCCGAGGTCGACAAGAAGGTCAGGGAGACGGCCGAGCTCCTGCACATCGAGCCCCTGCTGCAGCGCCTGCCGGCCGAGCTCTCGGGCGGCCAGCAGCAGCGTTGCGCCATCGCCCGCGCTTTGGTCAAGGAGGCCGAGCTGCTGCTGCTCGACGAGCCGCTCGTCAATCTCGACTACAAGCTGCGCGAGGAGCTGCGAACGGAGCTTCGCGCCCTCTTCGAGCGGCGCTCGGCGATCGTCGTCTATGCCACGACCGAGCCCATGGAGGCGCTCGTCATGGGCGGCCATGCCGTCGTCATGGGCGAGGGGCGGGTGCTGCAGTCGGGGCCGACCCTCGAGGTCTACCACCGGCCGAGCTCGGCCCGGGTCGCTGCCGTCTTCCCCGACCCCACCATGAACATGGTCGACGTCAATATCCGGGGCGGCGAGGCCCGCACCCCGGCGGGCCTCGTCCTGCCCCTCGGGGGCGAGCTCGCCGACCTGCGCCAGGGCCGCTTTCGCCTGGGCGTGCGCGCCAACCACCTGTCGCTCCGGCGGCGCGGCGCGGCCGATATCGAGATCAAGGGCACGGTCGACCTCGCCGAGATCTCGGGCTCGGAGACCTTCGTCCATTTCCGCCACAACAATCTCGACTGGGTGGTGCAGGAGGCGGGCGTCCATCCGCTCGCCCGCGGCGCCGAGGCGAGCTTCTATCTCGACCCGGCTAAGCTCTACTTCTTCGGCGACACGGGTGCCCTCGAGCGGGCACCCTCGAGCCTGCCGCTCGACAGCGCGGCCTGAGGGGCGGCGGCGCGTGGCCAGGATCGAGTTCCAGCGTCTCGCCCACAGCTACCTCGCCGATCCCGTGGCGCCGGCCGACTGGGCGCTGAAGGAGCTCGACTTCGCCTGGGAGGACGGAGGCGCCTACGCGCTGCTCGGCCCCTCGGGCTGCGGCAAGTCCACGCTGCTCAACATCATCTCCGGCCTGCTCAGGCCGAGCCAGGGCCGCGTCCTCTACGACGGCAAGGACGTCACCGGCCTGTCGCCGGCGGCGCGCAACATCGCCCAGGTGTTCCAGTTCCCGGTCATCTACGACACCATGACGGTGGCCGAGAACCTGGCCTTTCCCCTGCGCAACCGCCGAATGCCGCGGGCCGAGGTCAGAAAGCGTGTCGCCGAGGCGCTCGAGATGCTCGAGCTGCAGCCGGTCCAGAACCGCCGCGCCGCCGGGCTCACCGCCGACCAGAAGCAGAAGATCTCGATGGGCCGGGGCCTCGTGCGCGACGACGTCGCCGCCATCCTCTTCGACGAGCCGCTCACCGTCATCGACCCGCATCTCAAGTGGCAGCTCCGCCGCAAGCTCAAGGAGGTGCACGAGCGCTTCCACCACACCCTCGTCTACGTCACCCACGACCAGAACGAGGCGCTCACCTTCGCCGACAAGGTGGTGGTCATGTACGAGGGCGAGGTGGTCCAGCTCGGCACGCCGCAGGAGCTGTTCGAGCGCCCGGCGCACCGCTTCGTCGGCTATTTCATCGGCTCGCCCGGCATGAACTTCATGGGCTGCCACCTGGTCGAGGACGGGCTCGGCATCGACGGCACCGAGCTCGTGCTCTACGGCCACTGGGCGGAGCTCGCCCGCCGCCACGCCAAGTCGAGGCTCGCCATCGGCATCCGCCCCGAGTTCCTCGACATCTCGCCGACACCCCGTGACGACGCCGTCCCGACCAGGCTGATGGGCGTGCAGGACCTCGGCAACTTCAAGCTGGTGACGGTCCGCCTCGGCCCGCACGAGGTGGTTGCCAAGCTGCCGGAGGACGCACCCGTGCCGACCGACGAGGCGCATCTGGTGTTCCAGCCGGAATGGACGCGCCTCTACGCCGACGACCGGCTGGTCGGCTGAGGCGGGAAGGGCAGGGAGAAACCATGCGCAAGACCGAGAGCAACAAGGCCTGGCTGCTGGTCCTGCCGGTGTTCCTGCTGGTCGCGTTCAGCGCCATCATTCCCTTGATGACCGTCGTCAACTACTCCGTCCAGGACATCTTCGGCCCCGGCGAGGCCTACTGGGTCGGCACCGAGTGGTTCAAGGAGATGCTGCGCTCGGAGGACCTGCGCGGCGCCTTCGTCCGCCAGGTGATCTTCTCCGCCACCATCCTCGTCATCCAGATCCCCTTGGGCATCGCCATCGCCCTCGCCATGCCCGCCAAGGGCTGGACGGCGTCGCTGAGCCTCGTGCTCGTGGCCCTGCCGCTGCTGATTCCCTGGAACGTGGTCGGCACGATCTGGCAGATCTTCGCGCGCGGCGACATCGGTCTCGGCGGCTGGTTCGTCAACGACATGATGGGCATCGGCTACAACTACACCGCCGACAGCCTGCACGCCTGGATCACCGTCGTGGTCATGGACATCTGGCACTGGACGCCGCTCGTCGTCCTGCTCTGCTACGCCGGCCTGCGCGCCATTCCCGACGCCTTCTACCAGGCCGCCGCCATCGACGGCGCCGGCCGCTGGAAGGTCTTCCGCTACATCCAGCTCCCCAAGCTCAGGGGCGTCCTTTTGATCGCCGTGCTGCTCCGCTTCATGGACAGCTTCATGATCTACACCGAGCCCTTCGTGCTCACCGGCGGCGGCCCCGGCACGGCCACCACCTTCCTCTCGCAGCAGCTCGTCAAGATCGCCCTCGGCCAGTTCGACCTCGGGCCCGCGGCCGCCTACTCGATCATCTATTTCCTGATCATCCTGGCGGCCAGCTTCGTCTTCTACAACATCATGGTCCGCGTCGGCCGGGGAGACCGCGCATGAGGCTGCGCTACCTCGCGCTCATCGTCTATTTCGGCTTCCTGCTCCTGCCGATCTACTGGCTCGTCAACATGAGCCTCAAGACCAATGTCGAGATCACCAGCGGCCTGACGCTCTGGCCGCAGAACCTGACCTTCGCCAACTACGTCACCATCCTGACCGACCAGAGCTGGTACTCGGGCTACATCAACAGCTTCATCTACGTGGCGATGAACACCGCCATCTCGCTGACCGTGGCGCTGCCGGCGGCCTACGCCTTCTCGCGCTACAGGTTCATCGGCGACAAGCACATGTTCTTCTGGCTGCTGACCAACCGCATGGCGCCGCCGGCCGTCTTCGTCCTGCCGTTCTTCCAGCTCTATCAGACCTTCGGGCTCTTCGACACGCACATCGCCGTGGCGCTGGCGCACTGCCTCTTCAACGTGCCCTTGGCGGTCTGGATCCTCGAGGGCTTCATGTCCGGCGTGCCGAAGGAGATCGACGAGACCGCCTATGTCGACGGCTACAGCTTCCCGCGCTTCTTCCTCTTCGTCTTCATGCCGCTGATCAAGGCAGGGATCGGCGTCACCGCCTTCTTCTGCTTCATGTTCTCCTGGGTCGAGCTCTTGATGGCCCGCACGCTGACCTCGGTCGCGGCCAAGCCCATCGGCGCCATCATGACCCGCACCGTCTCGGCCGCGGGGATGGACTGGGGCACGCTCGCCGCCGCCGGTGTCCTGACCATCGTGCCGGGCGTGCTGGTCATCTACTTCGTCCGCAACTACATGGCCAAGGGCTTCGCCCTCGGGCGGGTCTGAGGAGACATCGGCATGCCCGCCCTCGAGTGGATGAACTGGACCCTGCCCACGGCGGCCTTCTTCGCCGCCGTCGGCGTCATGCTCCTCTTCATGACCGCGCTCGAGCTCGCCTGGCCGACCGTCGAGCGCAAGGGCCTGCTGCCCATGGCGACGACCAGGGGCGACCGCCTCTTCATCGGCCTCCTGGGCGCTGCCTTCATCCATCTCGGCTGGCTCGGCTTCACCGAGCTGCCGCTCTGGTACGGCTCGATCGCGGCCTTCGTCTGGTTCACGCTGGAGATGCGCTGGGGCTGACGCACTGCCGATTTTCATCTGTCGCGACACCAGGTCCCCCGGTCGCGGCGACCGGCAACGGTCGAGGAGGGGGGCGCATCCAGGGAGGTGCAGTTCATGAGAATCCGATCGAAACGCTTGCTGTGCGGGGTCGCCGCACTGGCGCTGCTCGCCCAGAGCGGGCCGGCCGTCGCCGACATGGCAGCCGCCGAGCGCTGGGTCGACGAGGAGTTCCAGCCCTCGACCCTCACGCGCGAGGAGCAGCTCGCCGAGATGGCGTTCTTCATCGAGGCCGCCCAGCGGCTGATCGACCAGGGCATCACCGAGATCAACGTCGTCTCGGAGACCATCGACACGCATGTCTACGAATCGCAGGTGCTGGCCCCGGCCTTCACCGAGATCACCGGGATCAAGGTCAATCACGACCTGATCCAGGAAGGCGACGTGATCGAGAAGATCCAGACGCAGATGCAGTCGGGCGAGAACATCTACGACGCCTATGTCAACGACAGCGACCTGATCGGCACCCACAGCCGCTACGGCTTCGTCGTGCCGCTCAGCGACTGGATGGCCGGCGACGGGGCGGAGTACACCCTGCCGTCGCTCGACCTCGACGACTTCATGGGCCTCAGCTTCACGACCGGCCCGGACGGCAAGCTCTACCAGCTCCCCGACCAGCAGTTCGCGAACCTCTACTGGTTCCGCTACGACTGGTTCACCGACCCGGACATCAAGGCCAAGTTCAAGGAGGCCTACGGCTACGACCTCGGCGTGCCGGTCAACTGGTCGGCCTATGAGGACATCGCCGACTTCTTCACCAACAAGGTCAAGGAGATCGACGGCGTCCGCGTCTATGGCCACATGGACTACGGCAAGAAGGACCCGTCGCTCGGCTGGCGCTTCACCGATGCCTGGCTCTCGATGGCCGGCACCGGCGACAAGGGCATCCCCAATGGTGTCCCGGTCGACGAATGGGGCATCCGCATGGAGGGCTGCAACCCGGTCGGCTCCAGCGTCAGCCGCGGCGGCGCCGCCAATGCGCCGTCGGCCGTCTACGCGCTGACCAAGTATATCGACTGGCTCAAGGCCTATGCCCCGCCGGAAGCGCCGGGCATGACCTTCTCCGAGGCCGGCCCGGTCCCGGGGCAGGGCAACATCGCCCAGCAGATCTTCTGGTACACCGCCTTCACCGCGGCGCTGGCCGACCCGTCGCTGCCGGTGATGAACGAGGACGGCACGCCCAAGTGGCGCATGGCCCCGTCCCCGCATGGCCCCTACTGGGAAGAGGGCATGAAGCTCGGCTACCAGGACGTGGGTAGCTGGACGCTCTTGAAGTCGACACCGGTCGAGCGCGCCCAGGCGGCCTGGCTCTACGCCCAGTTCACCACCGCCAAGACCACCTCGCTGAAGAAGACCCAGGTCGGCCTCACCCCGATCCGCAACAGCGACATCAACGACGAGTCGTTCACCGAGCGCGCCCCCAAGCTCGGCGGCCTCGTCGAGTTCTACCGCAGCCCGGCCCGCGTCGCCTGGACGCCGACCGGCATCAACGTGCCCGACTACCCGCGCCTGGCGCAGCTCTGGTGGGCCAATGTCGCCGAGGCGGTGACCGGCGAGAAGACCCCGCAGGAGGCCATGGACAGCCTCGCGCAGCAGCAGGACCAGGTGATGGCCCGGCTCGAGCGCGCCAACGTCCAGGGCGAGTGCGGCCCGAAGCTCAATCCCGAGCAGGACCCCGAGTACTGGCTCTCCCAGCCGGGTGCCCCGAAGCCCAAGCTCGAGAACGAGAAGCCGCAGGGTGTGACCGTCGACTACGACCTGCTGCTGCAGGCCTGGGTCGACGGCAAGGTGATGCCCGACGGCGTCAAGTAAGCCGTCCATTCACTGCCGGATGACGGAGCGGCGGGGGCCAGGGCCCCCGCCGTTTCGCGTTGCTCAGGCGGAGAACAGGGTTGATGAATCCTTAATGGCGAGGCGTCTGATACTGTGCTTTGCTTCATGTTCACCAAAACAGCAGGAGCACGAGACGGCACGGTGATCCCGGACGATCAGGCTGCCCGTCGCTGACTTGCATCGGGTGCTTAGACGGAGACCGGGAGATGATCACCGCCCCCGCCAAAGCCGTGCTGCAGACCCTGTTCCTCGCCTTCTTCGGCATCGAGCAGGACCCGACCATCGACCGCACGCCCTACGAGCAGGAGCTCGCCTGCCTCGCCCAGACCGTCTGGTTCGAGGCGCGCGGCAGCAATTTCGCCGACAAGCTCGCCGTGGCCCAGGTCGTGGTCAACCGGGTCGCCTCGAGGGAGCATGCCGACACCGTCTGCGATGTCGTCTGGGAGCCGGCCCAGTTCTCCTGGACCGCGGACGGGCTCTCCGACAAGGTCGTGATCGAGGGCCCGATCGACGAGAACGCCTGGACGGACAGCGCCCTCGCCGCGCTGACCGCCTATTCCGCCGCCCTGCCGGACCTCACTGCCGGCGCCACCTTCTACCATGCGGACTACGTCAGCCCGACCTGGGCCGACCAGCTCCACGCCCGCGGCCGCTTCGGCGCGCATCTCTACTATGCCGCCTTCGAGCCCGCCCCGGAGATCGAGCCGCCGGTGCCGGCGCCGCGCTGACAGCCTTTCGGGCGCCTTGCCGCCTTGACGGAACCGCCCTCCCGGCGCATGCGAACGATGCGCGTTGTCGATCGCAGCGGGAGTTTTGAGATTGAGCGAAAACGAATATCGGGTCTGGCCGGGCCTGCCCTATCCTCTTGGAGCCACCTGGGACGGTTCCGGCACCAACTTCACCCTCTTCTCGGCCCATGCCGAGAAGGTCGAGCTCTGCCTCTTCGACGACGACGGCAAGCGCGAGCTGGCGAGGGTGGCGTTGCCCGAGTTCACCCACGAGATCTGGCACGGCTACCTGCCCGACGTCCGCCCCGGCCAGCTCTACGGCTACCGCGTCCACGGCCCCTACGACCCGGCGGCCGGGCATCGCTTCAATCACCACAAGCTGCTCCTCGACCCCTACGCCAAGGCGGCCCACGGCACGATCGAGTGGGACGACGCGGTCTACGGCTACACCATCGGCCATCCCAAGGCCGACCTCTCCTTCGATACCCGCGACAGCGCCCCCTTCATGCCGAAATGCATGGTGATCGATCCGGCCTTCACCTGGGGCCGCGACCGGCTGACCCAGCGGCCCTGGCACGAGACCATCATCTACGAGATGCACGTCAAGGGCTTCACCATGCGCCACCCCGAGGTGGCGGAGGAGCTGCGCGGCACCTTCGGCGGCCTGTCGTCGGCGCCGGTCGTCGAGTACCTGCGCGATCTCGGCGTCACCGCGGTCGAGCTCCTGCCGGTGCACGCCTTCGCCAATGACCGCCACCTGATCGAGCGTGGCCTGAACAATTACTGGGGCTACAACACGCTGGGATTCTTCACCCCGCATCCCGCCTATCTCGGCAAGGGCGGCATCGGCGAGGTCAAGACCTTCGTCCACGTGATGCACGACGCCGGCATCGAGGTCATCCTCGACGTCGTCTACAACCACACCGCCGAGGGCAACCACCTCGGCCCCACTTTGTCGTTCCGCGGCATCGACAACCGGTCCTACTATTATCTGACCGAGGATCCCCGCTACTACAACGACTTCACCGGCACCGGCAACGCGCTCGAGCTGCGCCATCCCTACGTGCTGCGCATGGTGACCGACTCGCTCCGCTACTGGGTCGAGGAGATGCGCGTCGACGGCTTCCGCTTCGACCTCGCCTCGACGCTCGCCAGGGTCGAAGGCTCCTACGACGAGCATGCGAGCTTCCTCGACGTGGTGGCGCAGGATCCGGCGC
>Ga0116151_10002312_pt1 | contig 17589 bp, 13 predicted proteins | sample AD_UKC117_MetaG_FD_89893 | JGI IMG/M metagenome (GOLD analysis project Ga0116151, IMG submission 89893) | Active sludge microbial communities of municipal wastewater-treating anaerobic digesters from Hong Kong - AD_UKC117_MetaG | ecosystem: Engineered > Bioreactor > Anaerobic > Digestate...
GAAGGAGCCAGGGTCACCGAAGCCCACGATGCCTCTCAACGGTTCATAAGTATAGTTAAGTAAATTACAATTATTGTTTAAAACTGTTTAAGTTTCGTTAAAGTTTTCCGGCGCGAGAAGATTCTTCCAACTGACGATTCTACAGTTGTTGGGAAGCCCTTATTTGAAAGAGTTGTTATTGCAGCACGGCCGTTTCCTTCATCGGGCAAAACACGTCCTTTACACACAAGGCAAATCTGTAGAGGCAACCTGTGACGAGATAGTCGAGAGTTTGCAGCAGAAGTGGCTTTTGAACCAGAAACCGTACCTTCCTGATTTAGTACGTTAGCGTGTCATGGATAAACTCCTGCCTGATTACTTGTTGTAGTTCAGGGACTCAGGCTGATCCATCTCGGAAACAACCTTAAGTTGTGCCGTTATCCATGATTCGGCCACATCTACGGCCTGCAACAGGGCCGTTCCCACCCCTTCTGACACCGGGAAAATATTTTCCCGGCCAACGGTCTGTAAAACGCCGGTCCGCTCCATTTGCGTCAGGACGTAAGGTTCCACACCTGCCAGCATCAGCTTGCTCTGTTGTTGGCGCAGTTCGGCAGCGTATTGAGCCAGCACTTTTAGGAAGGTGCTGCCAACCTCGGTCTGGCCGCGCAAAGTCAAGATCACGACGGCATGGCACGTTGTTCCGGTTACTTCCGGCAGCTGCTGGCTAAACACCGGCGCGGCGGCATAAAACAGACTGCCGTAGGGCATGAGGATGGTGACCTGCTGCGGCGGCACGGCCGTTGGCGGCTCACTTTCCACCGGGTACTGCCCGGGGCCAATCTGCCAAGCCTTAACAGTCATTTTGTTGGACTGTTGGAAGACGTATAGCAGCACCGCCAGAGCCACGCCCAACAACACGGCATATTGCAGCGGGATAAACAAAGCGGCTAAAAAGGTCACGGCCATAACCGCCTGCTGCACAGCACCTGTCCGCCACACCATGCCGATTTGCGCCGGCTTGAGCGTGCGAACGCCAACGACAATCAGCAAGCCGGCAAGCACCGGCATGGCAATGGCCCCCACATAACGGCCAAACAGAACGATCGCCAGGGCCATGACCACACCGGCGGAGATGTTGGCAAAACGGGAGCGCGCCCCAGCTCCTACCACCAGGGCGGTGGCCGAGAGAGAACCGCCCACGGCCGTTCCCTGGAACAGCCCGGATACCATGTTGGCCACTCCCTGCCCGATAAAATCGCCGGAAGCGTCCGGGTAACGGCCGTCTGGGTTGGGGACCGACTGGGTAATGCCTGCCCCCTGCATCAACCCGACAAAAGTAAGCGACAGAGCCGGAATGATAAGGCCGGGAAACACGGACAACGGCGGCAGTAACGGCCGTGGTAATGAATCTGGAATGACGGCCACATCCCGCACCAGCAACACCTTCTCCGCGCCAAGCAATGGCACCACCAGCGAAGCCACCACTATCGCCACCACCATGCCCAGCGACCGTAAACTCGTCTTCTCCAGGGTCAAAATCAGAATGATGGTTAGGATACCCACCATCAACGTCGGCAGATGTACCTGATCCAGGTTTTGTAACAGGTCCAACGTCCGCACAATGCGGTTTGCGCCCACACTGCCGTAGCCGGTAAAGTCATCCAACTGTCCCAAAACGATCAAGACCGCCACCGCGTTGACAAATCCGGTCATTACCGCGTTAGGCACAAAGCGCATCAGGGAACCCAACTTGAGCAGACCTGCCGCCAACATAAACACGCCGGTCAGGAGCGCCAGGGCAAACAAAGGCATGTTCGGATAAGGCGCGGCGGTGACTTGCGGCACGCTGGCTACCACCAGGGCCATGGCGCTGGTGGCTTGAACAGACATAAAGGTAGAGCTGGTGAAAAACGCGCCGCTGAACGTGCCCATCATGTAGCCATGCAGCCCATAGATGGGGTTGATCAGCGCCAGCAGGCCGTTGGCCAGCCCGTCCGGGATACTCTGAATGCCCAGAACCAGTCCGGCTGTCAGGTCTTCACCAATGGTGTTGCGGTTGATGAATTGTTGTCTCATGAGAAGGAAAAAGAATTGACAATCGACAGTTGCCAGCTATCAATTGTCAATTAGCCCTCTTTACCCGTGGGCCATCATGTCCACGGCTACGGTAACGGCCAGGATAACAACATCGTTTTGTCCTGGTTCAATTTGGACGCCGTATGTGTCGGCCAGACGGAACCACTTTTTGGAAACTTCGGCGATCTTGCTCCCGCCCTCGCCAATGGTGTATTGGTGGTCCAGAATGTTGCCCTGCACGTTCAAATCGGGGCCATCCCCAACTTTCACTACCCAGCGGTCGCGCAGAGGAGTGATCAACGCTTTCCTGACGGTAGCCAGGCGCTCGTCGTTTGGCCCCTCGATGGTCATCGTGTCTTTAATGCGGACCAGCTTTTCCTGAATTTTGCACAGCATTTGCCCCTGGGTATCTTCAAAAAAGAGGGTGTCGCGCACACGCAGCATTTTGCCATCTACCTTGAAAACGCGCTGACCGCTCTCGTTCTCGATCCAGAAATCATCCCCAAAAGCGACTAATTTTTGGCGCATTCGGTAGCGGGTGGCTGTGCCACGCCGACCAAATACCTCGCGCTCTTCGCGCCGTTGTTCTCGTCTTCCTTTGCCTAACATTGGTTATGCCTCCATTTTGGTTGATTGTAAGTCCCACAATGTGGACGCCAGGTTGACGGCCGTCTTGGGGAATAATCATGAGCCAATGGGTTATCAAAAATAGCGCTGCCGTGCCTTCTCGCTTCTGCTCCCTTAGGGCGTGACGATGTTAAACCAGAATTCAAAGGTATCGAGCAGGGAGAGGAACTCAAGTAATTTCTCAGGATTGCCTTCGATCTGGGCTTCGCCTACGGCCGTTTTCTCGGCCAACGTCGCTTCACCCAACACAACTTCATTCAGGGCAGCGCGGGTCATGGTGAGGGTGGCGTCGGCCTGGGCGGACTGCTTGCCTTTGGCGTAGTTCAGGACGCCGTTCTCCACGGTTAATACATACTGCTCGTTGCTGTCGGTGAAGCGGGCGTTGAGGATGATCACCCGCCCGGCCGCGTTGGGGCCAATGAGGCGCACCGCCAGCAGGTCGAAGAACATCTCCAGCGACATCGCCTTGATCACGTCGGGGCTGGCCGTCTTGGGCGCGCCGAGATCAATCACACCATCGCGCAGCTCTTTGGCGGCGCTGAGGTAGAAGTTGCGCCAGGGGCCAGACTCTGCCTGATAGCCTAACTGCTCCAGGGTGTCGGCTTGCAGGTCGCGGGCCGCTTTGTTGTCCGGATCGGCGAAGACGAGATGGTTGACCACCTGGGCGACCCAACGGTACTCGCCTTTGTCGAATGATTCATGGGCTTTAGCCAGCAAGTTTTCGGCTCCGCCCATAAATTCAACATATTTCTGCCCGGCTTCTTGTGGCGGCAGCGGATGCAGGTTGGCCGGGTTGCCGTCGAAGAAGCCCAGATAATGCTGGTAGACGGCTTTGACGTTGTGGCTGACCGTGCCGTAGTAACCCCGGTTGTACCAAACGTTGAACAGGTCGGCCGGGAGCTGGCTTTCCACGATTTCCGGGATTTCCAGCAGGGTGTGGCCCTGATTGGCCAGGCGCATGGTCTCGTCGTGGAGATATTTGTACATGTCACGCTGTTTCTTCAGGTATTCGACGCCAGCTTCTGCCCCCCAGGTGGGCCAGTGGTGGGAGGAGAAGATAGCGTCGTAACGGCCGTCAAACAGCTCAATCGCCTCGTTAATATAGTGCGCCCACACTTTGGGGTTGCGCACAATTGCCCCGCGCAAGGTGTAAAGGTTGTGCATATTGTGCGAGACATTTTCCGCCATGCACAAGGCGCGGCGTTGCGGAAAGAGAAAGTTCATCTCGGCCGGGGCTTCCGTGCCGGGCGTCAGTTGGAATTCGATTTCCAGCCCGTCTACAACCATTCTCTGGCCGGTGTGGGTGATGGTGTCGGTTGGTTTGATAAGGGTGGGGACATCGGCTGAAGTTGTTTGTCCCAGTCCGGCCCCTACCTGCCCTTTGGGGTCTTTGGGCAGCAGATTGCCATACATATAGCTCGCGCGGCGGCTCATCACATTCCCGGCGATAACGTTTTCGCTGATGGCGTATTCCATGAAGTGGTCCGGGGCAATCACCTTCACCCGGCCGGATTGCGCGTCGTCGGTGGAGATGATGCCTTTGACGCCGCCCCAGTGGTCGATGTGGCTGTGGGTGTAGATGACGGCGACGATGGGTTTGCGGCCGAGGTGTTAGTAGACCAGCCCCATGCCTGCTTCGGCAGTACGCGGTGTCACCAGTGGGTCTACCACCAGATAGCCGTTATCGGTTTCGATGATGCTCATGACGGAGAGGTCGAAGCCGCGAATCTGGTAGATGCCGTCGGTGACTTTGAAGAGGCCGTGGTCGTTGGCGTTGAGGCACGACTGCCGCCACAGGCTGGGGTTGACGCTGGGCGGCGCGGTTTCTTCTTCGAGGAAGGGGTAGGCGTTGAGGTTCCAGACAGCACGGCCGTTTTCGTCGCGAATCACCGGGTCGTCCAGAGTGGCGATAAAACCCTGGCGCGAAGCGGCGAAGTCCTGTTCATCGTGCCAGGGCAGTTCCGCCAGCAAAGTAAGATTTGCGGCGGCCGTCATTTCTGTGGCTTCTTTTTCGTTTGACACTCGTTTCTCCTATCGTCTTTTTTCGTAACGGGTAAGCCGTTGGTTGGTGTGGTGGTTGGTTCGTTGGCTGGAGAACAACCATCAAAACTAACCAACCATCAAACCTCTCCAGAGAGCCTTAAGGGTTACCTTTTTCTAATTATCTGCCTGCTGTTCTTCGGACCATGAGCGCACAGCTTCCGTTTCCAGATATTCAACTTCCAGCAGGGGCAGCCCCACATTGTACAGGCTGCTCAACAAGCCGATTAAAGCGGCCTGGTCGCACAGGATGCCGGTAATAGTGGTGGTCACGGCCGTGTTGTCGTCGTTGAACTGCATGGTCCAGTCTGTACCCAGGTCTTGCAGCCAGGAATCATCAAACGCCCCCTGAAAACGGATGCGGTAGACGGCCGTTTCGTGCATCGTCAATTTTTGTTGACCCATAAGGGGATCATAATAAAAACCGGCGTCCAGCCGAAGTCCGGAAAGAAGTATTTTAGGAGTATTTGTGGAGTGCTCAGGGGAGAAGATTCAGCGTTTTTGCTTTGGCAATAGCCTGGCGACGGTTGTTTACGCCCATCTTGAGGTAGATGTTCCGGTTGTGTCTCTTAACCGTCAGCACAGACAAGACCAGTCGCCCGGCGATCTCTTTGTTGGACAGACCTTGCTGCAGCAAGGTCAAGATTTCCAATTCGCGCCGGGTCAGATCAGGTTTGGAGATCGGGGCGGCGCGGAAAACGGCCAGAATACGGCCGATGTAAGCGGCAGCAAAGCCGCGCCTGGCCAGTTGCGCCAACAGGTCAGCCATTTCAGGCCCCAGTTCCACAAACAGGCGCAGGTAGCCGCCCGGTTCGGCCAAGCGCACAGCCTGTTCGGCGGCCACCAGGGCTTCTTTTGACTGTCCCTGCGCCTGCGCCAACAGCGCCCGCAGCGCCCAAATCTGGATGAGCAGCCAGACGTTGGCCGTTTCCTCGGCGTATTGCCCGCACGTGGTTAGCAATTTAGCGGCTTCCTGGCGGCTAACGGCCGTGCCCTGTGCCATCAGAACCTTTACACGCGTTAACTCACCGGCTTCCCAAAACCAGAGCGGTAAACGGGCTGGCTGCGTGCCGGTCTGCGTCCAATGCACGGCCGTGCCTACATCCCCGCGCAGCAGCGCCAGACGGGCGCGAAACGCTTCCACCTCTGGCGCAAATTGAACCTGGTTCATTTCCAGCAGCACTTGCGTCAGCGTATCCAACGTTTGCCGCGCCCGCGCCTCGTCATTCGCGCTGTGGGCCAGCAACGCCAGGCCCAACATCGCTTCATGGTAGGTGCGGAAGTTGGTCTGATAGCGCCATTCAGGCACTGCCGACCAATGGGCATACGCGTCATCCAGACGGTTCCACTGGTAGTAGACATGCCCCAGAAAATGGCGCGCCCAGGTGATGGTGAGCGGTTTCTCGTCAGCCAACCCCAGTTGCAACATGAACTGGCCCACCTGCTCCAACCGTTTCAAATCGCCAACCGAGCCGTAAATAGCTCCTGCTCCTAGCAGCAGCAGGTAGCGGAAGGCGTGATATTGTAACTGCTCATCATCCAGCCAGGCGTTAAGCTGGCGTAGAGCGGCTTCCGTCTGCCCCAGGCTTTGCTGGGCCAAAAGCTGAAACAAAGCTGCCATGCCGCGAGCAAAAAAGTAATGGTAGGGCAGGCAGTCTAGGGCGGACTGGGTAAAAGTCAGGCTGCGCTGAAAATCGTTCTGGAAGAAGGCCATTTCGGCGCGCAATACGTCGCGTTCGCCGCGCAGAATGGCGGGATCAATGCTCCCCCGAACGGTTATATCCGTTTCTTGGGCCAGCAATGTTTCTGCCTGTTGCAGCAAAGCAGGAATCGCCTGGAATTTGGCCTGCCAGCGCAGCGTCCACGCTTTGAGCTGCAGCAGGGAGGGATGCTGCGCCACGACATGCTCCGGCAGTAGTTCCAGCCACCGATTCAGGCGGTGCATTTCCCCCCGATTGAGCATGTCGTGCCGCTGGTCTTCGATGAGGGCAACGGCCGTTGCCATATCTCCGGCCATCAGCAAATGGCGCAGTGCTTCTTCGCTAAAGCCGTGCTCCGCCAGCCACACGCCGGCGCGCCGATGCAGCGCGGCCACCTTCGCCTGTCCCCACTTCTGCGCCAGCCGCCTCTGCAACAGTTCTCGAAACAAAGGATGGTAGCGATACCAGACACCCTCTTCATCCAACGAGGCGAGGAAGAGGCCGCTGCCGGCCAAAGTGGCCAGGAGTGGTCTTTCGCCGGCCAGGCCCAGCCCGACCACAGCCTGACACAGTGAATCGCACAGGCGCTCCAGAACGGCCGTTTTCAGCAAAAACGCCAACACCGGCGGCGGCTGGTGGGCCAGCACCTCACCCAGCAAAAAGTCCATGGCCAGGCGATGGCTGTGCGCCAGAAAGGTGCGGGCAAACGCCGCCTGGTCTGCCTGCCCGCGCAATGAAAGCCCGGCTAACTGCAGGCCGATAATCCAGCCTTCCGTTTGCGTTTCCAACAGCACGGCCGTGGCCTCATCCACTGTGGTGCCGGTAGTCTGTCTTAGCACGGCACGCGCTTCTGCCTGCACAAAGCGCAAATCGGCAGCGCGCACTTCTAGCAGCTGCTGCTGCGCCCGGCGGCGCGCCAACAGCGGCAGCGCCGGGTCCACGCGGGTGATCAGCAGCAGTTGCAGCGTGGCGGGCAAATGCCGGACAAGTACAGCCATTACCTGTTGGATGGCGGGAAGGGTAATGAGATGGTAATCATCCAGAATCAAGAGCAAGGCGTGGGGTAGGCGGGCCAGGTCATTGACCAGGGTATTGGTGATGGTTTCCAGCGGTGGCAGTTGGAGGGCGTTGAGCAGTGTTTGGGTGTTGGCGCACGGCCGTTCCTGAGGGAAGGCGTTGTGGACGGCCGTGGTCAGATAACGCAGAAAAAGGTCCAGGTCATTGTCATTTTCATCCAACGAGACCCACGCCGTCGACAGCGCGGGACGCTGCTGCAGCCAATCGGCCACCAACGACGTTTTGCCGTAACCGGCCGGGGCCGAAACAAGAATGAGACCCTGCACTAATCCGCTATCCAACTGCGCCAGCAGACGTGGGCGGGTTGTGTATCCTTCGCGTAGACGTGGAGGTCGCAATTTCGTGTTGAGCAATGTTCCCATATACCGCCTCGTCTTTTGGAATGCAGGTTGATGCACAACCTTGCCTGTTTGTGGGGGCACTGAAAAAGGCACAGCAAGTTGTTATGGCTAACTCCGCCCCGCCGCCCATTTTGGCTCAACAGTTCACTTGAAACTTGCTATTGCCTGTTCAGCTTCTGTACTGCTGCGGACTTCTCGCCGGTTTGCCAGGCCAAATCCTTGCAAGCGTACCATAAATATGCCAAGTGCCACATAATTTAATAGGACGAGTGTTACAACATTGTGATATTCTTTAGGAACTCACGGTTGTTAGCGGTTGCTTAGGTAGAAGCCCGCAGGGTTTTCCTAAACAAAGCTAACTTCCAGGGGGCAAATAAACCCTTAGGATTAAAGGATCTAATGAATTCTACTGAACAGACAACGCCCACTTTAGAACAAAAGAAGACGCTTTGGCAGGCGGCCATGATTGCTGCGCTGTTCATTTTAATTTTGGCGGCGATTGTTGTTGGCTATGGGCTGCTTCGAGCGATGAGTTTGCTCTCCAGTGTTTTGGTGCCCCTGGGAGTAGCGGCGATTATCTCCATTCTGCTGAAGCCGGTTATTGATCTGGCTGCGGCCCGCCTGCCTCTTACTCGTAACCGGGCGATTATTCTTGTCCTGGCGATTTTCTTTGGCCTGGGGGGCGTTTTGTTTTTTTTAGCGGCCAGATCGGCGATTTATTTTGCGACGAGTTTGCCTGAATTGGTCAGGCAGTTTAGCCTGTTGATCCAGGCGCAGTTCAGGCAAAATCCCGAAGTGGCAGATGCGCTTGCGGGGGCCGCGGAGCGTGTGATGGTGGTTTTGCCTACGGCAACAACGGCCGTTATCGCCTTCCTGTTTGCCACCATCCACAGCACCATCGCCATCTTTGCCTACGTCGTCGGTTTCATTTTTGTGCCTTTATATACCTATTACTTTTTGCTCAACAGCGAAACGATTGTCAATCAATGGTCAGAGTACATCCCCTTACGCCAATCAAAATTCCGGGACGAACTGGTCTTTATGGTGGGGGAAATTAGCCGTTACATTGTTACCTATTTTCGCGGCCAAATTACTATCGGATTTACTATCGGCGGCATTATTGCCCTGGGACTTATCATCCTCAATTTGAAATACGCCCTTCTCATCGGGTTATTTGCCGGTTTTGTGGGTTTAATCCCCTATTTGGGCGCAATCATGGCAATTGTGCCCGGTGTGACTCTGGCTTACTTACAATCTGGGGGCGATTGGCGTTATGTACTGCTGGTGGCGCTGGTTTTTGTTTTCGCCAGCCAGGCAGAAAGCCTCTATATTGGCCCTAAAATCATGGGGCATCGCACGGGGTTGCATCCGATGGCGGTTATTCTTTCGCTGTTTATCTGGTCGGCGGTTATTGGTGGGGTATTGGGGCTGATGCTGGCTGTGCCTCTGACGGCTACGGTGCGCGTTTTGCTGCAGCGGTACGTGTGGCAGCGGCAGAGCGCCGTGTTTACGGGAGAGGCCCCTCCAGTTTAATAAGCTTGCAGCCTTACGGCCGTTTCCCCTATAGTTCGTGGAACAGGAGCAGAGCATTCGCCTTTCAGACGAGGAGCGAGCGGAATTGATCCGTGACAATACGCGCAACTTGTACACGGCGATTACCCGCGCCGGGCAGCGGTTGGTCATCGTCTATGTTGGACCACTGCCGGCAACGCTGGGGCAAAAGTAATATGTGGAAAGGTTTGCGACTCTGTTAGAATACGAACGTGTAAGAGCCTGCCTACAACTTTGCAGAGCGAAAAAAACGTATCATGACCCTGCGCCGCAAAACCTTCGTTATTATCACCACAATTCTGCTGCTTCTGGTTTTATTCCTTTACTTTCTGTCCCGTATCATTTTGCTCAACAGTTATCTTCAGTTAGAAGAGAACATTGCCCGTAACAACACTTCCCGCGTGCTCAACGCCCTTGCCAGAGAACTAGAACAACTCAGCCGCACTACGGCCGACTGGGCCTACTGGGACGACACATACTACTTTGTGCAGGATCGAAACGAGGCATACATTGCTGCCAATCTAACGGATGGCACCCTGGCGTCATTGCACCTGAATTTTTTGATACTGGTCGATAACGATGGCGAGGTTGTTCTTAGCAAGTTTGTAGATCTGGAAACTGAAATGGAAACCGGGCCGATGTTTAATCCAGAAGAGATCGTGCCCCTATTGGTGCCGGATTTTACGGATTTGAAGGGAGATGTGCGCAGCATACTGCAAACATCGGGTGGACCTGTGCTGGCGACGTCGCGCTACCTTTTAACCAGCCTGGCAGAAGGTCCGGTACAGGGCAGGCTAATACTGGGATACATGCTTGACGACTCGAAGGTTGAGGACTTATCGCAAACACTCAATACGTCGCTGCGTTTGCACCCGCCCACTTTCCCTGTACCGGTAGACGGTTTGCAGCCGGTTGTAACGGCCGTTCAAACCAATCCGGCAGCCATCGCGGTTTATCCAATAGACAGGAATACCGTAGCCGGATATGCCCTCATTTCCAACCTCATCAATCAGCCCGTTCTGCTGCTTGAGGTAGACACGCCCAGAGAGGTTTACCAGCAAGGACTGGCAACCTTTACCTACTATATCCTTAGCCTGGTAATCGTGGGGGCACTTTTTATCGTCGTGACGCTGCTGCTGCTCGACCGCATCGTGCTTTCCAGGCTTAATCAGCTTTCCCAACGTGTAGACGATATCCGACGCACAGGGGATCTTACATTGCCCATACAGGTGGACGGAGAGGATGAGTTAAGTACTCTGGCCAGAGAAACCCGGGAAATGCTGTCTGAAATTGCTGCTTTCAAAGAGGCGCTGGAGAATTCTAATCTGGAACTGGAAGCCCGCGTCCGCCAGCGAACAGAAGAACTGTTGGCGGCCAACGAAGCACTGCGGGTAGAAGTAAGCCAGCGAGAACGGGCACAGGAGCAGTTGGCGGCCGCCCGCGACCAGGCGTTGGAAGCGTTGAACCTAAAAACCCAAATCCTGGCCAATATCAGCCACGATGCCCGGACGCCGCTCAACATCGTTTCCCTGCGAGCCGAGATGATGCTTCGGGAAAGCTATGGGCAGGTTACACCCAAACAAAAAGACGCTCTCGAAACCATCCTTTTGAGTGCCCATGAACTGCTCCATTTCATCAATAATTTGCTGCAAGAAAGCCAAACGCGCGCCAACGCCGCGCGGTTACACAATGCACTGTTTAGCCTGAATGAAGTTGTACAAGAGGTGGTTGCGCTTACACGGCCCATCGCCGAGAGAAAGAATTTGAAGCTGAATGTCGAGATTTCCCCGGATAGTTCGCTGACGTACCTGCATGGGGATGTTTCCTGCCTGAAACGGATTCTTAGCAACCTGGTGGACAATGCCATAAAGTTTACAGAGTACGGTGAAGTGACAGTCCGTGGATTTTTGCCTGATTCTGACCACTGGGCGATATCAGTTACGGATACCGGGCCGGGCATAGCGGAGGCAGATATGGCGTCTATTTTTGAGGCGTTTTGGCAGGCAGATGGCTCTATAACGCGCACTGCGGGTCGCGGTGTGGGCCTGGGATTGTCTATTGTGAAACAAATGACTTTACTTATGGAAGGAAAGGTAACCGTGCAGTCAAACTCTAGCGGCAGTACATTTACCGTATCGTTTCCATTTCGAACAGCCGGCAGTGGAGGGGGGGTATAGCACATGGCCGAATATCAAGCTCTGATCGTTGAAGATGATGCCGCCCTGGGGTCCATTTTTGCGGAAGTTTTTGACAGCTGTGGTTTGCAGACGACTGTGGTTAAAGACGGCCGTCTCGCCCTTACCTGGCTGGAAGACGCAGTACCAGACCTGATTTTGCTCGATCTCCATCTGCCTCACATATCGGGGTTAGAAATTCTGGATAACATACGGGCAAACAGCAGACTGAAAACGGCCGTCGTGGCCGTTGTCACAGCCGATGCAATGCGGTCGCGAGAGGCCAGTAAAAAAGCCGATCTGGTCCTCACGAAGCCAGTCAGTCTGAACCAACTGCTGCAGCTGGCTGAATGGTTCAACGAAGGGCGGGACTAAAGCCTTCTATGGTGCCCAGTCATAGCCGGCCACCGGGAGTTTGTTCATCAGCTATTCTGGGAGCTGCCCAGGTCGATTAGAAAAAAAGTTGACGATGTTGCCGTCGGGATCTCTGAACCAAAACGAACGAGTTCCCCACGGATGGGTGACTGGGACTTTGACGATCTCCACGTTCACTGCTTGGATGCGCTCAAATTCGCTGTCCACATCTTGAACTTCAAATCCGATTGTGAAGCCTCCATACCCGGCGCTTTGCATTGAACCTGGCGCAAGAGCTTCCATGCCAGCGGTGGAAAAAATGGTCATCTCTGCGCCAGATGTGTGCAACACAACGTGCGTATCATCACCTTCGGCCTTAACCCCGAGAATTTGTGCATAAAAAGCTGCCAAACCTGGTACGTTCTGAGTTATGAGACAAATGCCGATGAATTTCACCTTGAACCCCTTGTGTGTTGAATGTGTTTGAAAAGCAGCGTGCTTTGAATACTCTGATTATACCAGCCGTTCCGCCCATCAACGCCATGAGATCTGCCAACAGATTCTCGCCGACCTGGGCATTCTGGGTGTGATGCGGGTTTCCAACTCGGCTGTAGAGGATACAGAGGTGAAAAGCGGTTCATCTTTTACGAACGGCCGTTTCAACCCTTCACTTGATGCCCCGCTATATCAGTATGAGAAGTGGCACTTTATAATCTATTTCCTGTTAAAATATCCAATATGTGCGTTTGCAGTTCAAATCGCTGTTAATCGCCAAGTGTCATCTCACTCCCTATACTACACATCCACTGGCAATGTCGCGTTGAACGTCGAACGTCTTTTTGACAGTACCTTCAAACGTGTTGCATCATCCTGTCTGGCACTAGATTCAACTTTATTGTCGTTTTATTCAATACAGTACCCCCCACCACAAACTCAAATGAAGTTGTGCTGAAAGTCAACACATTTTTTAAAGTCTAATCAAAAGGAGAAAAACATGAGAGAGCTTATCGTCGCTGAATTCGTCACGCTAGATGGCGTGATCCAGGCACCGGGTGGTGCAGATGAAGATACCGAAGGTGGTTTTACGCATGGCGGTTGGACGCACCCCTATTGGCATGATGACATTGGCACCCACTTTTTTCAGGCGATGTCCCAAGCTGATGCACTCTTGCTGGGCCGAAAGACATGGCAAATTCATGGCGGCGCGTTTGAACCGATGGCTGGCGATCCATTCGCCGATACGATGAACAGCATTCCCAAGTATGTAGTGTCCACTACCTTGGAATCTGCTTCAGCGTGGCGGAACTCCACTCTTATTAGCGACAACGTTGTTGAAACGGTGCAAGAGCTTAAGCAAAAACCCGGCAAGAATATTCTTTTAGACGGAAGCAGCGTTCTGATCCAGGCGCTGGCGCAGAACGACCTGATTGATGAGTACAGCCTTCATGTCTACCCCATTGTGCTGGGTAGCGGCAAGCGATTGTTTCCGGATGGAAAGCGCCTCGATTTGACATTGGTGGAAGCGTCGCCTCTTCCGACCGGCGTTGTATTCATGCGCTATCGGCGCCCCTCCTCGTGAGGCATCAATTTCCTTAGGTTTGTCTTGGGAAAAGGATTTTGACTTAACCTATAGGCGGATCAAGTAAAGCAAGGCTGTGCATAACGCACTTCACATGGAGAAGATAGTGGTAATCAACCAACTAACTGAAGCTTGATCGCTTCAAGAGGAGAAAACGATATGAGAAAAATAATTGTAGAAGCTGAAGTGTCAGTTGATGGGGTTATGGGTCAGAACATGGATTTTTGGGAACAGGTCTTCCCATTCCATACCCCAGATGTTGAAGAGTATCTTGACGACCTCCTATTTATGCCAGATGCGCTTTTGATGGGCCAGAAAACATATACGTCCTTCGCCCAGGTCTGGCCAGAAAGGCAAGGGGAACAGGCAGATAGGATAAATGGCATGCCCAAGTATGTCGCTTCACGAACCTTGGAGGAGCCGCTTCAGTGGAATGCAACGCTCCTGAAAGGGGACGTTCCGGAGGAAATCAGAAAGCTCAAGCAAGAGCCGGGCAAGAGCTTACTGCAATATGGCCTGGGCGAGCTGACAAACACGATGCTCAAGCATAACCTCGTGGATGAATTTCATCTTCTTGTGTTTCCATTTACCTTTGGAGAAGGGCCGCGCATTTTTGAGGGTATGGGGGTAAATACGCTAAAACACGTGGATACCAAGACATTCAGTTCAGGCGCCGTTGCGCTTGTTTACGAACCTGCAAACAGTAAATGATGCGATTATTAGCTTGTTCGTATTTAGTTAACAAGTGTCTCTCAAACCATGACCATTCCTTCAGTGGCAAACTCCCTTGTAAGCTAACCTCGCCATTTGGTATGGCTAGCTGAAGGAAATGCGCCGCAGCGTTTGTGCGTTTATGGCTACTATGATGGTGCTCAGCGACATGATCAAGGCTCCAACCGCTGGCGGCATGAAAATGCCCCACGGGGCCAGGATGCCAGCAGCCAACGGAATGGCGATGATGTTATACCCGGCCGCCCACCAGATGTTCTGCACCATTTTACGCTGGCTTGCCTCGCTCAACTCGATAATCTTCACGACGTCAAGCGGATTGGACTGCACCAAAATCAATCCGGCGGATTCGACGGCCACGTCAGTGCCGCTACCGATGGCGATGCCAATATCGGCGCGGGTAAGAGCCGGGGCGTCGTTGACACCGTCCCCTACCATGGCCACCTTCTTGCCCTGTTGCTGCAGCGCGCGCACCTTCTTGTCTTTATCTTCCGGCAGTACCTGGGCAAAGTAGCGGTCGATGTTTAGCTCCGTGGCGACGGCTTTGGCGACATCCTCGCTGTCGCCGGTGAGCATGGCCACCTCAATGCCCCTCTCATGCAGTTTTTGAATGGCCTGTCTGCTTTCCTCGCGGATGACGTCGGCGAGGGCAAAGGCAGCGATGACCTTGTGGCCACGGACCAGGTAGATGACTGCCTGTCCTTTTTCGCCGGCCTGCTGGCTGAAGCGGGCGATATCGTCGGGCGTTTGCGCTTCCAGGTGCTGTAACAAGCGAGGACCACCGGCATGAACGGCCGTTCCCTCTACCATCCCCTGCACCCCCCGGCCCTTTAACGCCGCGAACTCGCTTACAGCAGTTGGTTCTACCCCCCGTTCCCGTGCCGCAGCCACAATGGCGCGGGCCACAGCATGCTCCGAATCGCTTTCGAGTCCTGCGGCCAGTGCCAGCGCTTCTTCCTCTGCCACGCCGTCTACGACGGCCATGGTTACCACGCCTTGTTCTCCTCGGGTTAGGGTGCCGGTCTTGTCAAAAATGATGGTGTCTAGCTCACGTGCCGCTTCTAGCGCCTGCCGGTCTCGCACCAGGATGCCGTTGCGGGCAGACAGTGCGGTGGTGATAGCCACGACCAGCGGCACAGCCAGCCCTAAGGCATGGGGGCAGGCAATCACTAACACGGTGACGACGCGCTTGAGCACCTCCACGTCGAAGCCGGTGATAATAATCCACAGGACGGCCGTTAGCACCGCTGCACCCAACGCCGCATAAAAAAGGAATGCCGCCGCCTTATCTGCCAATAACTGCGTTTTGGATTTGCTGTCCTGTGCCTCTTTCACCAATCGCATAATGCCAGACAGCGCCGTTTCCTCGCCTGTGGCCGTTACGTGCATCCGCAAACTACCGCTGCCCTCGTTGACCGTGCCGCCAATGACCTGGCTGCCCGCTTCTTTCTTCACCAGCCGCGATTCGCCGGTAATCATGGCCTCGTTCACGTCGGAATTGCCCTCATACACTTCGCCGTCGGCCGGGATGCTGGCACCGGGGCGAATCAGGACTTTGTCGCCCGTCTGGAGTTGAGCGAGGGGCACTTTTTCGGTACGGCCGTCATCGCTAAGGCGCTCGGCCTCGTCGGGCATTAGCTTTGCCAGCTCATCCAGTGCGCCAGACGCCTGGCGCACGCTGCGCATTTCCAGCCAGTGGCCCAGCAGCATGACGTCGATCAGCGTGACCAGTTCCCAGAAAAAGCTTTCGCCCAGATCGGCAAACAGGGTGGCAACACTGTAGACAAAAGCGACAGTGATCGCCAGGGAGATAAGGGTCATCATGCCCGGTTGCCGCTCGCGCAGCTCATCAGCAGCCATGCGTAGGAAAGGCAGACCGCCGTAGATAAATATCACCACTGCCAGTACCGGTGTAATCCAGTCGCTGCCGGGGAAGACGGGGGCGGTGTAACCTAGCCAGTTTTGCAGCGCTGGGCTGAAAATAAGCACGGGGATACTCAGTGCCAGCGAAACCCAGAAGCGGTCGCGGAACATCTTTTCGTGCCCGGCGTGGCTGCCATGCCCGCTATGGCTACCCTGCTGGCTGTGCGGATTATGGTCTTTATGGTTGTCGGCTGTTTGATGGTGGGCGTGGTGGTGGGCGTGGTGGGGTTCTGTTTCAGGCGGGGAAACGGCCGTTTCCCGCCGATCATCGTGCTGTTTAGGTTCTGCCATTAGAGCTACCTCCAAATATAAATGGAACGGTTTATCTCTATCTCATCTCTCCTTATGACAAAGCAGTACGGAATGAGCCACAAGTGTCGCCTTCATAAAAGGTAGCGGTTAGCGCGTAATTGGTCAAGCCAACTGGTATGGTAATCGCATACTCCGATTCCCAAAATGAAAGGAACGGCGTATCCTTTGCCAAAAATGCAGAGGAGCGCCATGATAAACGATATAGAAGCAAGCATTCAAGCCCGTTTCGGCAACATCGACGACCCGCGTCGGACCTACTTGAATGACCACCCACTGATAAACATCATCACCATTGCCCTGGGCGCCGTCATCGCCGGTGCAGAAGGATGGACAGATATCGAGATGTTTGGCCAACAAAAACAAGCGTGGTTGAGTCGCTTTCTTGACTTGAAGAACGGCATTCCGTCGCATGACACCTTCGGCCGAGTCTTTGCGCGCATCGACCCTGAGCAGTTTCGGCAGAGCTTCCTGGCGTGGGTCCAGGCGGTGTTTGAAGTCACCGATGGTCAGGTGATTGCGGTGGATGGCAAGCAGCTGCGGCGCTCACATGATAAGAGCCTGGGCAAGCGAGCTATCCGGATGGTTAGCGCCTGGGCGACGGCCAATTGCCTGGTTGTCGGACAGGACAAAATCAGTGGCCGGTCGAGTGAGAGTACAGCGATTCCCAAGCTGTTGAAGTTGCTGGACATCAGCGGCTGCATCATCACGATCGATGCGATTGGCACGCAGCGGATGGAAATTCGAGAGTGTTGGGCCGTGGCAGGTCCTGACAACCTCGACTTCTTGCGTGGCGCAGCCGCTTGGCCACAGCTGCGAACCATCGTTATGATTCGCTCGGAACGCCGTTTGAAGCAGAAGAGCAGCGTCGAAACACGTTTTTTCATTACCAGCCTGGCCAACGATGCCCGACGAATCCTGGCGGCCAAACGAGCGCCTTGGGGTATCGAGAACAGCTTGCACTGGGTGCTCGACGTGGCTTTTCGTGAAGACGATAGCCGGGCGCGCCAGGGAAATGCGGACCAGAACCTGGCCATTTTGCGCCACATGGCACTGAACCTGCTCAAGCAGGAGAAGAGCGCCAAGGGCGGCATCAAGGCCAAGCGGTTGCAGGCCGGCTGGAGCGA
>Ga0116151_10002313_pt1 | contig 17585 bp, 13 predicted proteins | sample AD_UKC117_MetaG_FD_89893 | JGI IMG/M metagenome (GOLD analysis project Ga0116151, IMG submission 89893) | Active sludge microbial communities of municipal wastewater-treating anaerobic digesters from Hong Kong - AD_UKC117_MetaG | ecosystem: Engineered > Bioreactor > Anaerobic > Digestate...
GAGCCGCCCGTCGCCCCGGGTGGCGAAGCCCTTGGCGCGCTTCACCTTCTGCCGCGCCAGCGCCAGCGTCGCCTGATGGGCGAGCAATTCGTCATAGGCCAGCCGCTCGCGGGCGGGCGCCCCCGGCAAGAGATCCCGCGGCCCCTCCGGCGCATGGGCGGCGCGGATCGCCGCCTGCCAGGCGGGCCAGCCGCGCTTCGCCAGCAGCCCCGGCTCGATCCATTCGGGCAGGGCGGGGGCGCGCGCGACCGCGTCGCGGGCGGCGCGGGTCATCGCGCGCAGGCTCAATCCCTGCGTCAGGGGATAGACCGGCTCGAAGGCCGGCAGGTCTGCCGCCCCGCCCGGCATCAGCACATGGTCGGGATGGACCATCTGCGCCAGCCCGTCGAAGATCTCCACCCGGCCCGAGACGATGCGCCGCTGGCCTGCCGGGAAGGTGCGCCGCATCCAGTCTTCCTGCGCATGGAAATAGACCAGCAGGAACTCGGTCCGCGCATCGCGCACATGGATGCGATAGGGCCGCCCGCGCGCGCTCGGCGGCTGGTGCAGGCCGATCTCGACCTCGACCGTGGCCACCCCCGGCAGAACCGCCTCGCGGATCGAGCCGCGCAGCGTGCGGTCCACGCCCCCGACCGGCAGCGTCAGGAGCAGATGCGCCGGCCGGGTGATCTCGAGCTTCTCGAAAAGGCGCATGGTCTTGGGGCCGACCCCGTCCAGCGCGGTCAGATCGGCGAAGAGTGGAAAGAGGATCTCGGGGCGTCCGCTCATGGCGCGACTCAAAGCGAGCCGCCGCGCCGGATCAACCGAATTCGCCCGCGTCCCGCATGTGCCCCGCCCCGCGGCGGGATGCGCCCAGGCGGTGGGCCCGGCAAAAAGTTTGCCGAATCCCGTTGCAGCCCGCCGCCGCAGCGCTGAGAATGGATCCGATGGCATCCCGTCGGGGGGGTGCGATTTCTTGCGGAGATGTCGAATCCATGGGGGCCAAATGAGCGATCCGGTTACCGAACTGCCTTCGAACGGCCGCGTGACGCGGGCCGACCTCCGGGTCGCGCCGGAACTGGCCGCCTTCGTCGAGAACGAGGCCCTGCCGGGAACCGGAGTGGATGCGGCGGCCTTCTGGAAGGGGCTCGCGGCGCTGGTGCGGGATTTCGGGCCGCGGAACGCCGCCCTTCTGGCCCGGCGCGACGAACTGCAGGCCGCGATCGACGCCTGGCACCGCGAGGAGCGCGGCGGGCGCGAGGCCTACAAGGCCTTCCTCGCGGAGATCGGCTACATGCTGCCCGAGGGCGAGCCTTTCACCATCGAGACCGAGAACGTCGATCCCGAGATCGCGCTGGTGCCCGGGCCGCAGCTGGTGGTGCCGATCACCAATGCCCGCTTCGCGCTCAATGCGGCCAATGCCCGCTGGGGCAGCCTCTACGACTGCCTCTACGGCACCGACGCCATGGGCAGCGAGCCGCCCTCGGGCGCCTACGACCGCGGCCGGGGCGCGCGGGTGGTGGCGCGGGCGCGGGTCTTCCTCGACGAGGCCTTCCCGCTCGCCGGGACCAGCCACGCCGATGCGCGGCGCTACCACGTGCGCGGCGGGGAGCTCCTGGTCGACGACATGCCGCTGGTCGAGCCGGAGAAGTTCATCGGCTACCGCGGCCATCCGCGGGCGCCGGAATCGGTGCTCCTGCGCAACCACGGGCTGCATGTGGAGCTCGTCTTCGACCGCACCCATCTGATCGGCAGCCGCGACCAGGCGGGGCTCGCCGACGTGCGGCTCGAGAGCGCGATGTCGGCGATCATGGATCTGGAGGATTCGGTCGCCTGCGTCGATGCCGAGGACAAGGTCGGCGCCTACCGCAACTGGCTCGGGCTGATGAAGGGCGATCTCGTCGAGACCTTCCAGAAGGGCGGCGCGCAGGTGATCCGCCGCCTGAACCCGGACCTGACCTTCACCGCGCCCGAGGGCGGCGAGGTCACGGTCAAGGGCCGGGCGCTCCTGCTGGTGCGCAACGTCGGCCACCTGATGACCAATCCCGCGATCCTCGACGCCGACGGCGGCGAGGTCTTCGAGGGGCTGATGGACGCGATGGTGACCGTGCTCATCGCCATGCACGACCTCAGGAAGACCAAGGGCCCGCGCAACTCGGTCACCGGCTCGGTCTATGTGGTCAAGCCCAAGATGCACGGCCCCGACGAGGTGGCCTTCGCCGACGCGGTCTTCGGCCATGTGGAATCGGTGCTGGGGCTGCCGCGCTATACCGTCAAGCTCGGGATCATGGACGAGGAGCGGCGCACCAGCGTCAACCTCAAGGAATGCATCCGTGCCGCGAAGCACCGGGTGGTCTTCATCAACACCGGCTTCCTCGACCGGACCGGCGACGAGATCCACACCTCGATGGAGGCCGGGCCCTTCAGCCGCAAGGACTTCATCAAGCGCAAGGGCTGGATCATCGCCTACGAGAACCAGAACATGGACATCGGCCTGGAATGCGGCCTCTCCGGCCGCGCCCAGATCGGCAAGGGCATGTGGGCGGTGCCGGACCGGATGGCGGCGATGCTGGAGACCAAGATCGAGCATCCCAAGGCCGGGGCGAACTGCGCCTGGGTGCCGAGCCCGACGGCGGCGACGCTGCATGCGCTGCACTACCACAAGATCGACGTCTTCGCGGTGCAGGCGGCGCTCAAGAAGGGCGGCCGGCGCGCCTATGTCGATTCGCTCCTGGAGATCCCGATCGCGAGCTACCGCAAGTGGGCGCCCGAGCAGATCCGCCGCGAGGTCGAGAACAACGCGCAGGGCATCCTCGGCTACGTGGTGCGCTGGATCGACCAGGGCGTCGGCTGCTCGAAGGTGCCCGACATCAACGACGTGGGCCTGATGGAGGACCGCGCCACCTGCCGCATCTCGGCCCAGCACATCGCCAACTGGCTGCACCACGGCGTGGTGGACAAGGACCAGGTGATGGAGATCATGCAGCGCATGGCCGAGGTCGTGGACCGGCAGAACGCCGGCGATCCCGCCTACCGGCCCATGGCGCCCGGCTTCGACGGCATCGCCTTCCGCGCCGCCTGCGACCTGGTCTTCGAGGGAACCACGCAGCCCTCGGGCTATACCGAGCCGATCCTGCACGCCCGCCGGCGCGAGCTCAAGGCGCACGCGGGCGACTGAGAAAGGGGGTGCCCCGGCATGGCCGCCGCGGCCGATGTCGCTTCGGACGCGGCCCCGCCCGGCCCGACAGGGGCGAGCGGGGCGGGGCGATGGCGCGTCGCGAATCGCGCGCACGGATCCCCCCGGGGTCCGCGCGCGGATAGGGCGCCGTGAAATACGCGATCGCCACGGTCTCGCTCGGCGGCACGCTTCCCGAGAAGCTGGCCGCCATCGCCGCGGCGGGCTTCGCCGGCGTCGAGATCTTCGAGGCCGACGTGCTGGCTCACGAAGGCACGCCGGCCGAGATCGGGCGCATGGTGCGCGATCGCGGGCTCGAGATCGTCGCCTTCCAGCCCTTCCGCGACTTCGAGGGCATGCCCGAGCCGCAGCGGTCCCGCGGCTTCGAGCGCGCGAGGCGCAAGTTCGCGCTGATGAACGAGCTCGGCGCCGGCGCCATCCTCGTCTGCTCGAACGTCTCGCCGCTCAGTCTCGGCGGCATCGACCGGGCGGCGGCGGATCTGCGCGAGCTCGGCGAGGTCGCCGCCGCCTTCGGCATCGACGTGGGCTTCGAGGCGCTCGCCTGGGGCCGGCACGTCTCGGACTACCGCGATGCCTGGGAGATCGTGCGCCGCTCCGACCATCCCCGCGTCGGGCTGATCCTCGACAGCTGGCACATGCTGGCGCGGGGGCTCGCACCGGACGCGGTGCGCTCGATCCCCGCCGATCGCATCACCTTCGTCCAGCTCGCCGATGCGCCGAAGCTCGAGATGGACCTGCTGCAATGGTCGCGGCATTTCCGCAGCTTCCCCGGCCAGGGCGACCTGCCGCTCGACGCCTTCATGGAGGCGGTGATCGCCACCGGCTACGACGGCTGGCTCAGCCACGAGATCTTCAACGACCGCTTCCGCATGACCTCGCCCCGGCGCATCGCCGAGGACGGGGCGCGCTCGCTGATCTGGCTCGAGGACCGGCTGCGCCCCGGCAGGCTGCCGCCGCGGGTGGTGCCCGAGGCGGTGGAATGGATCGAGTTCGCGCTGTCGGAAGAGGATGCCGCGGATCTGGGGCGGCTCCTGACCGAGCTCGGCTTCGCGCTCACCGGCCGGCATCATTCCAAGCAGGTGACCCGCTACAGCCAGGGCGCGATCAACCTGGTGCTCAACACCGAGCCCGAGGGCTTCGCCCATTCGCAGCAGATCGTGCACGGGGCCTCCGTCGCCGCGATCGGGATCCGGGTCGGCGACGCGCAGGCCGCGCGCGCCCGCGCCGAGGCGCTGCACATGTCCGCCTTCCGCCAGATGGTGGATCCGGGCGACCTGGAGATCCCGGCCATCCGCGGCGTGGGCGGGGCGCTGCTCTGCTTCACCGATGCGCGGTCCGAGCTCGCGCGCGTCTGGAGCATCGAGTTCGAGCCGACCGGTGCGGCGCCCTCGGCGGTCCTGACCGGGATCGACCACGTGGCGCAGTCCATGTCGACCGGCGAGATGCTCAGCTGGCGGCTCTTCTACCTCTCGCTCTTCGACTTCGAGACGACGCCGCTGGTCGAGGTGGTCGATCCCGCCGGGATCGTCGAGAGCATGGCCCTGCAGAACCCGGCGCGCAGCCTGCGCATCTGCCTCAACGCGAGCGCGGCGGGAAACACGCTGAACTCCCGCTTCCTGGCGGAATTCTTCGGCGCCGGGGTGCAGCACATCGCCTTCGCCACCGACGACATCTTCGCGGCGGCGCACAAGGCCCGGGAGGCCGGGCTCGAAATGCTGGCGATCCCGGAGAACTACCACGACGATCTCGAGGCGCGGTTCGCGCTCGACCCCGCCATGCTCGACGAGATGCGCGCGCTCGGCATCCTCTACGACGAGGACGAGACCGGCCGCTATTTCCAGATCTACACGCGCGCGTTCAAGGACCGGTTCTTCTTCGAGATCGTCCAGCGCGAGGGCTACGACGGCTTCGGGGCAGCGAACGCCCCCATCAGGCTCGCGGCCCAGGCGCGGGTCGCGCGTCCGCCGACGATCCCGCGGTCCTGACGGGGCGACCCGGGCGGGCAAGGCGCCACCGCCGCTGGAAGGCAGGCCCGCGCGGATTTCTCACCTGCCAGATCCGCATGGGAAAGGTGGCATCGCCTCGGAGAACGGGCGCCGGTCCGGAGCGACAGCCCGACCGGCGTTCACACACAGGCCCGCAGCGCGCGCATCAGTTCGGCGATGTCGTGCCTCGGCGCGATGCCGGCCCGGAGCGTGATGCCGACGGGCCCCGCCGCGGGAAGCTGCGGCAGGTCCAGCGCGACCAGCCTGTCCCCGGCCAGTTCGTCGGCAACGACGCCGCGCGAGATGAACCAGATGGCATCGGATCCGCGCAGGAGGCCGCGGCCGAGCGCCAGCGAGACCGTTTCGACCCAGGGCTTCGGCATGTCGAAGCCGAGGCTCAGGAAATACTGCTCCACCAGCGGCCGGATGATGGCGCCGGGCGGCGGAAGCACGAGCGGGAAATCGGAAAGCCTGCCGGAGGCCCCGCCCGCGAGCGGGTGGCCGGGGCGCACCACGGCGGCGACGTTCTCCGAAAAAAGCTGCTCGAAGACCAGCCCCTGCATCTGGTCCGGCGCGGCGAGCCGGCCCACGACCAGGTCGAGCTGCGCCTCACGCAATTGCGACAGCAGCAGCCAGTTCGGCCCGGTGGTGATCCGCAGGGTGGTGCCGGGGGCCGATCTCCGGAACTCCTGCGCCGCCCGCGGCATCACCTCCGTCGCGACGGTCGGAAGCACGCCGACGGCGATCGTGCGGCCCGCGGCGCCGGGATGCGCGATCGCCCGGATGCCGCGCTCGAGCTCCGCGAGCGACTGCCCCGCATGGCTCTGGAAGAGCCGCCCGGCCGTGTTGAGGCGCAGCCGCCGGCCGCTGCGCTCGAAGAGCCGCTGGCCGAGCCGGTCCTCCAGCTCGCGCAGGGTCTTGGAGACGGCGGGCTGCGAGATGGCGAGCGCCGTGGCGGCCTGGCCGACGCTCGAGAGCCGCGCGACCTCCAGGAAGCACCGGATATGGCGGTAGCTGACGCTGCCCGTGTATGCCATTTCAGTTATGCAATTCGCTTAAATCGTCATTTTACATAACCGCCTGAATCGGGCAGAGTCAAATCGAGGAGAGGGCCCATGCAAATCGCGACGATCAATTCGCTCCGGCTGCACTACGCCGAAAGTGGCGACCCGGACGGCGTGCCGCTGGTCTTCGCCAATTCGCTCGGAACCGACTTCCGCATCTGGGACCCGCTCCTGCCGCATCTGCCCGCCGGCCTGCGCCTCCTGCGCTACGACATGCGCGGCCACGGGCTGAGCGACGCGCCGGAGGGCGAATATTACATGGGCGATCTCGTCGCCGAGGCGGCGGGGCTGATGGACAGCCTCGGGATCGCGGGCGCGGTCTTCGTCGGCCTCTCGATCGGCGGCGTGGTGGCCCAGGGGCTTGCGGCGGAGCGGCCGGATCTGCTGCGGGCCATGGTGCTCTCCAATACCGCCGCCAAGATCGGCACCCCGGACAGCTGGGCCAGGCGCATCGCCACCGTGCGCGCCGAGGGGATCGCCGCGATCGCCGAGGGCATCCTCGGGCTCTGGTTCTCGAAGAAGTTCCACGAGACCCGCGCAGACGAGCTCGCCGGCTGGCGGCACATGCTGACCCGGACCCCGGTCGCGGGCTACACGGGATGCAGCGCCGCCATGGCCGAGACGGATCTGCGCGACAGCACCGCCCGCCTCGCCCTGCCCACCCTGGTCTTGGCCGGGTCCGAGGACGGCTCGACCCCGCCCGATCTGGTGCGCGAGACGGCGGAGAGCATCGCAGGCGCCCGCTTCGAGGTGATCCGCGGCGCCGGCCACATCCCCTGCGTCGAGACGCCGGAGACGATGGCGGCGCTGATCGCCGCTTTCCTGGAGGAGAATGCCATTGTCTGACCGTTTCGACAGGGGCATGGCGACCCGCCGTTCCGTACTCGGCGACGCCCATGTCGACCGCGCCGAGGCGGCGACGTCGGATTTCGACGCGCCTTTCCAGACCTTCATCACCGAAGGCGCCTGGGGCACGGTCTGGTCGCGGCCCGATCTCTCGCGCCGCGAGAGGTCGCTGATCACGCTCGCCCTGCTCGCCGCGCTCGGCAATCACGAGGAAGTCGCGATGCATGTGCGCGCCACCGCCAATACCGGCGCCACGCCGCAGGACGTGCGCGAGGCCATGCTGCATGTCGCGGTCTATGCCGGCGTGCCGCGGGCCAATTACGCGCTGAGGATCATCAAGGCCACCTACGCGGAGATGGGGGTGCTGCCATGACCGGATCGGAATTCTTCCAGCGGGACCGGACCCTGCATCCGCCGGCGCTGACGCCGAACTACAAGACCAGCGTGAAGCGCTCGCCGCAGCACGCGCTCCTGTCGCTCGAATGCTCGATGAGCGAGATGACCGGGCCGCGCTTCGGGCATGGCGATCTCGGCCCGCTCGACAACGACCTGATCCGCAACTACGCCCATGGCGGCGAGCCGGTCGGCGAGCGCATCGTCGTGCACGGCCGGGTGCTGGACGAGACCGGGCGGCCGGTGCCGGGCACGCTGGTGGAATTCTGGCAGGCCAATGCCGGCGGCCGCTACCGGCACAAGAAGGACACCTATCTCGCGCCGATCGACCCGAACTTCGGCGGATGCGGACGCACGCTGACCGATGCGGAAGGCCGCTACCATTTCCGCACCGTCAAGCCCGGCGCCTATCCCTGGCGCAACTGGGTGAACAACTGGCGCCCGGCGCATATCCATTTCTCGGTCTTCGGCACCGGCTTCGCCCAGCGGCTGATCACCCAGATGTATTTCGAGGGCGATCCGCTGATCCCGCATTGCCCGATCCTCGCCGCCATCCCGGACCGCGAGGCGCTCGCGCAGCTGATCGCACCGCTGGACCTCAACGCCAGCATCCCGCTCGACAGCCTTGCCTACAAGTTCGACATCGTGCTGCGCGGGCGGCGCTCGACGCTCTTCGAGAACCGGCTGGAGGGGAACTGAGCCATGGTGCAGCCGCTCGACTATATCCGCGAGACCGCGTCGCAGACCGCCGGGCCTTACGTCCATATCGGGCTCGCGCCCGGCGCGGCAGGATTCGCCATCTTCGAGAACGAGCTCGGCCGCGACATCGCCGGGCCGAATGCCGCCGGCGAGCGCATCCGCGTCGAGGGGCGCGTGTTCGACGGCACCGGCGCCCCGCTCAGGGACGTGCTGATCGAGGTCTGGCAGGCCAATGCCGCCGGCATCCACGCGAGCCCCGAGGATCCGCGCCATGGCGAGGTCGAGGAGGGCTTCCGCGGCTGGGGCCGGGTCATCTCGGATTTCGACACCGGCCGCTTCGCCTTCGAGACCGTCAAGCCGGGCGCCGTGCCCGGTCGCGGCGGCAAGCCCATGGCGCCGCATCTCAATCTCTGGATCGTCGCGCGCGGCATCAACATCGGCCTCAGCACCCGGATGTATTTCTCCGACGAGCCCGTGGCCAATGCCGCCGATCCGGTGCTCGGCCTCATCGAGAACCCCGCTCGGTGGCCGACGCTGATCGCCGCCCGCGAGGAGCGGGACGGCATGGCGCTCTACCGCTTCGACATCCGCCTGCAGGGCGTGAACGAGACGGTGTTCTTCGATGTCTGAGCCCGGGCCCTGCATCATCTGCGTGGCGATCACCGGCTCGGTGCCGACCAAGGCCGACAACCCGGCGGTGCCGATCTCGGTCGCCGAACAGGTCGAGAGCACCCAGGAGGCCTTCGAGGCCGGCGCCGCCATCGTTCACGCCCATGTCCGCAACGACGACGGGACGCCGAGCTCCGACCCGGAGAAGTTCGCGCGGCTGATGGAGGGGATCCGGGCGCATTGCCCCGGCATGATCATCCAGCTCTCGACCGGCGGCCGGTCCGGCGCCGGCGAGGCCCGGGGGGGCATGCTGCCGCTCCGGCCCGACATGGCCTCGCTCTCGGTGGGCTCGAACAACTTTCCCACCCGGGTCTACGAGAACCCGCCCGATCTGGTGGACTGGCTCGCCGGCGAGATGCGCACCTACGGGGTGAAGCCCGAGATCGAGGCCTTCGATCTCAGCCATATCCACCAGGCGGCGGCGATGAACCGCGACGGCCGCATTCCCGGCCAGCTCTACGTGCAGTTCGTCATGGGCGTGAAGAACGCCATGCCGGTCGATCGCGACGTGTTCGACTACTACGTCCGCACAGTCGAGCGGCTGGCGCCGGAGGCGGAATGGTGCGGGGCGGGCATCGGGCGCCATCAGATCACGCTCAACGAATGGTGCATCGCCGCCGGGGGGCATGTGCGCACCGGGCTCGAGGACAACGTGCGGCTCGACGCGGACAGGCTGGCGCCGTCGAATGCCGCCCTCGTGCGCCGCGCGGTGGCGCTCTGCGCCGAGCACGGCCGCCCGGTGGCGAGCTGGCGGCAGGCCCGGGCAATTCTCGGGCTGCGGGAGGCCTGAGGGCGATGGCCGTCGCCGCCTTCGAGAGCCCGCTCATGGCCGGTCTCTACGGCGACGCCGAGATCGCGGCGCATTTCAGCGCCGAGGCCGAGATCGCCGCCATGCTGCGTTTCGAGGCGGCGCTGGCGCGCGTCGAGGCGCGGCTGGGCGTGATCCCCGCCGCGGCGGGCCCGGCGATCGCGCAGGCGCTGGCGGGGGTCGGGATCGCGGCGGCTGATCTCGGGGCCGCGACCGAGGCGGCCGGCATCCCGGTCCCGGGCCTCGTCAAGGCGCTGCGCGCGTGCATCGCGCCGCCGCACGGCGATTTCCTGCATTGGGGCGCCACCTCGCAGGATGCCATGGACACCGGGCTGGTGCTGCGCCTCCGCCCCGTGCTCGAGATCCTCGATGCGCGCCTCGCCGCGCTCGTGGGGGCGCTCGGCGCGGCGGCCGGGCGTCACGCGGGTCTGCCCATGGCCGGGCGAACCCGGTCGCAGATCGCCACCCCGACCAGCTTCGGCCTGCGCATCGCCGGCTGGATGGCGCCGCTGGCGCGGTGCCGCGACCGGCTGGGCGAGCTGCGGCCCCGGCTCCTCCTCCTGCAATTCGGCGGCGCTTCCGGCAATCTCGCGGCGCTGGGCGAGCGGGGCATCCCGGTGATGGAGGCGCTGGCCGCCGAGCTCGGTCTCGGCTGCCCCGCCAAGCCCTGGCACGTGGAGCGCGACGGGCTCGTCGAATTCGCCAACTGGCTGGCGATGGTCTCCGGCCTCACGGGCCGCATCGGCGCGGATCTGGTCCTGCTCGGCCGCAGCGAGATCGCCGAGGCGGCGGCCGGCGCGGGCGGCGCCTCCTCGACCATGCCGCAGAAGGCCAATCCGGTCCTGGCCGAAACGCTGGTCACGCTCGCGCGCTTTAGCGCGGCGCAGGCGGGCCTCGCGCAGCAGGCGCTCCTCCAGACGGAGGAGCGCGACGGCGCGGCCTGGGCGGTGGAATGGCTCTGCCTGCCGCCGATGGCGGTCGCGGCGGGGGCGGGTCTGCGCCATGCCACGGCGCTGGTGGCCGATCTGCGGCCCGATCCCGCCCGCATGGCCGCGGCGATCGAGCTGAACGGCGGCGCCGCCTATGCCGAGGCGCTGGCCTTCGGCCTGGCGCCGCACATGCCGCTGAAGGATGCCCAGGAGATCGTGAAGGCCGCGGCCGCCGCGCAGGCCGCCACCGGCGGCAGGCTGATCGACCGCGTCAATGCCGCCTGCGCCGCCCGCGGTCTTCCCGCCCAGCAGCTCGATCTCGAAAGTCAGCTCGCGCCGGGCCGCGAGCTAGTCGAGCGCGCGGTCAAGGCGTCGCGGGGCTGATACCGACGGGCCTTGTGCCTGACCGACGCTGTTGCCCCGGAACCGAGCCTCGGGCCTGGGAAGAAGCCGCGCCCCGCGCGGCCCGATCGCCACGGGTCGATCGGGCCGGGGACCTTTGGCCCGGGGCGGGACAAAACTCGACGGCGTGGGGAGAAGGCCGCGGGCTATTGCGCGGCGACCTCGTGTCGCTGCTCCCGCCGCGCGGCGGGATCGTGCAGCGCGGCATATTCCGGAATGCGCGCCTCCTCCGATCTGAGCCGCGCCATTTCCTCGGCGATATAGCCGCGGGTCAGCGGCACCCGCGCCTGGTCATGCGCGAGCTGCAGGTGCACCACATGCAGGTCGTTGAAGCGGAAGCTCGATTCCGAGCCCGCGAGGTAGAAGTCCCACATGCGCAGGAAGCGCTCGTCGTAGAGCTCCAGCACCTGCGCGCGATTGGCGTGGATCCGCTGCCGCCAGGCCCTCGTGGTCTCGGCATAATGCAGCGACAGGATCTCGGTGTCGCGCAGCAGCAGCCCGGAGCGCTCCACTGACGGAAGGATCTGGGACAAGGACGGGATGTAGCCGCCGGGGAAGATGTATTTCTCGATGAAGGGCGCGTTGTAGCCGTCGGGCCTCGGCTGGGCCATGGAATGCAGCAGCATGACCCCGTCCGGCACCAGGAGGCGCGCAGCGGTGCGGAAGAACACCGGGAACTGGCGCAGCCCCACATGCTCGAACATGCCCACCGAGACGATGTTGTCGAAGCGCGCGTCGAGCGCGCGATAATCGAGCAGGCGGAACTCGACCCGGTCCGCGACGCCCGCCTCGGCCGCGCGCTCGGTCGAGACGGCGTGCTGCTCCCGGCTGAGCGTGATCCCGGTCACCCGCGCGCCGCAGACCCGCGCGAGATAGAGCGCCATCCCGCCCCAGCCCGATCCGATGTCGAGCACCCGCGCACCGGGGCGCACCAGCAGCTTGGCCGCGATCAGACGCTTCTTGGCCAGCTGCGCGGCGTCGAGCGACATGTCGGGCCGCTCGAAATAGGCGCAGGAATACTGCATGTCTGGGTCGAGGAAGAGCCGGTAGAGCCGCCCGTCGAGATCGTAGTGATGCGCCACGTTGCGCTCGGCCCGCCGGGGGTTGATGGCGCGCAGGGCCGGCAGGCCGGTCACCAGCCGGCGGAGATGCTGGAGCCTGGCGGCCAGCGTCGTGGTCTCCGGCACGAAATTCCGCTTGGCGAGCGCCAGCAGCTCGTAGATGTCGCCGCGCTCGACCAGGAGGCGGCCGTCCATGTAGAGCTCCGGCACTGCGAGCGTCGGATCGAGCACGATCCGCCGGACCGCCGCCCGGTCGGCGATCCGGACCTGCAGCGCCGGGCCACTGCCGTCGCCATAGGCTTCGACCCGGCCCGAAGGAAAGGTTATGCGAAGGTTGCCTCGGCCGATCCGGGCGTGCAGCGCGGCATGCAGATGCGTTTCGAGCATGGCAGGCATCATTGGCATTCCGCGGCCATTCTAGCGCAGATGCCGAACTTTGCCAAGAATCAGAATATGTTATACAACCAAACCGCGATCTGCTCGCTCGTATTTCGCATAGATGGAAGCCAGCTGCGGCCGCGCGAGCCCATCCCGCAGCGCGGCGGCGGCAAGCGGCGGGCCGGGCGCCGCGAAGGTGGTTTCCCCTTTCGCGCGCCATCGGCTAGAGCACGGACATGGCCCGTTTCGCCCTCAAGCTCGAATACGACGGTGGTCCCTTCGCCGGCTGGCAGAGGCAGCCGGGGCTCGCTTCCGTGCAGGGTGCGCTCGAAGCGGCCGCGCGCCGCCTCGATCCCGCCGGGCCGGCGGTCTACGGGGCCGGGCGCACCGATGCGGGGGTGCATGCGCTGGGCCAGGTGGCGCATCTGGAGATGTCCCGGGACTGGGCGCCCTTCCGCCTCGGCGAGGCGCTGAACGCGCATCTGCGCCCGGCACCGGTGGCGGTGGTCGCGGTCGCGCGGGTGGGCGAGGAGTTCCACGCGCGCTTCTCCGCCGTGGAGCGGGAGTACCGCTACCGCCTGATCTCGCGCCGCGCGCCGCTCGTCCACGACCGCGGCCGCGCCTGGCGCGTCCGGCACGAGCTCGACCTCGGGGCGATGCGCGCGGCCGCGGCACATCTCGTCGGGCTGCACGATTTCACCACCTTCCGGTCGTCGATCTGCCAGGCGCAGAGCCCGCGGCGCACGCTCGACGCGCTGGAGATCGAGGCGCTGGACCGCCCGGCCGGCCGGGAGTTCCGCTTCAACCTGCGGGCGAGATCCTTCCTGCACAACCAGGTGCGCAGCATCGTCGGCACGCTCGAACGGGTGGGGGCGGGGGCCTGGCCACCCGGCCGGGTCGCCGAGGCCCTCGCCCGGCGGGACCGGTCCGCCTGCGGCCCGGTCGCCCCGCCCGACGGGCTCTGCCTCGTGGCGGTGCGCTACGGGACCGATCCTTTCGCACCTGCGCCGTAGCAACGCCCAGGCCGGGCCGCCGGTCGAGCCACGGCGATCACATCGGGAACTCGTTCTTCCTTCCTCGACCGCCCCACACCAGGACGAGGGAAGCGCCCGCATTGGGGTCGGGGCGGGCGCTGCGGCGGTGCCCGCCGGGCGCAATGGCGACACCGGGCACGCCCAGACCTCACCCCACGGAGCCGCGTTGCCAACTTCAATGCCCTGCCGGTCAGGCGCGCGTCCCCGGGGGCGATCAAATCACCCGTCGCGCGCCGCCGGGTCGTCCGGCCCCGCCGGGGTCTCGGCGGAGGGCGGCAGGGCGGCGTCGGCCGGGGCGACCGGCTGGCCCTCGGACCATTCGCCCTCGAAGGCCTGGCCGCCGGCAAAGGTCATGCGCCCGTTGCCCTGGCGCTGGCCTTCCGCGAAATCGCCCTCGTAGACGTCGCCGTTGGGATAGGTCGCCCGGCCGGGCCCGTCGAGCAGCCCGTCCTTCCAGGTCCCCTCGAAGACATAGCCGCCGGCCATGCGCATCGTGCCCCGGCCCGAGCGTACGCCGCCGGCGAACCCGCCCTCGTATTCGGTGCCGTCGGGATAGGTCGCGACGCCCTCGCCGTCGCGCAGCCCCTCGGCCCATCCGCCCTCGTAGGAATAGCCGTCCGGGGTGGTCAGCTTGCCGGTCCCGTGGTTCTTGCCGTCGGCGAACTCGCCCTCGTAGACCGTGTCGTCGGCATAGCGCGCCACGCCCCGGCCCGAGATGGTCCCGTCCTTCCACTCCCCCTCGTAGCTCGAGCCGTTGGCATAGGTGATCCGGCCGGTGCCCTCCGGCTTGCCGTCCCGGAAATTGCCCTCGTAGACCGAGCCGTCGGGATAGGTCGCCTTGCCCTGGCCGGCGATGCGGCCCTCGCTCCATTCGCCGGTATAGACGAAGCCGTCCACGGCGGTGAGCGTCCCGGCCCCGTGGCGCAGATCCGCCTGGAAGCCGCCGTCGTAGACGTCGCCGTTCGCGGCGGTCGCCCGGCCGAGCCCCTCGCGCCGCCCGGCGACGAAGGCGCCCTCGTAGCGATCGCCGTTCTCCTGGACGAGCAGGCCCTCGCCCTCGATCTGGCCGGCCTTCCAGCCGCCCTCGTAGCGCGACCCGTCGGCCGAGACCAGTACGCCCCGGCCCTCCGGCGCCCCGCCGGCCATGCCGCCCTCGTAGGTCGATCCGTCGGGATAGGTGATCTTGCCGGTGCCTTCCTTGACGCCGTTCACCCAGCCGCCCTCGTAGCGGTAGCCGTCCGGGCCGGTCAGGATGCCCTGGCCGTTCTGCGCGCCCTTCGCGAAACTGCCCTCGTAGCGCATGCCGTTGGCGTATTCCGCGACACCCTCGCCCTCGATCTCGCCGGCGACCCATGCGCCCTCGTAGGTGCCGCCGTCGGCGAAGACGATGCGGCCGCGCCCGTCGGGATGGCCGTCCTTGAACTGGCCCACGTATTCGGCGCCGTTGGGGAAGCGCGCGCGGCCATCGCCCTCGATGCGGCCCTCGACCCAGTTGCCGGTGTATTCATAGCCGTTGGGCAGGCGGTAGGTGCCCTGGCCGTGCTGGCGCCCGTCCTGGAACGACCCCTCGTAGACCCCGCCGTTGTCGTATTCCTTGGTCAGGACCTGCGCCGGCGCCGGCCCGCCGAGCGCGGCGAGCGCCATGGCGCATCCGCCGGCCAGAGCGATGCTCCGCTGCCGCAAGCCGTGGTGCCGTGCCAAGCGGTTCTCCTCCCCGTCACGTCCTCGGCCGAACATTACGGAGGCGCCCCGGCAGGGACAATGGCTTTTCTGGCCGGCACCCGCGCCCCGGGCCGGGTGATCGCATTTCGAGCCTGTTGTTCCCGGGTCGACCGTCCCGCCGCCAGACGAGGGCAGCGCCCGGCCCGGGCGGAAGCGGAGCGCCCGCGTCGTGCCGGAGGCACGCCTTCGGCGTGACTGGCGGGGCCGGCGCTGCCCGGCGGTGCCCGCCGGGCGGGACGATGACGCCAGGCTCGGGCGGAACTCGGCCTGACAGGATCGCGTTGCCAGATGCGATCACCCTGCAGCCCCGGGGCCGGGCCTTGTCATCGGGGACCGCGGGCCTGTATTCGGGTCGGGAGCGCATGGCGGCGGAGGGGCGATGTCCGGCAAGTTCAGGCTGACCATGGCGCAGCTCAACCCCGTGGTGGGGGATCTCGCCGGGAACCGGGCCAAGGCGCTCGCCGCGCACCGGGCGGGGCGCGCGGCGGGGGCGGATTTCGTCGCGCTTCCCGAGATGTTCCTGGCGGGCTACCAGCCGCAGGACCTGGTGCTGAAGCCCGCCTTCACCGCCCATGCCATGGCCGAGGTCCGCGCCCTCGCCGCGGATTGCGCCGACGGCCCGCCGCTCGGGATCGGCCTGCCCTGGGCCGAGAGCGGGCGGCTCTACAATGTCTATGCCATCCTCTCGGGCGGGCGCGTCGCGGCCATCGCGCGCAAGCACCACCTGCCGAACTACAATGTCTTCGACGAGCCGCGGCTCTACGCCTCCGGCCCGATCTCCGGGCCCTTCGCCATCGGCCCGCTGCGCATGGGCACGCCGATCTGCGAGGATGCCTGGTACGACGACGTCACCGAGGCCATGGCCGAGAGCGGCGCGGAGCTGCTGATGGTCTCCAACGGCTCGCCCTATCGCCGCAACAAATACGACGTCCGGATGAACCACATGGTCAGCCGCGTCGTGGAGACCGGCCTGCCGCTGGTCTATCTCAACTTCGTCGGCGGACAGGACGACCAGGTCTTCGACGGCGGCTCCTTCGTGCTCAACCCCGGCGGGCGCCTGGCCGTCCAGCTGCCGGTCTTCGAGGAGGTGATCGCCCAGGTCGATTTCGAGCAGGGCGCCTCCGGCTGGCGGGCGCTGCCCGGCCGGCTCGACCTCCTGCCCGACGACACCGAGCTCGACTATCAGGCGATGGTGCTCTCGCTGCGCGACTACATGGGCAAGTCCGGCTTCGGCAAGGCGCTGCTCGGCCTCTCCGGCGGCGTCGACAGCGCGCTCGTCGCCACCATCGCGGCCGATGCGCTCGGGCCGGAGAACCTGCGCTGCGTGATGCTGCCCTCGGAATTCACCTCCGCCGAGAGCCTCGAGGACGCCGCCGCGGTGGCGGGCGCGCTCGGCTGCCGCCTCGACAGCCTGCCCATCGAGGCCGGCCGCGCGGCCATCGGCGCCACGCTGGCGCCGCTCTTCGAGGGCCGCGCCCCGGACGTGACCGAGGAGAACATCCAGTCCCGGCTGCGCGGGCTCATGCTCATGGCGCTCTCGAACAAGTTCGGCGAGATGCTGCTGACCACCGGCAACAAGTCGGAGGTGGCCGTCGGCTACGCCACGATCTACGGCGACATGGCCGGCGGCTACAATCCGGTGAAGGATCTCTACAAGACCCGCGTCTTCGAGAGCTGCCGCTGGCGCAACGCCAACCACCGGCCCTGGATGAAGGGGCCCGCGGGCGAGGTCATCCCGCCCCGGGTGATCGACAAGCCCCCCACGGCCGAGCTGCGCGCCAACCAGAAGGACGAGGACAGCCTGCCGCCCTATCCGGTGCTCGACGCCATCCTCGAGCGGCTGATCGAGGGCGACGCCTCGGTCGCGGACATCGTCGCCGAGGGCTTCGACCGCGAGACGGTGAAGAAGGTGGAGCGGCTGATCTACCTCTCGGAATACAAGCGCTTCCAATCCGCGCCCGGCACCCGCCTCACCCGCCACGCCTTCTGGCTCGACCGCCGCTATCCGATCGTCAACCGCTGGCGCGACCCCAACTGACACCAGCGACCCTTCCGCCTGACCGCCGACGCGCCCCGACCCTCAACCGACGGTAAGGCTGCCCCCCTCGTCCTGAGGCTCGCGCCTCCGGGCGACCGGACCGGGCGCATGCCTGCGGGCCGCGCGGGGCGTGGCCTATTCCCTGTCCGGATGCCCGGTCCCGGCGGCCCAGGAAAGCGTCCGCGCAGGACGTTAACACTTTTACCAAATGAAATCAGTGCATTGCGCGACGTCCCCATGGGGACGGGTCTCCGGCCTCCTCCGCACCGCCGGATCTCGCCGATCCTAGACGCCCTCGACGGCCTCCCGCAGCATCTCCCGGACCTTTCCCGCGACCTCGGCGAGATCGGCGTTCTCGACCGCCGCCATCGAGGCGACCGGA
>Ga0116151_10002314_pt1 | contig 17584 bp, 16 predicted proteins | sample AD_UKC117_MetaG_FD_89893 | JGI IMG/M metagenome (GOLD analysis project Ga0116151, IMG submission 89893) | Active sludge microbial communities of municipal wastewater-treating anaerobic digesters from Hong Kong - AD_UKC117_MetaG | ecosystem: Engineered > Bioreactor > Anaerobic > Digestate...
AAGACCGGCACGGCGCGCGCGACGCATTCGCGGATCAGCGGCAGGGTCACCGCATCGCGATCCGGATCGAAGGCGCCGTGCCGCTCCGTGGCCTCGTGTCCGTAGTGGCTCGGATGCACGTTCGGCCGCCCGCCGGTGAAGACGAACCCGTCGCAGGCGTCGATCAGATCGGCGATCGAGCCCACCGCCGGCAGCGCCGGAACCATCAGCGGCAGCGCCCCGGTGACTTGCGCCACCGCCTCGATATTGGATACACCGACCGCCTGGACGGGATATTCGCCGTCGATCAGATGCGCATTGCCGATGATGCCGATGACGGGCCGTGCCATGCCTGCAAGTCTATGCCTCGCCGGGTAAATGACAAGTTATTTCAGGGGGGAAAAGCCGGTCATGCGTCTCGCGCAATGACATCTCGCGACATGACCCTATTCGCCCCAGTTCCAGGCTTGGCCAACACCACCACCCCGCCCGGCGGGCACCGCGGCGCAGCGCCCGCCCCGCTCCCAGGCGGGCGCTGCCCTCATTTTGTAGCGGGGTAGTGGAAGGTGAAAGAATGAGCTCCAAATGCGATCGCCCGGCCCTTGACCGGTTTCGCCGCCGCATGGGACCTTGCGCCGCCGAGTCAACCGGAGAGAGCTGCGATGTCCCGCGTCGAGGCCGAAACGCCCAGGGTGCGCCTGTCGGATTACGCGCCGCCGGATTTCCTCGTGGACCGGGTCGCGCTGCGTTTCCGGCTCGATCCGGGGGCGACCCGCGTGACGGCGCGGATCGCCTTCCGGCCGAACCCCGACCGCCGCGGGGCCCCGGCCCCGCGCGACCTCCTGCTCGACGGCCGCAACCTCGTCCTCCACGCCGCCCGGATCGACGGCGCGGCCGTTCCCCCGGAGGCGCTCCGCCAGGGGCCCGAGGGACTCCGGGTCGCCGCCGCCTGGCTGCCGGAAGGGGATTTCGTCTGGGAGGCGGAAACCGAGGTCGCCCCGGAGGCCAATACCGCGCTCGAAGGGCTCTACATCTCGCGCGGCATGTATTGCACGCAATGCGAGGCCCAGGGCTTTCGCAAGATCACCTTCTACCCCGACCGGCCGGACGTCATGGCGCCGTTCCGGGTCCGGATCGAGGGCGACGCGCCGGTGCTGCTCTCGAACGGCAATCTGCTCGGAAGCGGACCGGGCTGGGCGGAATGGGAGGATCCCTTCCCCAAGCCCAGCTATCTCTTCGCGCTGGTCGCGGGCGACCTCAGGGCCGTGGAGGACCGCTTCAAGACGCGCTCCGGCCGCGACGTGCTGCTGCAGATCTGGGTGCGCCCCGGGGACGAACCGCGCTGCGGCTACGCCATGGACGCGCTGAAACGCGCGATGGCCTGGGACGAGACCGAATACGGCCGGGAATACGACCTCGACCGCTTCATGATCGTCGTCGTCGACGACTTCAACGCCGGGGCGATGGAGAACAAGGGCCTCAACGTCTTCAACTCGCGCTACGTCCTGGCGAGCCCGGACACCGCCACCGACAGCGACTACAAGTCGATCGAGGCGATCGTCGCCCATGAGTATTTCCACAACTGGACCGGCAACCGCATCACCTGCCGCGACTGGTTCCAGCTCTGCCTCAAGGAGGGGCTGACGGTCTTCCGCGACCAGCAGTTCTCCTCCGACCAGCGCGGCGCCGGCGTCAAGCGCATCGAGGACGTGATCCGCCTGCGGGCCACCCAGTTCCGCGAGGACGCGAGCCCGCTCGCCCATCCGGTCCGGCCGGAGGAATACATCGAGATCAACAATTTCTACACCGCCACCGTCTACGAGAAGGGGGCGGAGGTCATCGGCATGCTGCGCCGCATCGTCGGCCCCGAGACCTATGCCCGTGCGCTCGACCTCTATTTCGACCGCCACGACGGCCAGGCCTGCACCATCGAGGACTGGCTGCGCGTCTTCGAGGACGCCTCGGGCCGCGACCTGACCCAGTTCGCGCGCTGGTATTCCCAGGCCGGGACACCGCATGTGACGGCGCGCGGGACCTGGGAGGGCGGCCTCTTCACGCTTGCGCTCGCGCAATCCACGGCGCCGACCGCCGGGCAGCCGCGCAAGGCGCCGCTCCTGATCCCGGTCGCCTGCGCGCTCTTCGACCCGGAGACCGGCGCGCCGCTCACCGAGACCGTGCTCGAACTCTCCCGCGAGCGGCAGGACTTCACCTGGGACCTGCCCGCGCGGCCGGTCGTCTCGCTCCTGCGCGGCTTCTCCGCCCCGGTCATTCTGAGCGGCCCGGCCGGCGGGAACGGCGGCGCCTTCCTGCTCGCCCACGAGACCGACCCGTTCAGCAAATGGCAGGCCGGCCGCAGCCTCGCCCTCGGCATTCTCGCCAAGACGAGCGCCGATCCCGGGGCCGCCCCCGATCCGGACTATCTCGCCGCGCTCGCGCGCGTCGCCGAGGACCCGGCGCTCGCGCCGGACTACCGGGCGCTCCTGCTCGACCTGCCCTCGCTCGAAGAGGCCATCGCCCATCTCGTCGAATCGGGCCGGATCCCGGATCCGCTCGCGCTCCACCATGCTCGCCGCAGGCTGGAGGCCGCGATCGCCGATTCGCTCGGCCCGCGGCTCCGGCATCTCTACGACGCGCACGGGCTCGACGGGCCCTACAGCCCAGACGCCGCCGCGGCGGGCCATCGCGCCCTGCGCGGCTGCGCGCTCGCGCTGATCACCGCGCAGGACGCCGAGGCCGCCCTCGCCGCGACGCATTTCGCCGCCGCGGACAACATGACCGAGCGCATGGCCGCGCTTTCCCTGCTCGTCGGCCGGAACCGGGCCGAGGCCGCCCTGGCGGCGTTCCGCGCGGCCTGGCGCGACGACCGGCTCGTGCTCGACAAGTGGTTCGCGGTGCAGGCGGCGCATTCGCCGCCCGAGACCGCCGTCGCGACGGTCGAGGCGCTGACGCGGGACCCGGATTTCGACTGGCAGAACCCCAACCGCTTCCGCGCGCTCATCGGCACCTTCGCGAACGCCAATCTCGCCGCCTTCCACGCCGCCGACGGCGCCGGCTACCGCCTGCTCGCGGACTGGCTGATCCGTCTCGACCCGGTCAACCCGCAGACCACCGCCCGCATGACCTCGGCCTTCGCCACCTGGCGCAGCTTCGACGCCGGCCGACAGGCGCTGATCCGCGGTGAACTCCGGCGCCTCGGCGCCCGCCCCGGGCTCTCGCGCGACACCGGCGAGATGGTTGAACGGCTGCTCCGGGAGGCGGACGGCTGAACTCCGCCGGGGGAACGCCGCCGCTTGTCACGCGTTTGTCGAACTGGCACGATAGGGTTCGACCATGCGGGGCACGATCGACGAGCTCATCGAGGAACGGGCGCCCTGGCTCCGTCGGGGCGGCCCCGGCGTCTGGCTCGCCCGCCGCCTGCTCAAGCGCATCCTGAGCTACGAGCGAACCGTGCGGATCGGCGAGGCGCTGGAGCCGATGCCGGGGCCGGACGTGATGCAGTCGCTGGCGGACATGATCGCGCTGCATGTCGAGATCAGCGGCCTGGAGAACATCCCCGAGACCGGCCCGCTGATGGTCGTCTGCAACCATCCGACCGGCATCGCCGACGGCATCGTGCTCTTCGGCGCGCTCGCCCGGAGACGCCCGGATCTCTTCATCTTCGCCAATGCCGATGCGCTGCGGGTCCTGCCCCAGCTCGGGAGCCTGATCGCGCCGGTGGAATGGCGGCCCGAGAAGCGCACCCACAAGCAGAACCGCGAGACCATGGCCTATGCCCATAGAGCCTTCGAGGCCGGGCGCATGGGCGTGCTCTTCCCCTCCGGGCGGCTGGCCAAGCGCCGCTGGCTCTCGCTGCACGAACGCCCCTGGATGGCCTCGGGCGCCATGCTCGCGCGGCGCTTCGATCTGCCGGTGGTGCCCTTGCACATCACCGCGCGCAATTCGGCGCTCTTCTACCTCTTCGACCGCATCCACCCGACGCTGCGCGACATCACCATCTTCCACGAGGTGCTGAACAAGCCCTATCAGCCCTACCGGCTGACGGTCGGGGCGCCGATCGATCCGGCGACCCTGCCCTCCGGATCCGCGGAGGCGACCGAGGTCCTGCGCGCCCGGACGCTCGAACTCGGGGGCCAGAGGCCCCAGACCGTGCTCACCGCCCCGCGCTATTCGCGGCCGCGCCGCCTGAAGCCCGCGCGCCTGATGGTCTGAACCGGGCCTTGCCGCACCGTCGCCGCCCCGGTATGAGGGCGGCCTGCATCACCGACGGACGATCGCATGGCCGAGCTAACCTATCGGGAACCGGACCCCAAGGTCATCGCCGGCGCGAAGGGCGACTGGGAAATGGTGATCGGGCTGGAGGTCCACGCCCAGGTCACCTCGAAATCCAAGCTCTTCTCCGGCGCCTCCACCGCCTTCGGCGCCGAGCCCAACACCAATGTCAGCCTGGTGGACGCCGCGATGCCGGGCATGCTGCCGGTGGTGAACGAGTTCTGCGTCGAGCAGGCGGTGCGCAGCGGGCTGGGGCTCAAGGCCGCGATCAACCGCTACTCCCGCTTCGACCGCAAGAACTACTTCTATCCCGACCTGCCGCAGGGCTACCAGATCAGCCAGCTCTACCATCCGATCGTCGGCGAGGGCGAGGTGCTGGTCGATCTCGGCCCGGGGCTCGCGCGCAAGGTGCGCATCGAGCGCATCCATCTCGAGCAGGACGCGGGCAAGTCGATCCACGACCTCGACCCGGCGCTCTCCTTCGTCGATCTCAACCGCACCGGCGTGGCGCTGATGGAGATCGTCTCGCGCCCCGACATCCGCGGCCCCGAGGAGGCGGCGGAATACGTCCGCAAGCTGCGCCAGATCCTGCGCTACCTGGGCACCTGCGACGGCAACATGCAGGAGGGCAGCCTCCGCGCCGACGTGAACGTCTCCGTCCGCCCGACGGGCTCCACCGATCTCGGCACCCGCTGCGAGATCAAGAACATGAACTCGATGCGCTTCATCGTCCAGGCGATCGAATTCGAGGCGCGCCGCCAGATCGCGATCCTCGAGGACGGCGGCAGCATCGAGCAGGAAACCCGGCTCTACGATCCCGGCCGGGGCGAGACGCGCTCCATGCGCTCCAAGGAAGAAGCACACGATTACCGCTACTTCCCCGATCCCGATCTGCTGCCGCTCGAGCTCGACCAGACCTGGATCGACGCGATCGCCGCGGGCCTGCCGGAGCTGCCCGACGCCAAGAAGGCGCGTTTCGTGCTCGACTACGGCATGACCGAATACGACGCCGGCGTGCTGACCGCGGAGGTGGCGAGCGCGGATTACTTCGAGGCCGTGGCGCGCGGCCGCGACGGCAAGGCGGCGGCGAACTGGGTGATCAACGAGCTCTTCGGCCGGCTGAACCGCGAGGGCCACGGCATCGAGGAAAGCCCGATCGGCCCCGACCAGCTCGGCGGCCTGCTCGACCTGATCGCGAGCGGCGAGATCTCGGGCAAGATCGCCAAGGACGTCTTCGAGATCCTCTGGACCGAGGGCGGCGAGCCGGCGGCGATCGTCGAGGCGCGCGGCCTGCGACAGGTGACCGACAGCGGCGCGATCGAGGCGGCGGTCGCCGAGGTGGTCGCCGCCAATCCGGAGAAGGCGGCGCAGGCGCTGGCCAAGCCCGCGCTCGCCGGATGGTTCGTCGGCCAGGTGATGAAGGCGACCGGCGGCAAGGCCAATCCGCAGGCGGTGCAGGCGGCGGTGCGCCAGAAGCTCGGGGTGGAGTGAGCGCCGGAAGGGCCAGGGCGGCCATCAGGGGGAAGCGATGACCTACTTCGACTACAAGGCGGTGCCGGCGCCGCGCCGGGCGAAGAAGTCCCGCGGGGTGAAATCCGCCTCCGACCTCTTCGCGCTCACCATCACCGAGGCGATCAACGAGCATGCGCGGCAGGGCTGGGAATACCTGCGCGCCGAACGGCTGCCCTCCACGCCCTCCGGCGGCTGGTTCCACAAGGCGGTGGAGCAGGACGAGACGCTGCTCATCTTCCGCCGCCCGCGCGAGACGCTCGACCCGCAGCTCGCGGCGCTCGCCGAACCCGCGCCCGACGGTGCGATCCGCGAGATCACCGGCGAATCGCGGCCGGCGAGGACAACACGCGAACCGATTACCGGCACCCGCGTCGAGCCGCAGCTCGCGGACCCGTCCGGCGGCCCCGAATCGCGACCGGCATCCCCCCTGCGCGCCGCGCCGCAGCTCGGTCCCGCCGAGCGCGGCTGATCAGCAGTCGCTGCCCGAGAGGTCCAGCGCCAGCGCGTGGATCGGGCCGTCCAATTCCTCGCGCAGCACGCGATGCACCGCCCGGCTGCGCGCCACCCGCCCCATGCCGTCGAAGGCCGCGCTGCGCATCTCGACGCGGAAATGCGTGCCGCCGCCCTCGCGCCAGCCGGCATGGCCGCGATGGGACTCGCTCTCGTCGATGACCGCGAGGTAATCGGGCTCGAAGGCCTGGCTCAGCTTGGAATGCAGCCTCTCGGCCATTATTTCCCCTGCATTCGCCACCGGGTTCCTCCCTCGCTACGGGGCTTGGCCCGCCCCGACAAATCACTAAACTCTAGGCCCCGAGTCGCCCAGATGAAAGGATCGGCTGCCGATGAGCCGCCGCACGCCCTTCGATTTCGACATCTCCGCCGCCGCCGACAAGAAGCGGCGCGCGCGCTCCCGCAGCCAGTCCGGCGCGGTCGAAAGCTCCGGGCGCATCTGCGACAAGCCCGGCTGCGAGAAGCCGGGGAAATTCCGCGCGCCGAAATCGCCCGACAGCCTGGACGATTTCCACTGGTTTTGCCTCGACCATGTGCGCGAGTACAACCTGAAGTGGAACTTCTTCGAATCGCATTCCGACGACGACCTGGAGCGGCAATTCGCCGCCGACCGGGTCTGGGAGCGGCCGACCCGGCCCTTCCGGCAGAGCGTCGACCGCAACGGCACCCAGCCCCATGCGGAAGGCCGGGCCTGGCAGCGCTTCGGCTTCGACGACCCGACCGAGCTGCTCGGCGACAAGGCGACGCTTAACCCGGGCGCCGACCGCAAGTCGCCGCGCGCCCGCCGCCTGCCGCCGGCCGAGCGGCGGGCGCTCGAGATCCTCGACGCGCAGGACAACCAGACCAAGCAGGAAATTCGCAAGCAGTACAAGGCTCTGGTGAAGGATCTTCACCCCGACATGAACGGTGGCCGCCGCGACGACGAGGCGCGGCTGGCCGAGGTGGTCTGGGCCTGGGAGCAGATCAAGGTCAGCCGAAGCTTCCGCGACTAGACCCCCGGTTCTGCAGGACTCGGCTCCGAACGCGGGGCCGCGGTCTCGACCGCCGTGTCCGAATCCAGCGCGCCGATCGCCATGTCGCCCACCGCCCAGAGCAGATTGGCGACGGCGAAGCTGACGCCGGCGGCGGTCCCGGTCGAAAGCGCCAGCGTGCCGGTGATCACCCGCCAGGGCAGGCGCGCGAGCATGCTCGTCCGGAACGGCTGCGCCTGCTTCGTGCCCTCGGAGATCCAGAACAGGCCCGGATGCACGATCGCGCGGATCATCCACTCGATGGCCGGATCGAGCGTCCGGGCCATCGACCGGGCGATCGCGCCCTGCACCGACAAGAGCGACCGGAGATCGCCGGCGCCGAAGGACGCACCGCCCTCGCCGCCCCGGCCCTCGCCCCCCGCCTGCGCGGCTTCCACGGCCCGGCATCCGCCCTGGTAGGTCAGGAGCCCCGCGCCGGCCACGAAGACCCCGGACAGGAAGGTCGCGGCGCTGAGCAGGATGCCCGTCCCGCCGGCGCCGAACAATTCGACCGCGAGCACCATGACGCCGGCCCCGGCGAGCGCGAGGCCGCCGACACTCAGCGCCAGCCCGCCGAGCTTCAGGAGCAGCGGGAAATGGCCCGCCCCGCGCAGGAGGCAGGAGCCGACCACGAAGGCGCAGGCCGCGACGGTGAACAGATTGGCCTCGCGGACGAGCGCGAAGGCCAGGAGCGCCAGCGCCAGCGGAACGGCGAGCGCATTGACCGCATCGGCCGCCCGCGGTCCGAACCGCCGCTCCACCGCCGAGCCGAGCGGAAAGGCGACCACGACGATGCCCATCACGCCGAGCGTGGCGAAGGCCTCCGGGTGCTCCCGCGCGAGCCAGAGGGCGACCGCGACGGGCGATGCGCCGCCGGCCCGGTAGGCGTCGGCCAGGCTTTCCGCGAAGGCCCGGATTCCGCCCGCGCCGGTCAGGGACGCGATGATGTTGCCGATCTCGTAGCCCCAGAACTGGATCTCGAGACTGTTGCGCTTCATCCAGGGCGCGATGGCCATGAATTCTCCCTCCCTCCTCAATTGACCTTGTTTCAAACCGGACGCCGGCCCGCGCTAGGGCGCACGGCGGCTTGAAAATGCCTTGATCGCAATGGTAGCAGGTTCGGCCGAACTTGTCGCGCGAGAGGTTCGCGGTCATCGCCGGGCTCCGCTTTCGCTTGCCCCCCGCGGCCAGATATGATGCAGAAGCACGGAACGCACCGGCGGGGAAAACGATGGCGGACGGCAGGATGGAGATGAGCTCAGAACCGACGATGGATCTCAGCGTCCGCGACGTCTTCGGCATCGACACCGATCTGACCGTGCGCGCCTTCGCCGAGCCGAGCGAACGGGTGCCGGACATCGACCCGACCTACCGCTTCGACCCGGACACCACGCTGGCGATCCTCGCGGGCTTCGCCCACAACCGCCGCGTCATGATCCAGGGCTACCACGGCACCGGCAAGTCGACCCATATCGAGCAGGTGGCGGCGCGGCTGAACTGGCCCTGCGTGCGCGTCAATCTCGACAGCCATATCTCGCGCATCGACCTGATCGGCAAGGACGCGATCCGCATCCGCGACGGCATGCAGGTGACCGAGTTCCAGGAGGGCATCCTGCCCTGGTGCCTGCGCAACCCGGTGGCGATCTGTTTCGACGAATACGACGCCGGGCGTCCCGACGTGATGTTCGTCATCCAGCGCGTGCTCGAGACCGACGGCAAGCTGACGCTTCTCGACCAGAACAAGGTGATCCGGCCGCATCCCTATTTCCGCCTGTTCTCCACGGCCAATACCATCGGCCTCGGCGATACCACCGGGCTCTACCACGGCACCCAGCAGATCAACCAGGGCCAGATGGACCGCTGGAGCCTCGTGGTCACGCTCAACTATCTCGCCCATGACGCCGAAGCCGAGATCGTGCTGGCGAAATATCCGCATTACGACACGCCCGAGGGCCGCAAGACCGTCAGCCGCATGGTCACCGTGGCCGATCTCAGCCGGGCGGCCTTCATGAACGGCGATCTCTCCACCGTCATGTCGCCCCGCACCGTGCTGAGCTGGGCCGAGAACGCGCGGATCTTCGGGGACATCGGCTTCGCCTTCCGCGTGACCTTCCTCAACAAATGCGACGAGCTCGAACGGCAGACGGTGGCGGAATTCTACCAGCGCTGCTTCGACAAGGAGCTGCCGGAGAGCGCGGTGAGCATGAGCCTGGGCTGATCCGGGGCCGCAATTTGCCGAACCCTTCCCGCGCAAATGCGTTGGAGGGTCTTCTGGGAAGGGAGGTCAGACCATGGGACTCTGGAATTTCGTCAAGGAAGCGGGCAAGTCGCTCGGCTTCGGCGGCGCCGAGGCGGCCGAGGCACCCGCGGCGGAGGCGCTGAAGAAGGAGATCGACGATCTCGGGCTCAAGTCCGAGGGGCTCGAGATCAAGGTCGAGGGCGACACCGTGAAGGTGTCGGGACGCGCCCCGACCGAGGAGGAGCGCGAGAAGATCATCATCGCCGCCGGCAATGTCGCGGGCGTCGCCCGGGTCGAGGATGCGATCGAGACCCCCGAATCCGGTTCCGCGCCGGTCTTCCACACCGTGGTGAAGGGAGACACGCTCTGGAAGATCGCGGAGAAGACGCTGGGCAAGGGCGCGCGCTACAATGAGATATTCGAGGCGAACCGGCCGATGCTCCAGGATCCCGACAAGATCTATCCGGGACAGGTCCTGCGCATCCCGAAAAGCTAGCGCGCGCCGGAAGCTTCAGGAGCCGGTCTTGCGCCCGGCTCCCTTCGGGATGATCTATCGGTGATGAGCAAGCCAGTCGACAACCCCGCCGACCCCTTCAAGAAGGCGCTCGCCGAGGCGACCCGCGCCATGGCGGGCGAGGGCGAGCTGACGGTGGCCTATTCCGTCGACCCGCCGGGCGTCTCGGCCGGCACCATGCGGCTGCCGCAGGTCACCCGGCGCATGACGCGCAACGAGGTGCTGCTGGCGCGCGGCACCGCGGATGCCTATGCCCTGCGCCTGCGCTTCCACGACGACGCCACCCATCGCCGCTACGCCCCCGACGGCGAGGTCGCCGCGGCCCTCTTCGAGGCGATGGAGACCGCGCGCTGCGAATCGGTCGGCGCGCGGGCCATGCCCGGCACCGCCGGCAACATCGACGCCCGGATCGGCGACGAGGCGCGGCGGCTCGGCTATGCCGAGATCACCGATCCCGAAAAGGCGCCGCTCGCCCAGGCCGCCGGCTATCTGGTGCGCCAGCTCGCCACCGGCCGGCCGCTTCCGCCCGGCGCCCAGAACGTGCTGGACCTCTGGCGGGGGGTTCTCGAATCCCAGGCGGGCGAGACCCTCGGCGGCCTCGACGCGGTGCTGGAGGACCAGCAGGGCTTCGCCCGCTTCGCGCGGCGGGTCATCGCGGATCTCGGCTACGGCGACCAGCTCGGCGAGGATCCCGACAGCGAGACCGCCGAGGAGGACGAGCAGGACGACGGCGGCGAGGAGACCGAGGAGCCCGAGAGCGCGGGCGCCGACGACGACAGCACCGACCAGGAGGCCGGCAGCGAGCAGGCGCCGGCCGACAGCCGCGCCGATCCCAGCCAGATGCAGGCGGCGCTCGACACCGAGGACGACGGCGAGCCCGCCGAGGATGCCGAGGCCGAGGAAGCCGACCCGCGCGAATGGCGCCCGCCGCCGCATTCCGAGGCCGATCCCGGCTACAAGGTCTATTCGACAAAATTCGACGAGGAGATCGCGGCGGAGGATCTGGCCGACCCGGCCGAGCTCGAACGCCTGCGCGCCTATCTCGACCAGCAGCTCGAACCGCTGAAGGGCGCCGTCGCCCGCCTCGCCAACCGCCTGCAGCGCCGGCTCCAGGCGCAGCAGAACCGCGCCTGGGACTTCGACCTCGAGGAGGGCACGCTCGACGCCGGCCGGCTCGCCCGCGTGGTCACCAACCCCATGACGTCGCTCAGCTTCAAGATGGAGCGCGACACCGAGTTCCGCGACACCGTCGTCACCCTGCTGCTCGACAATTCCGGCTCCATGCGCGGCCGGCCGATCTCCATCGCCGCCATCTCCGCCGACGTGCTGGCGCGCACGCTGGAACGCTGCCAGGTCAAGGTCGAGATCCTCGGCTTCACCACCCGCGCCTGGAAGGGCGGCCAGAGCCGCGAGGCCTGGCTGGCCGCCCAGCGCCCCGCCCTGCCCGGTCGGCTGAACGACCTGCGCCACATCGTCTACAAATCCGCCGACGCGCCCTGGCGCCGGGCGCGGCCGAACCTCGGCCTGATGATGAAGGAGGGGCTGCTCAAGGAGAACATCGACGGCGAGGCGCTGGAATGGGCGCATCGCCGGCTGCTCTCCCGCGGCGAATCCCGCCGGGTGCTGATGGTGATCTCCGACGGCGCGCCGGTCGACGATTCCACGCTCTCGGTCAATCCGGCCAATTACCTCGAGAAGCACCTGCGCGACGTGATCGCCATGATCGAGCGCCGCCGCGCGGTGGAACTCGTCGCCATCGGCATCGGCCACGACGTGACGCGCTACTACGGCCGCGCCGTGACCATCACCGACGTCGAGCAGCTGGCGGGCGCCATGACCGAACAGCTCGCCAGTCTCTTCGACAACGACCCGGTCCGCATCGCCCGCGAAACCCGGCTGCGACGGCGGGCCTGACCGCAAGGGAGGCCGCATGTGAGCATCGACGTCACCGGCATCGGCGGGTTCGTCCTGCTGGTGCTCGACCTCTGGGCGATCATCTCGGTGATCGGCGCCCGGGCGGGGACCGGCACCAAGGTCATCTGGGTCCTGGTGATCCTCTTCCTACCCCTGCTCGGGTTCATCGCCTGGCTGATCTTCGGGCCGCGCTCGAGACGGGGCTGACGCGGCGATGAAGCTCTTCGCCTGCGGCGCCTGCGGGCAGATGCTGCATTTCGAGAACTCGTCCTGCCTCGCCTGCGGCGCGCCCCTGGGATTCCGCCCGGACCGGCTCGAACTGGCGACGCTCGACCCGCTCCCCGCCGGCGGCTTCCGACCGATCGGCGGCGGCGGCGATGACGCCTGGGTCTTCTGCGCCAATGCCGCATCGGGCGGCTGCAACTGGCTGGTGCCGCTCGGCGGCGACGCCTATTGCCCGGCCTGCGGGCTGAACCGCACCATCCCCGACCTCGACATCGCCGGCAATGCCGAGCGCTGGCGCGCCATCGAGACCGCCAAGCGGCGGCTCATCTATGCGCTCCGCCGCTTCGGCCTGCCGATGACCAGCCAGCACGAGGATGCCGGGCAGGGCCTCGCCTTCGATTTCCTCGCCGATGCCGGCGCGGAGCCGGTGATGACCGGCCATGCCGACGGGCTGGTGACGATCAACATCGCGGAGGCGGATTCCGCCGAGCGCGAGCGGCGGCGGCTGGAGCTCGGCGAGCCCTACCGTACCCTGCTCGGCCATCTGCGCCACGAGGTCGGCCATTACTACTGGGACCTGCTGGTGCGCGACGGCGGCCGGCTCGAGGCGGCGCGCGCGGTCTTCGGCGACGAGCGCGCCGATTACGCCGAGGCGCTCGAACGCCACTACGCGACCGGCCCGCAGCCCGACTGGCAATCGGGCTTCGTCAGCGCCTATGCCACCATGCACCCCTGGGAGGATTTCGCCGAGACCTGGACGCATTACTTCCACATGGTCGACACGCTGGACACGGCCGCGAGCTTCGGCCTGGCGCTCGACCCGCAGGTGACGGCGCGCGACGCGGACTCGGCCGGGATCGCCTTCGACCCCTACCGGGCACCCGATTGCCGGAGCCTCGTCGACGCCTGGCTGCCGCTCACCGTTGCGCTCAACAGCCTCAACCGGTCGATGGGCCAGCCCGACCTCTATCCCTTCGTGCTCAGCGCGCCGGCCATCGCCAAGCTCGGCTTCGTCCACGACCTGGTGCAGCCGCCCGCCTGAACGGGCCTTTGCAGCGCTTGTGCCTTGTGCGACACTTCGCGCGAAAGCAGCCGCAACCATGCCGCAGGTCAGTTTCACCGGGAATCTAAGGCGCCACCGCGAGACCCCCGTCACCGCGGTCGAGGGCGCGACGGTGCGCGAGGCGCTGGACGCGGTCTTCGCCGCGGATCCGCTCCTGCGCGGCTACGTGCTCGACGAGCAGGGCCGGCTGCGGCGCCATGTCAATGTCTTCGTCAACAATGCGATGATCGCGGACAGGCTGGGGCTCGCCGACCCGGTCGGCCGCGACGACGAGATCTACGTGCTTCAGGCGCTTTCGGGAGGGTGAGGCATGACGGAAGGGCTCTATGTCGCCAGCCGCAAGGGGCTGGTCCCGATCCGACGCAGGAACCGCGGCTGGGAGGCCGGCGCCGCCGCCTTCCTCGGCGAGCCGGTCAGCGCGATCCTGCGCGACCCGCGCGACGGCACACTCTACGCCGCGCTGCGGCTGGGGCATTTCGGCTGCAAGCTGCACCGCTCCGGGGACGATGGCGCGAGCTGGGAAGAGCTGCCCGCCCCCGCCTATCCGGCCGCGCCGGAGCCGGATGCCGAGGCGCCGGCCCTCGACATGATCTGGACGCTGGCCGCGGGCGGGCCGGACCGGCCGGGCGAGATCTGGGCCGGCACCCTGCCCGGCGGGCTCTTCGTGAGCCCCGACCGGGGCGAGACCTGGTCGCTGGTCGACTCGCTCTGGTCCCGGCCCGAACGGGGCGAATGGTTCGGCGGCGGCTTCGACCATCCCGGCATCCATTCGATCTGCATCGACCCGCGCGATCCCGAGCGCATGACCCTCGGCATCTCCTGCGGCGGCGTCTGGAAGAGCGACGATCGCGGCGCTTCGTGGCGGCTCGCGGGACAGGGCCTGCGCAATGCCTACATGCCGCCCGAGCGCGCCTATGACGCCAATGTCCAGGATCCGCATCTCGTCGCCACATGCGCCGCCTCGCCCGACGTGGTCTGGTGCCAGCACCACAACGGCATCTTCCGCTCCACCGATGCGGCGGAGACCTTCGGCGAGATCGAGGCGCCGATGCCCTCGGTCTTCGGCTTCGCCGTCGCGCCGCATCCTTCCGACCCCGCGACCGCCTGGTTCGCGCCCGCGGTCAAGGACGAATGCCGGGTGCCGGTCGATGGCCGCATGGTGGTCACGCGGACGCGCGACGGCGGCGCGAGCTTCGAGGTGCTCGGCCGCGGCCTGCCCGAGCGCGGCAGCTACGATCTCGTCTATCGCCACGCGCTGGTGGTGGATGCGAGCGGCGAACGCCTCGCCATGGGTTCGACCACCGGCAATCTCTGGGTCAGCGAAAGCGGCGGCGAGGAATGGCAGCAGATCGACGCGCATCTGCCGCCGATCGCCCAGGTGGCCTTCGTCTGATACCACCGGCCCACGCCGCCGGCTCTCACCCCATGCCGGCCGGGTGTCCCCAGCCCGATCGACCCGTGGCGATCGGGCCGCGCCGGCCCTGCCGGAGGCCGGCGCGCGAGGCGCACCGTCCAGGGCCGACTCTTCCCGATCCTCGACCGACGGTGAAACCGCACCACGGACGTCAGTCCTGTGGAAGGGCCGTCCGTAGGGGACCCTGTCGCGTAGCGTGAAGATCCGGTTAACGCGAAGGCGTTTCCTTCATGATTCCAACATGATGGCCCGATGTGCGCGCGCGCACACAGCCCGGATCGGTTCCCGGCCGGTCGCTTCAGCGCCGCGCCCGGGACACCCAGAGCAGCATCGCCATCGCGGCGAGGACCAGCGCCAGCGGCAGCGCCATGAGGAAGGCCCCGACCGGATCCCACAGCAGGAACCCGTGCAGCTGCCAGCCCTCGACGAACCGGGCGTGCCAGCCGGGCCAGACTCCCGCCAGCGCCTGGTCGATCGATCGCAGGCGATAGGCATAGCCCTGGCCGAGCGTGGCCTGCCAGTCGGCAATGGCGAGAAGGAAAGCTGCGCCCATCAGCAGGGCGGCGAGAAGAATTCGCATGGCATTCTCGTTTGCAGACGGTCTCGGTGTGTAGGTGACCTCAACTTACAGGCGATTCATCCACTCGTAATCCTACCTTCATTGACGCGCGCTGCAAACCGCCGTTTAGAGAGAGCGGTTAACAGGCCGCCCCACCGGCGGCGCCAGGGATCGCCGATGCTCCAGGATTTCCGCCGCCGAACCACGCCCGAAACCGCCGCATCTCGCCTGCCGCCCCTGCGCCGGGCCATGGAGGAGGCCGGCGTCGACGGCTTCCTCGTGCCGCGCGCCGACGCGCATCAGGGCGAGACCGTGGCGCCGCGGGACGAGCGGCTGGCCTGGCTCACCGGCTTCACCGGGTCGGCCGGCCTCGCCGTCGTCACCGCGGCCCAGGCCGCGCTTTTCGTCGACAGCCGCTACACGCTCCAGGCCCGCGCCGAGGTGGACGGCACGCGCTTCGCGCTCTGCCGCCATCCCGAGGACAAGCCCGCCGACTGGCTCGCCGGCGTCCTGCCCGAGGGCGGGCGGATCGGCTTCGACCCCTGGCTGCACACATTCGGCGAGATCGATGCGCTGCGCGAGGCGCTGGCGCCGCACGGGCTCGAGCTCGTCGGCATCCACAATCTCGTCGACGCGGTCTGGGAGGACCAGCCCGAAGCCCCCAGGGCGCGGATCCGCCCGCATGCCGCGGCGCTGGCCGGCCGCAGCGCCGCCGAGAAGCGCGCGCGCCTCGCCGGCGAGCTGCGCGAGAACGACCTTGCCGCCGCGGTGATCGCCGCGCCCGATTCGATCGCCTGGCTCCTGAACGTCCGCGGCGGCGACGTGGCCCGGACCCCGGTCGCCCATGCCTTCGCCATCCTCCATGCCGAGGGGCGGGTCGATCTCTTCGCCGACCTGGCCAAGGTCGATGCCGAGCTGCGCAGCCATCTCGGCAATGAAGTGGCGATCCACGTGCCCGAGGATCTCGGCCAGCACCTCGCCGAGCTGACCGGCCGGGTCGCGCTCGACAAGGCCCGCACCCCGGTCTGGATCGCCGACCGGCTCGCCGCCGCCTCCGGGGCGGCGATCGTCTGGCGAACCGATCCCTGCATCCTGCCCAAGGCCTGCAAGACCGAGGCCGAGATCGCCGGCGCCCGCAGCGCGCATCGCCGCGACGGCGCGGCGATGGTCGCCTTCCTCGCCTGGCTCGACCGGACCGCACCCCGGGGCGGCCTGACCGAGATCGACGTGGTGCGCCGGCTCGAGGAGATCCGCACCGCCACCGGCGCCCTGCGCGACATCTCCTTCGAGACGATCTGCGGCGCCGGCCCCGACGGCGCCATCGTGCATTACCGCGTGAACGAGGCGACCAACCGCACCATCGCCCCCGGCGACCTCTTGCTCGTCGACAGCGGCGGTCAGTACGACGACGGCACCACCGACATCACCCGCACCCTGGCGACCGGCCCGGCGCCGGCGGACGCGCGCCGGCGCTTCACACTGGTGCTGCGCGGGCTGATCGCCATATCGCGGCTGCGCTGGCCCGAGGGTCTCGCGGGGCGCGACATCGACGCGGTCGCGCGCACCGCGCTCTGGCAGGCCGGGCTCGACTACGACCACGGCACCGGCCATGGGGTCGGATCCTATCTCGGCGTGCACGAAGGCCCCGCGGGCCTCTCGCGGCGCTCCACCGAGCCGATCCGCGCGGGGATGATCCTCTCGATCGAGCCGGGCAACTACCGCGAGGGCCTCTACGGCATCCGCATCGAGAACCTCGCCGTGGTCCAGCCCGCGGAAATACCCCAGGGCGGCGAGCGGCCGATGCATGCCTTCGAGACCCTCACCCTCGCCCCGATCGACCGCCGCCTGATCGACGCGGGCCTCCTCGACCCCGCCGAACGGGACTGGCTCGACGCCTATCACGCCCGCGTCGCCGCGGACCTCGCGCCACTCGTCGATGCCGAGGATGCGCAATGGCTCGCCGCCGCCTGCCGGCCGCTTGCCGACGGCCCGTAGCCCGACCGGAGGCGGGCCGGCCGCACCTTCGCCTCATGCGGTCTCCGGGTGAATCGATCGCCAAGGGACACTTCCCGAACCGGCAACAGCGAGGCACTGCCTCGCGCCGGTTCGTCGACCGTAGCGCGCGAGCGCGGAGGTCGAAGGGAGTGTTTCACCGCCGGCTGGTAATCCGCGCGCGTCTGCCTGGCGGGTGCGTCGGAGGCACGCCTTCGGCGTGGCGGCAGGCAGGCGCGCGCGGATATGTCACCTGCCAAATCCGCGGGGGAAGTTTGCGCCGCCACGGTCAAACGGCGTCGGCCAGCAGCGGCGACAGCCCCGCCGCTCACCCCTCCATCAGCACCCCGGCCGCGGCGCGGGCCTCGTCGGTGATCACGTCGC
>Ga0116151_10002319_pt1 | contig 17574 bp, 12 predicted proteins | sample AD_UKC117_MetaG_FD_89893 | JGI IMG/M metagenome (GOLD analysis project Ga0116151, IMG submission 89893) | Active sludge microbial communities of municipal wastewater-treating anaerobic digesters from Hong Kong - AD_UKC117_MetaG | ecosystem: Engineered > Bioreactor > Anaerobic > Digestate...
CGCAGGATCCGCTCGGCGCGGGCGCGATCGGCGGGGGACATTCGGCCCAGGGCCTCAAGGATGGGTTCGCCATCCAGACCGATGGCGGCGCGGATCTCGTCGAAGTTGATGTTCTGGCGCGTGAGCGTACCGTCCATGTCGAAAATGACGAGTTGGAATTCGGCCTTCGACATGGCGCGCTTTCGCGATGTGTGCGACGGGACGGGTAAGACTACGCCTTCGCGGCGGCGGCCTTGGGTTCGGCGCCGTTGCCGCCGGATCGCTTGCGACCGTTGGTGGGTCGAACGATCTTGTAGGCGGCGCGATTGTCCGTGAAGTCGAGCATCTGCACCTGCTTCATGCCGACTTCCCGGGCGGCCGCGAAAACGTTGGCTTTCGTGACAGTTCGGGCGCTCTTCGGAAGGACGACCCAGATCGCCCCGTTGCGCTTCAGCGATTCGGCGAGCAGACCGATCTGGCGGAGCTCGGCGGCGCGTTCGACGCCGATCATGACCATGTCGCAGCGACGCTTGCCTTCCGCAATGATCTTCGCTTCTCGATCGCGGAGCGATCCCATCAGCTCGTCGTCATCGTTGAGGTTCAGCACGCGAACGGTATGACCTTCCTCGACGCCCAGCTTGTCGGCGAGCGTCTGCGGATTCTGGATGTACTTGATCCAGGTCTTGGCCGTGCCTTCGGTATCGAGCGTGATCGTGACCGGATTGCCGTGGAAGCTGAAGCGGATGCCGTCAGCCTCTCGACGGGGATTGGTCAGTTCGGCGATGCGAAATCGATATTTCGTCGCCCCCGCAAAGTCGATGTGATCCGCTTCCATGCGCACATCGCCCTCGTGGCGTTCCTTCCCCATTTGCAGCCGGCAGGCTGATTCCATTGCCATGGGTGTCAGTCCTTCCTTAAATCCGGTGGGTCTGTCGGCGCCTCGCAACGGCCTGCAGCCGTTTACCAGGAACCGAGGACGTTGCGGCCTGTCGGCTCGCTCAACCTCTGGCAGACGCCCCCGCCTCAAAAAATGGAAATGCCGATTGGCGCCGCGCCGCGGTCCCGGCATTCTCGCCCAGTCAAGTCGCAAACCGATCAGGTTGGCGCCTCGAATCTGACGGATGACTTACCGGAAGCGGGATTCATCGATGTGAGAATCCCGCTTCCACAGGGCGTCATTTTATCAGATTTTGGGCGACTCGGAAAGGTCCCTATGGCTCCTGGTTATTGAGCTTGGCGATGGTTGTGAGATCTTCCAGAGTCGTGATATCGCCCTTCACGCTCCCTGTTGTGGCCAATTCTCGGAGCAGGCGACGCATGATTTTGCCGCTCCGCGTTTTTGGCAGGCCGTCCGTAAATCTCACGTCCTTCGGCCTCGCAATGGCGCCAAGCGTATTGGCGACGTGCTTTCGCAGTTCCTGCTTCAGGTCGTCATCAACGCCGACGCCGGACTTGACTGTGACGAACGCCGCGATCGCCTCGCCCGTCATTTCGTCCGGATAGCCGATGACCGCCGCTTCGGCGACCTTTGGATGTGACACGAGCGCGGACTCGATCTCCGCCGTGCCCAGCCGATGGCCTGACACTTTGATCACGTCGTCGACGCGACCGATGATCCAGAAGTAGCCATCCTCGTCGCAGCGAGCGCTGTCACCTGTGAAGTAAACGCCCTCGATCTCCGACCAGTACTGCTTGCGATATCGCGCTTCATCGCCGTACACGCCGCGCAGCATGCCCGGCCACGGCTTGCGAATCACGAGCAGGCCGGACTCGTTCGCCGGGACAGGATTGCCGCTGTGATCCACGACAGCCGCGTCCACGCCGAACAAAGGTAGTGTCGCGGAGCCGGGCTTCGTCGGCGTCGCGCCGGGCAGTGGGGAAATGAGCATGCCGCCCGTTTCCGTCTGCCACCACGTGTCGATGATTGGGCAGCGGCCGCCGCCGATGTTCTCGTTGTACCAGGACCACGCCGCCGGATTGATCGGCTCACCCACGGTGCCGAGGAGCTTCAGCGAGGACAGGTCATACTTCTTCGGCAGTTCCGCGCCCTGTTTCATGAAGGCGCGAATGGCCGTCGGCGCCGTGTAGAACTTCGTGACCTTGTAACGCTCGCAGATCTGCCAGAAGCGTTCCCAGTCGGGGTAGTTCGGCGCCCCTTCGAACATGATGCTCGTGACGCCGTTCTGCAGCGGACCGTAAACGATGTAGCTGTGTCCCGTGATCCAGCCGATGTCGGCCGTGCACCAATAGACGTCATCCGGCTTGAAGTCGAAGACGTTCTTCGCTGTGTGTCGCGTGTACACGAGATAGCCGGCCGTCGTATGGAGGATGCCCTTGGGCTTGCCCGTGCTGCCGCTCGTGTAGAGCAGGAACAGCATGTGCTCGGCGTCCAGTTTCTCGGCGGGGCAGTCTTCCGACTGGCCCTTGACGGCGTCACTCCACCAGACGTCGCGGGCCGCGTCCCACTGAACGTCGTTGTCGCAGTGCTTCAGGACGATGACCTTGTCGACCTTGTTGGTGGCCAGCTTGCAGGCCTCGTCGACATTCGCCTTGAGCGGCACGACGCCGCCGCGCCGCCAGCCGCCGTCCGACGTGATGATGTGATGGGAATCCGCGTCGTTCAGGCGATCCGCGATCGCCTGCGCGCTGAAACCGCCGAAGATGACTGAGTGCGGTGCGCCGATCCGGGCGCAGGCCAGCATCGCGATCGGCAGTTCGGGGACCATCGGCAGGTAAATCGTGACGCGATCGTTCTTCTTGACACCCTGCGCCTTCAGCGCGTTGGCGAACTGGCAGACTTTCGCGTGAAGCTGGCTGAAGGTGTAAGTGACCCGCTTATTCGGCGTACCGTCGGCGGCCGCCGGCTCTCCCTCCCAGATGATGGCGGGATGATCGCCAAGGCCCTTTTCGATCTGGAAATCAAGGCAGTTGTAGGAAGCGTTTGTCTCGGCGCCCACGAACCACTTGGCGTTCGGCAGATTCCATTCGAGGACGCGATCCCACTTCCTGAAGAAGTGGGACTCGGCGGCCACTTCTCCCCAGTAGCCCTCCGGGTCGTCGATGGAGCGACGCCATTCCGATTCGTAGGCCTCCATCGAGGGCACGTGAGCGTCGGCGGAGAAATCTGCGGGTGGGTTGTAGACCAGTTGTTCCGTTGCACTGCTGCTCATCAAATGCTCCTTACAACGCATGCGCTACACGACTGACGGGAATTCACATCATACGGTGTCAACAGGGAAGTCGCCAACAAGGAGGCGAACTCGCGGGCGTGGGTAAGCGTAGCAAAATGGAGCGAAATGGAGTGTGATTTTTGGGGTTGGATTCTGGCGCGATCGATGTCCGGCTGAGTGGTTTCCGAGGCGTTCGTGCGATACGATAGTTCGCTTATGGCCAAGCCGCAGTCAACGGATGACTACCACCGCTATTGCCCCGGCGAGGAGCAAGTCAAGATCTCCAATGCCGTGTGCCGGGGCCGCCGTCGCGCGCATTTTCCCAAGTGCAACGGATGCCAGTTCAATGACGATGAGCAGGTCGCGCGCGTGACGCCGACGGCCATGCCCGTCAAAGCGCCACGCGAAGTCGCCGAGGCCGCGCGCGTCGTTAACGGACAGGTCGTCGAGGCGAAGCGCTCCGACGCCAGGATCGGCGCCATGTTTCGCGTGTCCGACATCACGGGCGTCACGCCGGATCCGCTTTCCGACGAGGCGGCCTGGCGCATCGGCCACGCGACGGCGCAGTTCCTTCGCGCCAAGCTCCGCGGCTACGATCGCGCCGATCCAGACGCCAACTCCGTCTTCATCGGTCGCGACACGCGGCCCGACTCCCTCGGCATCGAACGCGCTCTTGTGGAGGGCATTCGGGCGACGGGGACCGACGTCATCATGCTCGGTCTCATCGACACGGCGCAGCTGTACTTCGCCGTCGAGAAGACGCGGGCCTGCGGCGGCGTCATGGTCAGCGCCGGCCATCAGCCCCTCGGCGAAAATGGCTTTCGAATCTGCGGCGCCAACGCCCTGCCGATCGGGATCGAGACGGGCCTGGGCAGCATTCGCGACATCGCCGTCCGGGTTCCGAAGCATGTGACCGGCGCCAATTCGCGCCGCCTGGAGCGCGACCTGTCCGAGTCGTACACCGACTTCGTACGTGCGCCGCTCGCCGCCAAGACGCGACTTCCCCGGCCTCTGCGTGTTGTCGTGGACGCCTCCAACGGCGTTGCCGGAAAGTGGTTTCCGATTCTCTTCCGCGGCATCCGCAATCTGCGCGTGACCAAGCTCAACTTCGAGACCATCGGCGAGTTCGCCCACGAACCGAATCCACTGCGCAGTCGATGCCTCCAGGAACTGCGGCAGTCGGTGCGGGAGGAGTCCGCCGATTTCGGGATCTGTTTCGACGCCGCGGCGGAGCGATGCCTCTTCATCGACGACAAGGGGCGAACCGTCCGGCCGGAGTTCATCATTGCGCTGCTCGCCCGGCATATGCTGAACACGCGACCCGGCGCGTCGATCGTCTTCGATCATCGCGCCAGCACCGTGACGGAGGAAGAGATCGTTCAGTCCGGCGGGGCCGCGATTCGCGAGCGGATCGGCGCCGCCTACCTGAAGCGGGCCATGTCGGAAAACGACGCCATCTTTGGTGGCGATCTTTCCGGCCGCCTCTACTTCCGGGAGAACGCCAACTGCGAGTCGGCCCTGCTCGCCTTCGCCCACGTTGTGGATCTGCTGATGTCCGACGATCACAGCCTCAGTGATCTCGTCAAGCCGCTCCAGCGCTACAGCGTGTCGGGTGAGCTCTGTTATCGATGCGACAATACCGAGCGCGTACTCGGCAATCTCGAGGCGGCCCTGCCGAAGGCGCGGATCGAGCGGTTCGACGGCGTCACATTCCGCTTTCCCGACTGGTGGTTCAACATCCGGCCGAACGCCGCCGAAGGCATGCTCCGCCTGAACGTCGAAGCGCGCAATCGCAAGAACATCGATGAGAAGCTGATCGTCCTCGAACCCTTCCTCGGCGATCGGCTCTAGCGTCGCCTTTCACTGACACCGCCAGTTTCGGGCATTTTCAAACGCCCTCGCCCATCGGCGTCCGCCGAGGCGCGAGCGTTCGCATGGCCGCGATTCCCGCCAACAGAACGATCAGCGTCGCCCAGATGGCGTTGGGCTGCACGAAGACGAGTACGGTCCACGGGGCGTTTGCGCTGCCGCCGGCGATCGTGGGGCCCGCGAACATGGAGAACGCGGCCGCAAACCACAACCACGCAGACTGACTGAAGGCGATCGTCCGGCGGTATCGAATCAGCCAGGCGGTCAGCGGCGCGATGACCACGATCAGGTCGTACACGCGATGATAGACGGCGATCATCGTCAGCGCCAGGATGACGATGTAACGCATGTCGGCGCGGGCCGCCGCATGACGCCCGTCCGGCGAGCGTCGACACGCTAGCAGCGTGACGACGCCAAGCGCCGCCAGGATCACATGTCGCGCGTCCGCGAGGACCGGCGCCAATCGATAGAGCAGCGCCGCCAGTTCCGTATGGAGCGCCGTGTAGTCCAGGGAGGCGTAGTCATTCACGGCGCCCGGCTCAAGGCTCGCGCGGCACTCCGCGAGCATCCGCGGAATCCAGCCCAGCGGCGACGCCCCGGCGTAACCCAGTGTGGCCAGAGCGAGCAGCGCCAGTTGCGTTACACCTGCAACGCCCAGCAGCCGCCAACGGCGTTCGATCACAAAAATGATCGCAAGCGGGGCGCACAAGGTGTATTTGACCAGGGCGAGCCCGAACAGCAGACCGGCCAGCGCCGGGGCGTCGTCACGATGTCTCAGCGTCAGCAGCACGCAGAGCGTCGTTGTGATGGCCAGGTTGCTGACCACGAGTCCGTAGTGCAGGGGAAATCCGAACACCACGATGCACGCCGCCGCCGCCGGCTGGAACCAGGGCGTCGCCGAGCTGTTGGTCTCCTCGCGTGATCCTCGCCCGTCGCGCATGGGGTCGTCGCTGGTTGCGACAAGCCAGGCGATCCAGCCCGCCGCCGCCGCATTGATGAGCAACCAGATCGCGAATGCCGGCGGGAAGGGGAGTGACGACAGCGGCGCCAGCAACGGAGCGATCGAAAGTGGGTATACGTTGGGGGTCTGCGGACGCCCCGGCGGTGTCATATGCGGCGCCCCGCTGGCGCTCCAGACGGCCTTGAGTGTGGCGTCGTCGTAGGGATCCTGGCGCAGGCGCCAGGTTCTGGCGGCCGTGTAGGTCATTCGGAAGTCGATGCCGATCTGGAAGTCCTGATTGGCCAGCGCCAGTTCGCGCAGCGACATGGCGAAGGGGGCCGCGCAGACGATCGCCGTCAGGATCCAGCGTAAGACGCGGCCGCCCACGGCGTTATGTTGGATAGCTGTCGTCCCGAGCAACGCCGGAGGGCTCCTTCGGTTCACGATGATTCGACGCCCTCTGCAGATCGACGCAATCGCGTTGGCGCTTGCCGGAAATACGCGAGCCATCGGACGCGAACCGTGGGGTCGATATTCAGCGGGGAGTCGGCCGTCAGAGCCGGTTTCCCGACAAATCGTTGCGATGGCGGACGGCCGATATTAGGATGACAGAGGTGTAGAGATCGACGCTCGCACGCCGATAGGAGCCGGTTCGGCGCGGCGATGGACGACACGCCATATGCGGCGGGTATTGTCTTTTATCAGGAACAGAAGGGACTCCCTCATGGTGCGACGGCATTTGATGCTTCGTAGTTTCATGCTTACAGGTCTGGCGATTGCCGTCCTCGGCGTTCGCGGTGTCCGCGCGTCGAGCCCGCCAGTCGGGTTCGATGACACGACGTTCAGGAAGTGGGATGAGGACGACAAGCCGAAGCGTCGCAAGCGCCGGGCCCCCGACAAGAAGGACAAGCAGAAGGCGGAGAAGATCCGCTGGGGCCAGCGCAACAACGAGTCGGACGAGAAGTATGACAAGCGCTTTTCGAAGATGATGAAGCGCACCAAGCAGGACCCGAAGGACGATATCCACGGTGGTGTCATTACCGACGGGACCAAGCGCATTCGGATGTGGACCTACAAGGGACCGCTCTTCATCGTTCGAACGGATATCGACGCGGAGTTCACCGTCAACACGGCGATGTACATGGAGAAGCTGCATCGCGAATACGGCGAAGCCTATCAGAAGCTGCTCGGTATTCCCGTTCAGATGCATGAAAAGGTTGAGGTGATCGTCTTTGCGGATCGTGCAACCTACATGCGCAACGGCGGAACGCCGGGCAGCGGTGGTTTCTTCCACCCAATCGCGGTGCCGGCCAACGGTGATCGCAGTCCGCAGTGGCCCGCCCAGCGATTCAGACTGCAGCAGTTTACCAGTGGCGTTACCAAGTTCGAAAAGTGGGCAAAGGGAACCCTCAAGCACGAAGCGGCCCACATGGAACTCCAGATGCGCCTCGGCTACTCGCTGCTGGCGCAGATCAACTACGCGATTCCGATCCAGGCGCCGCGATGGTTCAATGAGGGCCACGCCTCCGTCTTTGAGTACTGGGACTTCGACAAGTCCGTCGACGAGAACTTCGCCGAAATCCCGAATCGCGGCCGATACGCCCCCGTCATCCGGCGCATTCACGACACCAAGCAGTGGAAGGACTTCGACTACGTCTGGACAATCGACGCCGCCACCTGGCACGGTGACATGACGTCCGACCAGGGATTCTTCAACTACGCCCAGGCGTGGAGCCTCTGCGCCTACATGATGAACGGTGGCATCGAGGGCAAGAAGGACTTCCGGGCCGTCTTCGATCTCTCCAAGCGCGTCGGTGTCGACCAGGAAAATCGCAAAGGTGTCGGCAAGCGCGCCTGGGAACTGAACTTTCCGGCCGACCGGCAGAAGCAGCTGGAAGATAACTGGAATCACTGGGTCAGTGAGAATGTGTCCCGCGACAAGGCCGTCCCCGACGAGGAGTACTTCCTGCGACGCATGGGATACAACCCCGAGATCAAGCGCAAGCTGAAGCGATACGAAACCGAAGAAGAACAGAAGGAAAACAGCGACTGGCTTGATAAAGAGAACAAGAAGCGAAAGAAGAGCGACGAAATCGAGAAGTAACTCGATGGCGCCGGCCGCAGTGGCGGCGAAGAGCCCGCATTCGCTGAGACTTCAGACATACACAAGGTGGCGATCTTCGATTCCCGAGGGTCGCCACCTTTGTTTATTGTGAGCGCTCGTGGTTGATGTGCGGCCCGACGGAATCGGGCGGGGGCCTTCGGCGATCCGACGACACGCCGGGTCAGTTGAGCTTCCCGAGGCCGAGATTCACAACGATCTTCGAACGATTGACGAGGTCGATCTTCATGTTCGCGTCGCCGTCTTCGATGGTAATCGACTGGCGCTGACCACTCGCGAACCTCAGGTCGTACACGCCGGCCGTGTGGACACTGAAGGCGTAGCCGCCGGCCTGGTTTGTCGATTTGACCACGTTTCCGAGGGTGACGCTGGAGTTGGCAAGGCCTTCACCATGATCGTACTGGCCGTTGCGATTGGCGTCGTCGTACACGACGCCGAGCACGAAGACGGGTGATGAGGGCGGCGTACCGTAGTCCTGGGTGTTCATGATGGAATCCGAGAACTCCAGACCGTCGGACTGACGCGTGAAGCTGCCCCGTTGAATCGACACACCGACTTCTCTCAGTGATGGGTTGAGCATGGTCGTGCGATGACCGCGCCGCTCGATGTCCCGGTCGACAAAGAGGTCCTCGTGCTGCATTTCGACGGTCTCGACAGGATCCAGCGAGCCGGTCGTTCCGCGCCAGGCGAGGTTTTCGCCGGCGGAGATATAGAGGTAGCCGTTCGCCTTCATGCGATCGAAGGGTGTGACGCCTTCCGGCGTGTCGTGTGCAAAGTAGTTGCGTCGCAGCATATCCGCCGAATGGTCGGCGGCCGTCTCCCGGAGCGTCGCGTTCATCGCGACGGGCTGCTTCGGCGTCGGGCTGAGCTGTCCGGGGATTCCTTCGTCGAGGGCGATGTTGTATCGCTGCGCCTCGGCGGCGGGCAGGAGACGCGCCCGATTGATTCGCTCCAGCGTGAGCTGTTCGAGCAATGTCGCCGCCGGGCTGGGCGTCGACCCGATCGCGGGCGTCGCCGGCGCTTCGTTCCCCGTCGCGCCGGATCCGCTGTCGACGACATTCGGCGTCGTGGATGGCGCGACCGTGTCATTTAACGATGGATCGCACTGTGCGGCGGTTAGCCCGCTGAAGAGCGCGCAGATGGCGACGATCGTTCCGAAGGATGGGAGGCTTCCCCGGCGGCGACGATCGATCGCGTCGCCGGGGGGATTGCAATCATGATTCGGTTGTCGCGTTGGGGATCCGCTCAACTTGATTCTGCTTAATGGACCGCTCGGGCGGGCGTCGCGATGGCAGGAACGCGAAAGCAACTCCCTTTGCGTGTCATCGTCCCTGTCGAATGCGCGTCAGCTTCCTGCGACCTGGGATCAGTTCACACGTTCCATGTACTTCTTCCAGCGCTTCACCCACGCGTCGTCGACTTTGCCGAAATAGTGTTCGAATGTCTTGAGTTCGAGCTCGGGAGACGATTCGAAATCGCCGTCTCGTTTGTTGATCTCGTCCACATAGGCTTTCAATTCGTCACGCTTCGTTCGCGTCAGGTAGTGCGCCAGGGCCCAGGACTGCGGGTACGCGACGCCCGCAATGTCACCGCTGAAGAAGAATCGAATGTCTGACACAAATCCGTCGACGGGATAGAGTCGATTGGTCTCGACGAGCCGGTGGAACATCTGTGCCTTGTCGTGGTTCACTTTGCCGAAACCTGATCCCTCGCCTTCGTCGATCGGTTCGAACAACTGCGCCATTCCTTCAGCAAACCAGCGCGGGTTGGCGAATTGCAGCGCCGCCTGTTCGTTATGGAAACCGATGTTAAACAGCACTTGATGGGCGACTTCGTGCTGAAGCACCTCTTCCGTCGTATCACCGCCGAACGTATTGATTCGATTCTGAGTCGCCCGAAGCTGGCGAATCTGCGCGCGAATTGCCCGCTTCTGATCGGAAGGCACGTCGCCGCGCCGCAGCATGTCGGCAAGCTGTGTGATTTGCTGGTCGATGTTCAGCTTCGCGTTCTTGAATCCCGGCGTGTTTCTGAAGTTGTAGAAGTAGGAGTAGTTCGTCATCGGATGGTAAAATCCGGCCGTGCCCGGGCCGCTGACGGGACTGCCCATCAGAACGGAGTAGGCTTGGTATTCTCTGAAGTCGTTGAAAAAGTGCGTCAGTAGTTTCTTCTTAGGCTGGTGAATCTCCAGGCCCATCCCGATGCACCACTTGGCACAGGCGCGATACGTCTTCTCGATCGCGTATTCGAAGACCGCGACGTCTTCTTCGCTCGTGTTGTAGATGATCGAATAGTGCATGCTTCGGCGAACCTTGAAGCCCTCCCCGATATGCTTCGAAACGTAGCGCAGGCTGACGTACTCGTCTCGCAGGTCCGGCGGCACATCGCTCATTTCGACCTTTGGTTTTGCGATGGCCGTCGGGCTCGTTCCCAGGATGACGTAGAGTCCAATTGCCCCAATGATCGCGACAGCGGAGATTCGGCGGATATGCACGTTCAGGCTCCTTGAGACAGTTTCGACTCGCCCCAGCTTCATGACGAGATTCTCAATCTCGGCGCGCGAATCGCGCGCGCGCCGAATCGCCTCTATTATAACGGTCCCCAAGTGACGTGAGTTCCATCGGGATCATACGGATTCGGGTCAATGCCGCATGGGGATGGTGATCCCTGTTGGTAAGTTGAGTGCTGGTAAACAATTATGGTTCTTGCCGGGTGGTGGCGCCCCGGTCGACGGAGTCGTCTCAGGTGAATCGGGTCGCAGTTATCATGCCGGCGTTGAATGAGGAGGCGTCCCTGCGCGTGGTGCTGCCGCAGATTGCGGCGCTCGCGCCGGGCCAGGTCATTGTCGGAGACAACGCCTCCACAGACGACACGGCCAATGTGGCTAGATCCCTCGGCGCCGAAGTCGTCCACGAGCCGCAACGAGGCTATGGCGCCGCGTGCTGGGCTGCGATGGGGCGGATTCGACCGGACATCGACGTGGTCCTCTTCGTGGACGCCGACGCCAGCGACGATCTCTCACGCGCCCACGAACTCGTTGAGCCCATCCTTCGCGGCGAGGCCGACCTCGTGATCGCGACGCGGGACGCGCCGACTGTCGAGGCCGGCGCCCTGTCGCCGCAACAGCGCTTCGGCAACTGGCTCGCCACACGCCTGATCCGGCTCCGCTGGGGCTACTCCTTCCGCGATCTTGGTCCCTTCCGCGCCATCCGCCGATCCAGCCTCGACGCCATCGCCATGCGGGATCGCGCGTTCGGATGGACCGTCGAGATGCAGATTCGGGCCCTGCAGGAGGGACTGCGCGTCCGGCAGGTCAGCGTCCACTACAGGCGCCGCATCGGCCAGAGCAAGATCGGCGGCACGATTCGCGGATCGTTCAAGGCGGGTTACTGGATCCTCTCCACGATCGGGCGGCACTGGTTCCGTCGATAGTCGGCGCCGGCGGTGTTTCCCCTTTTCGTTTGCGACGACGCCGCGAATCCGGCATCATTGCCCCCTTCATTCGCGCCGACAACCTTGGGAAATATCGCATGCAGAGCTTCAAGAACTTCACCGAGTGGTTCGACAGTGTCGTCTGGACGGAATACCTCTTCTTCCTGCTGCTCGGATGCGGGCTGCTCTTCTCGATCCTCTCCAAGTTCGTCCAGTGGCGCGCCCTGACCCACGGTATCCAGGTTGTTCGCGGCAAGTACGATCGCGAGGACGACGCCGGCCATATCACGCACTTTCAGGCGCTCTGCGCGGCGCTTTCCGCCACGATCGGTCTCGGCAACATCGCGGGCGTCGGTGTCGCCGTCACGCTCGGCGGTCCCGGCGCCGTCTTCTGGATGTGGATCGTGGGCTTCTTCGGCATGGCCATCAAATTCGTCGAATGTTCCCTCGCGACGATGTTCCGCGACGAACAGGACACGCCCGATCCCAGCTCGCCGGCCGGCATGGATCACGACGCCGACACGCGAACGCTCGAATACGCGGGTGAAACGCCCCCCGACGCCGGCGCCGCGCCGACGGCGCGCGGCGAGGTCCGTGGCGGACCGATGTGGTACATCCAGAAGGCGCTCGTCGATCCGCACAAGGCCCGCGGCAGCGGTCTCTGGGTGGTCTTCAAGATCATGGCGATCGTCTATGCGCTGATCATCGCGCTGGCGTCCTTCGGCGGCGGCAACATGTTCCAAAGCTGGAACGTCGGCAATCAGCTCGCGACCTTCGGCGTGGATCCGAAGCTGACGGGCGCCGTGATCGCATTTCTCGTCATGCTCGTCATCATCGGCGGCATCAAGCGCATCGGAAACGTCGCCTCGAAACTCGTGCCGTTCATGTGCGTGGTCTACGTGCTCGGTTCGATGGTCGTCATCTTCCGCAATGTCGACGCGATCGGCGACATGTTCGCCCTGATCTTCAGGTGCGCGTTCAGCGGAACGGCCGGCAAGGGCGCCTTCGCCGGCGTCGGCGCGTACATGGCGTTCGAACTCGGCCTGAAGCGGGCGCTGTTCTCAAACGAAGCGGGCCAGGGGTCCGCCGCCATCGCCCACGCCGCCGCCAGGACGGACGAACCGATTCGCGAGGGCGTCGTCGCCGCGATGGGGCCCTTTATCGACACGATCATCATCTGCACGATGACGGCGCTCGTCGTGCTCAGCACGGGCGTGTGGAACCGACCGGCCGTCGGAACGATCGCGTCCGTCGACGGCGACACGATTCGCGTCGCCATGACGCCGACGGAGGAGATCCCCGAGCAGCTTCGCGAAGTTCACTACGCGGAACTCAACAACGAACACACGAAGCTCTGGGTGCTCGTGGAGCGACCCGAGGGGAACGCGCCGACCTTCCTGCCGGCGATCGCGTCGGAGCGCGTGGTGACGACGTCGCCGAGTGAAATCGCCAAACTTAGCGAGATCGAGATCACGATCGATCATGAGAACGAGGCCGACGATCGCGAGGGCTTCGCCGAGCGCGTGGCGACACTGAAGGCTGGTCAGCCCGTGCATCTCGGGATCGACGGCGCCGAAATCACGCGCTTCGCCCTGGATACGATCTACCTCGGCTTTGGTCGCTACGTCATCCTTGTCGGCGTGTGCCTCTTCGCCTTCAGCACGATGATCAGCTGGAGCTACTATGGCGAGAAGGGCACGGAATACCTGCTCGGCCGCGCGGCGATCCTGCCGTACAAGTTCCTCTTCGTCATCGCGATCTTCGCGGGTTGCACCTTCAGCCAGTTCAAGCCTGTCTATAACTTCTCCGACGCGATGACGGGTCTGACTGTGTTCTGCAACCTGCCCGCGTGTCTGCTTCTGCTGCCGACACTGATCCGCGCCGCCAATCATTACTTCAAGCGGCTCGACTCCGGCGAAATGAAACCCCTGCGCTGAACCGAACCGCGGGCGCAGCCGCGTGGACACGCCGCGTCGGTCCGAACCGCGACCGCAAGGGAGGGGGCCAGTGGCGCCCGTCGACGCGAGGTCCTTTGATCCCCGGTGATGACGCCATCCTTCCTGACACGTCCCGGCGCGCATCCTGTGGATTACTCGTTGCATTGCGATTACTTGCCCGGCCGCGGCGCATCTCGCTACGATTGGCCTCCATGCCGGAAGTCTCACACGTCGAATCCGATCTATCCTGCATTCGCTGCGGTCACAATCTGCGCTCGCTCGCATGGGACGCGAAATGTGTGGAGTGCGGTGAGCTGATTGAACGCTCGCGTGTGCCGTCATATCTGAACCTGCCGGATCTTCAGGCGTCGAACTGGTTGCGGGCGGGGCTCGCTGTTCTCGCCCTGTGGATCCTCCTCGATCGCGCCGCGATAATTGTCCGAATTCGGCATTTCTGGGCCATCTTCGGGGAGTTCCCGAATGTTCCCCTGATTCTGTCGTCTCTTGGCTGGCCGGGAATCGTCGCGTCGTTCGTTGCGCTGGCCTGCTTCTTCATCGCCGCGACGAAGCTGAGCCGGCATCGGTATCTGGTTCTCCTGTCCATCGTGTGTTGGGGCGTGCAATTTGCCGACCAGGTCGTCACGGAGTTTGTCTTTCGAATCGCGATGTCGGCGCCAGGCAAACATCTCTCAGCCATCTGGATCATGCGGCCGATGTCCGACATGGCCTGGGCGAGTTATTCCCTGCTCCTGTTGTTCATCTGGTTGTGGTTGATGCGTGTCATTCGGTTTCGCCCGGGTACGCCGGATTGGTTTATTATCTGGAGCGGATTCGTTGCGACGATTGCGTACGTGGCGATCGACCTCGGCGGCTGCATCACACATCTTATTCGGGGGGCGCATCAACAAGTCGTGCCCTGGGCGGCATACCACTATGCGCGTGAAATCCCGATGATCGTCGCGGGGATCGTCCTCGTTCTGCTTCGCCGAAAACTCCCGCGGCGAGCCTGACACGATGGCTTGTTCTCATGCCGGGCCGTCGCAACACGCGGGGCGACGAGTCGGTCCGAACCGCGACCGCAAGGGAGGGGGCCAGTGGCGCCCGGCGAAGCGCGGTCCTTTGATCCCCGGTGATGACGCCATCCTTCCTGACACGTCCCGGCGAGCATCCTGTGGATTTCTCGTTGCATTGCGATTACTTGCCCGGCCACGGCGCATCTCGCTACCATTGGCATGCATGCCGGAAGTCTCACACGTCGAATCCGATCTGCACTGCGTTCAATGTGGATACAACCTCCGAACGCTCGCGCGGGGCGCCTCGTGCCCGGAGTGCGGCGCCGCGCTCTCGGTGTCCACAATTCCGGATGTGTTGGCCATCACGGACTTCCGGACGATTCGCCTGCTGCCGGCCGCGCTCAGGCTCTTCGTCGCCGGGATCGCGCTGTACACAGTGGGTGATCTGGCTCGGTTTCTCTTCCGTGACTTAGGCGTCATCCTGGCTTTCCTGACGCTGCCGCCGGGCATACTGCTCTGCGCCGCGGCCCTGATCCTGTTCCTGATCACAGCGATCCGAGTCGGTAATCGCTGGCTGTGGATACTGTACGCGCTGGTCGCCATGGGAATCTGGGCGCTGAATGCGCAGACGGCAATGCGTCTTTTTTTCAATTCGAATTTCTGCACCCAGGCCGATCGAGATGCGCTCAGCGACGCCATGCGAATCGAAGGCCTCGGCCGGTCGCTCGTCTGCCTGTTCTTCCTATTCTGGATTGCGGGCTGTTTCCGACCGCTCGCCATCGAGATTCAGAAACGCCTCGTTCTCGCCTTCCTCTTCATGTGGGGCGCTGTGGCCGCCGCCGTGTTGATGTTTGTCGAGCCGGCCGTCCTGCTGCTGGACAAGCCGCTCGGCGGCCTTTTCACGACTCCGCTGTTTTTCGCCAACGACATCGCCGGCGTCGCGCTGATCGTCATCATCGTCTGGCTGCGTCGCCGAATTCCGGCGTTGCGCCAGGCCCCGTCGGCGGGCCGAATCCAATGCTGATCGGCGAATTCGCGCCCATAGAGCGACGTTCCAACCTGCGATATGATCGTGCCCGGATTCGAGTCGAGGCCGCGCCGACCGGCGATGGCGCCGCTCCGAGCCACGACCGTCAGGGAGTGGTCGCGCGGCGCAGTGCGAAGCGCGAGGCCTCGATCCGAATGGTTGCGCCGACGATTTGCCGACGTGAGCGAACCCGGCGGGCGTACGCTGGCCCGCTCCCTGACGGTCGCGGCTCGGATCGTCGCGGCGCGCGACGCAGAGCGAGGCGACACGCGGCTCGCTCGGCGCCGCACGACAATAGATGATGACACACGCGATCCGACGAATCGCGACGACAATCACAAGACGCACACCTTTGGAGTGACCACCATGAGCGAACCAACCCGAATTGAAAAAGACTCGATGGGCGAAATGACGGTTCCGGCGCACGCGCTGTGGGGCGCTTCGACGCAGCGGGCCGTGGAGAATTTCCCGATCTCCGGCTATCGCTTCGGTCGGCGCTACATCCGCGCCCTCGGCCTCATCAAGCAGGCCGCCGCCATGGTCAACGCCGAGCTCGGCGTGGTCCCGAAGGACAAGTGCGAGATGATCGCCAGGGCCGCTGATGAAGTCATCGAAGGCCGCCTCGACGATCATTTCGTCGTCGATATCTTTCAGACGGGCTCCGGCACATCCACGAACATGAACGCCAACGAGGTCATCGCCAATCGCGCGATCCAGATGGCCGGCGGCAGGATCGGCTCGAAGGACCCCGTCCATCCGAACGATCACGTCAACCAGGGCCAGAGCTCGAACGACGTGATCCCGACGGCGATGCATGTCGCCGCCGCCGAGTCGCTCAGACAGGACCTGCTCCCCGCCGTCGAGAAGATGGCCGCGGCGCTGGAAGTGAAGGCCAGGGCCTTTGACAACGTCGTCAAGATTGGTCGCACCCACCTGCAGGACGCCACGCCGATCCGCCTCGGCCAGGAGTTCAGCGGTTACGCCGCCCAGATGCGCATGGCCGTTGAGCGCTGCAAGCGCGCCATGCACGCTCTGCGCGAACTGCCACTCGGCGGCACGGCCGTCGGCACGGGCATCAACACGCACAAGCAGTTCGGCGGCCGCGTCGCGAAGATCCTCAGCGAAAAGACGGGCGTCGAGTTCGTCGAGGCCGCCAACCACTTCGAGGCCCAGCACGCCAAGGATGGTTTCGTCGAGGCGTCGGGCCTGCTCCGCGCCATCGCCATCAGCATGTCGAAGATCGCGAACGACATTCGCTTCCTCGCCAGTGGTCCGCGCTGCGGCATCGGCGAGATCAGCATTCCGGAAACGCAGCCGGGCAGCTCGATCATGCCGGGCAAAGTGAACCCCGTCATGTGCGAGATGGTGCTCCAGTCCGTCGCCCACGCGATCGGCGCCGACGCCGCGATCACGCACGCCGCCGCCACGATGGGCAACTTCGACCTGCACGTGGGCATGCCGATCATGGCGTATCACTTCAACGAGAGCGTTCGCATTCTCTCCAGCGCGGCTCGCGTCTTCACGGATCGCTGTGTGAGCGGGATCGAGGTCAACCAGCAGCGCGCCGAGCAGCTCGTCGAGCAGAGCCTGGCGATGTGCACGTCGCTCGCGCCCGTGATCGGCTACGACAACGCCGCCGCGATCGCCAAGGAGGCGTTCAAGACGGGCAAGACTGTTCGGCAGGTGGCGCTGGAGAAAGGCGTCGTGGCCGAAGACGAACTGAAGAAGCTGCTTGATCCGCGGGACATGACGCATCCGACGGAATAGTTGCGAGTTGCGAGTCGCGAGTTGTAGTCTTGTAGGGTAGGCCGTGCCCACCAACCTGCGAGCGATCGAAACGACTTTGCCGCACAGCGGGGCATGCGTCGTACGGAGCCGCGAGTGTGAGTGAGCCGGGCCAGCGTATGCGGAATCCGGCGCGACGTGCGGGCGTATCGATTTGATCGGGTGCCATGCTTGCCCTGCAAGGCGAGGCTGTCCGGGAATTGTGTCGCCCTTTCAGGGCTAAACCCGAGGAAAAAACGCTAACCACGGGTTGCGCTCCGACCGCTATGCGGTCTCCGCTCCACCCGTGGCTAAAAACTGACG
>Ga0116151_10002320_pt1 | contig 17569 bp, 14 predicted proteins | sample AD_UKC117_MetaG_FD_89893 | JGI IMG/M metagenome (GOLD analysis project Ga0116151, IMG submission 89893) | Active sludge microbial communities of municipal wastewater-treating anaerobic digesters from Hong Kong - AD_UKC117_MetaG | ecosystem: Engineered > Bioreactor > Anaerobic > Digestate...
AATAAAACCAACTCATATTCTTTAGGAATATCGCTAAATTGAACCCAATCACCCCCAGTTAAGTCACTAGGTATAATTTTATAATCAACACCTTTAAATTTAACTGTAGTACTGTCTTTTTCTGATGTTTCATAATCTAAAATGATTTCTTTACCGACTAAATTTTGGGTTTTAGCATCTATTTTTTTATTTATATTAATAAGTTCATTGTGTTCATTATCAATTATTTCAATGGTGTGACGCAATAAGTGGTATGTTGCTTCCACCCGGGTTTTGTAATTTTTTAGCATGTGAGTTTCGACTAATAAAGCAGGGCGGTTTTGTGCAGCCAAATAACCTGTAGAATAGCGTGGTGATGCAGTATGGCGTACTAAACCACTTCGGGGGTCGTGCCACCGTCGGAATGATACGTAAGGAAACATCAACACATCATCGTTTAATAGTTTTTCTTCTACATTTTTTAAATAATTATTTTGCCACTTTGTATGCACTGGTTCCATATCACCTAAGGTATGCATTCCATAGGTTAGAGCATACTGATAATCGGCACCATCGGTAGTATGGATATCCATAAAAAAATCGGGGAGCCATTCGTTAAAAAAGGCTAACCATTGTTGCATTTCAGGTGCATCGGCTTTCGAAAAATCACGGTTTAGGTTAAGGTTTTGTGCTGTGGTACGCCAACCCATTTCTTTTGGCCCGTTTTGATTTATCCTGTTGTATGGGCTAAAACGCTCGTGCCCGTCAACATTAAAAATGGGGATAAATATAAGCGTTGTGTTTTTTAGTAATTCAGGATATTTTTTAGAAATTAAAATATCACGTAAAAGCATAAATCCGGCATCTTTGCCTTCCGATTCACCCGGGTGTATACACGCTTCAACAAAAAGTACTGCATTACCTGATTTTTTTACGCTTTCGGGGGTAAAATTTTTGTTCCTGTCTGCTATTAAATAAGGTAATTCACGTCCCTGCGGACTTATACCGAAAGTCCCATATTCAATATACTCAGATTCGTTTGCAAGCTGTTTTGAGTATCGTATAGATTCATCATAACGAGGAGTTTCCAGGTAGTCTGATTTTTCGTAATATGTAAGCCAGTCTATATCTCCTTGTGCTTTAGAGTTATTACAATTTATGCATAAAATAATAACAAATGCTGATAGTAAATATTTCATAACATGGAAATTAAAATAAGTTAAATTTAAACTTTTAGACAGGCTAATTTATGTAAAGTTTAAGAATAAGATAAAATGAAGGCTAAATTATTTTAAATAAAAAAGAGGCTTATGTTGAAGCCTCTATATCTTTTTTAATAATTCTCTTAATCAAAATCTGGCAGGTTTTTACCCAATGTACCACGAAGCCTTTGCCAAAATGTTTCACGCTCGGTTAATGATACAAAATCATCCTGATATGCTTCATGAGCTTCAATTTTAATATCCTGAACCTGTAAAGTATCAAAAACATCGGTAGAAAAAGGTACAAAAGAAATATCAATATTCATTCTTTTTGATGGGCCCTTTAACATACGCGACTGAAAAGGGTCAGTTGCCAGGGCGACTTTTTCGAAACCTTGCTGTTTTGCTATTTCATACGAGTAATAAACATTTTCTACGCTATGTTCTGCTTTTGTTTCTACAAAAATATTTTCCTTTGGTATTCCTAATTCTTGCGCATACATAGCCATAATTTGAGATTCGATATAGGGAGTATATACTGCCGATCCAGAAAAAATGATATTTTGCGTATATCCGTTTTTATACAGGTAATGTGCCCAGTAAATGCGCCCCATTAAAACACGACTCCACGATTCGTCAGCATAGGGTACACCGGGTACAATTATAGCATCAAAAGGCATTTTAGCTTTTATTTCTTCACTAAGTAAAACCGGTGTTTTAGCAAAAGAATTATAAGATCTTATTAGAAGTACAGAAATACTAATCATTACTACAAATATCCATATTTTTTTCATAAGCTTTATCATGTTTAATTATATTTAGATTTTATTATTGTAACAATCCAAATTATGTTTTGTTTAAATATTTACTGAAAAAAATAAACATGAAATTTGTTTATTTGATTAATCTTTCGTTTTTAGTTGAAAACATTTTGATGATGTTGAAAAAATATCATTTTTTTAACTCGTATTTTCTGCTATTTTTATGCGTTAGTTTTTAAGCCTAACAAAGAGTAGGGATTATGAAGAAGATTTTAATTGTATATTATTCACAATCAGGACAGTTAACGCAAATTGTGAAAAATTTTGCCAAACCTTTTGAGCAAAACGGAAATTATAAAGTTAGCTTTGCTTCCATAAAACCTGTTAAGAAATATCCATTTCCTTGGACAGGTTACAAATTTTTTGATGCATTTGCAGAGTCTGTTGACAAAATTCCCTGTGAAATAAAACCTTTAGAAATTGCCGAAAACGATTTTGATTTAATCGTATTGGCATATTCCGTATGGTATATGATGCCTTCTATACCTTTTAACTCGTTTTTACTTTCCGGTCAGGCTAAAGAATTATTCAAAGGAAAGCCTGTTATTACTCTTTTAGGTGTACGAAATATGTGGGTTGTTGCACAGGAATATGTAAAAAGTAAAATTTACGAGTTAGGAGGCAAGTTGATTGGTAATATTGTTTTACGCGACAGGGCTGAGAACCTTACCGGAATAATCACTATTTCTTACTTTCTTTTTTCTGGTAAAAAAGACCGGTTTTTGGGATTTTTCCCAAAACCTGGTATTTCTGAAAAAGATATATGTTCAGCAGAAAAATTTGGGGAACATGTAAAAGAAAATATCGAGAATGAAAATCTCGATGGTTTGCAGGAAAATTTAATAAAGGAAAAGGCAGTTAAAATAAACCCTTATTTGGCAACCACTGAGCAGATGGCTTATAAAAGGGTATTTACCAAATGGTCTAAGTTTATTCGTGGTAAAGGCGAAGCAGGAAATCCTGCGCGTAAAATCAGAGTCAGGATGTTTGCTTTTTATTTTCCTTTTGCAATTTTGGTAATTGCACCTATCGAATACATTTTTTTTATTATTTTTGCACCTTTCAGATTAAAAAAGATAAGGAAAGACATACAATACTTTTCAGGTGTTAAGCTAAAGTCTAATGAATAAGATTTAAATCATAATATGCCAAACCAAGTATATATTAATAACATTGCCAGATTTCTTCCAAACGAACCTGTTTCAAATGATGATATGGAAAAGATTCTGGGAATGGTAAACGGAAACCCTTCCCGGTCAAAAAATATCGTTTTACGCCAAAATGGAATAAAAAACAGGTATTATGTTATCGATAAAAATGGGGATATAAAATACACAAATGCAGAATTAACCGCACAGGCAATAAAAAACCTGGAAAATGATTCGTTTAAATTAACAGATATTGAATTATTATCGTGTGGAACATCACTGCCTGATCAATTATTGCCTTCGCACGCATCAATGGTACATGGTTATTTAAAGAATAAACCATTAGAGGTAATTTCTCCTTCGGGTGTTTGTTGTGCTGGTATGCATGCATTGAAATATGCTTATTTAAGTGTATTGTCGGGTCAAACAAAAAATGCTGTTTCAACAGGTTCAGAAGTAATATCAACTTTGCTAAGATCCGATAAATACGAAAAGGAAATTGAAGATCTTTGTCAACTTACAAAAAATCCAATTTTAGCTTTTGAAAAAGATTTCTTACGTTGGATGCTTTCCGATGGAGCAGGAGCAATGCTTTTGGAAAATAAACCCAATAAAGACGATATTTCGTTAAGAATAGAATGGATTGAAACCATTTCTTTTGCTAATGAGCTGGATGCTTGCATGTATGCAGGAGCAGAGAAAAAGGAAGATGGTAATTTAAAAGGGTGGAAAGAGTTAGATCCACAGGAGTGGTTAAAAAAATCAATATTTTCGGTTAAACAGGATATAAAACTATTGGATAAGTTTGTTGTTGAAAGATGTATTACTCCAATGGCAGAAATTCTTCGTAAACGAAATATAAATACCGAAACCGAGGTAGATTATTTCTTACCTCACTTATCATCGATGTATTTCAGGCAAAGGCTTTTCGATGAATGTAAAAATCAAGGCATAGAAATTAGTCTTGACAAATGGTTTACTAACCTTACTGAAGTAGGGAATGTTGGTTCAGCTTCAATTTACATTATATTAGATGAACTTTTCCATTCAGGGAAATTGAAAAAAGGGGAGAAGATATTAATAATGGTTCCTGAAAGTGGGCGTTTTTCATATGCATATGCCTATTTAACTGTAGTTTAAAATGAAAAGTAATATGATAAATAAGCCCAAAAGAAAGCACTTTTGGGCTTTTTGTCTTTAATACATTTGTAAATATTGTTTTAATCTTTTAGAAATATTATTTTAGCTAAAACTAATCCCTAAAAATTAACCTATGTATAATATTGCATTATTTGGCCCTCCGGGTGCAGGCAAAGGCACACAATCCAAGAAATTGATCGAAAAATATAACCTGGCGTATATTTCTACAGGAGATATTTTAAGAGAAGAAATTGCTGAAGGTTCTGAATTAGGACTTATGGCAAAAAGCGTAATTGAACGTGGAGGATTGGTTTCTGATGAAATTATTGTGCAGATAATTGAAAAGAAAATCAAAACCAATACCGAAGTGAACGGTTTTTTATTCGATGGTTTCCCCAGGACTGTTGTTCAGGCATACATTTTAGAAGGGCTCCTTTTAAAATTAAATACCTCCTTAAATTGTATGGTTAGCCTCGAGGTAGAAGAAGATATATTAATGGAAAGGATGATGGAAAGGGCTAAAAAGGAAAAACGTGCCGATGATACTATTGATGTTATTCAGAACCGTTTAAAAGAATACAAGAACAAAACGATACCCGTTGCCGAATTTTATAAAGATAAAGGGATTTATTATGCTGTTGATGGAGTAGGCACAATTGATGAAATATTTGAACGAATAACAAATGTAGTTGAGCAATCGTTAACCAAAAAATGGTTAAACGTTGTGTTGTACGGACCTCCGGGTTCTGGTAAAGGTACACAAGGTAAATTATTAGCAGATAAGTATAATTTGGTTTATATCTCTACAGGTTCATTATTGCGAAGAGAAATTGAAAAAGGTTCTGATATGGGAATTTCCGCGAAAGAATATATGGAAAAAGGAGATATTGTTCCGGATGAGTTTGCTATTAAACTTATTGAAAAACAAATACATATGCATCCTAATGCGAATGGTTTTTTCTTTAAAGGATTCCCGCGTACTATTGTTCAGGCTTATATTTTAGATGGATTGTTACGAAAAGTTAATTCGTCGGTTTCTTGTGTATTTAGTTTAAGTGTACCTACACTTGAATCGATAAAACGCTTGAGTGCACGAAGCAGAACTGACCAGCGAAGGTATTACGATATGGATATTGATGTTATTGTTCGTCGGTTAGAAAGTTTTGAAAAACGCACTAAACCTGTTTTAGAATACTATAGCAAGCAAAAACAGATTTACGATATTGATGGTATCGGAACAGAGCAGGAGGTACATGAACGCTTAGAAGAGAAACTTGAACTGGCGTTAAAAAATGCACGATAATAAATTAAGGCCCTTTGAGGGCCTTTTTAATATAAAATAAATTCTACTTTCCGGGCACTATTTGTATTATTGTTGGACTCTATTTCACCCTTGCCAACAGCATTTAACCTTTTTTCATCAATCCCTTGTCCTATAAGGTGTTTTTTAATTGCATCTGCTCTTTGTTGCGACAATTTAAGGTTATATTCGCAAGTACCTTTCGTGTCGGCAAATCCCAAAATATCCATTTGGTAAACAGAGTTTCTTGCTATAGCTAAAACCTTTTCAAGAATCTCAAATGATTCCTTTCTGATTTCCGATGAATTATAATCGAAATACACCGGACTTGTTAGTTTTATCTTATTGTTTAGAGAATCGACATGGATCGTTTCTTGATTATTAAATTCCAGAAAACATGAGATCTCTTTTTGTGTGGGATTTTTATATTTGCCTTTGCTGGCAAAAGAGTTTGCTTTTAATAAAATCCATGAATCGAAACGTTGGTCGCCAACATCTGCTATAGCTATCTTAAATTTATAAGGATAATAAGGTTTTAGTTTTAATCCGGTATGTATTTGTTTGGTAAAACCGTCAAAACAGAGCAAATGCCTGTTTTCCATATACCGCATGCTGACTAATTTGCTGGGGTTGTATCTTTCCGGTGTATTATTGATGTAATATTCAGGATTTACATGGTCGTTTATTAAATCAATGGTAATTGGGATATCCGAATCAGGAAGTACAGCAATATTTACTTTAGAATGTATAGTTGTATCTTCTACCAAAAATGCAAAAATATCACTAACACCATAATCCACATATTCTGGGTATTCGGTAGATGCAAACTGAAAAGTAAAACTTATGCTATCAGTTAATGAAATAAAATGAAATTCCAGCACCGATGCATCGAATGTTTCAGCCTTAGCTATTTTTTCTAAATCAGGATCGCCCGGGTAGTTGTTTTCCGACGATATTGACTCATTACTAACACATGCAGCATTTCGGACTTGCCCGGTGCTTAGAATCAATCCCTCAGGCGGAAGGCTTTTAAAATCGCTTTTGTATATGAAAGAACCTATAGTTCCTTTTTGCCCCGTGTATTTAATATTTTCAATAAAAATACCGCTATTATTATGGTCTATAAATTTATTTAATACCAGGCCTTTTATGTTGGATGATGAATCTACAACAAAAACCTGTGATAAGATTTGTGCATGGAAAAGGGTAAGTACTGAAAGCATTAACAGCAATTTGCGTATAATACTTGTTCTCATTCTAGCTGTTAATGATAAAAATTAGTTAATATCTAAAATTTCGTCTATTTGTTCGCAGTTCTCATCAAATATCTGAGAATAAGTTCCCAATTCGTACTCAGATCGTTCATGGATTAAATCGATAGCCACTTCAATACAAGGTACTTCGAACTCCTTATTTTCCAGGTAAACTGCAACATGTTTTAGTTCTACGCCAATATCCTCTATTTGTAGGCCTGCAGGAAACTCGTTTTTTAACTGGTTTACATCATCTCCAGTAAAAGCATCGGCTAATAGTCCGCTTAAACTGGTTAGTGTATCTTCAATGAGCTGATCTTTTGTTTTTGTTTGAAATACAATACTTTCAATTTTTTCTTTAAGCATAATGTTTGTATTTGATAATTTAAAACCGAAGGTAATAAAAAAAGATGGCGAATAACATATTTATTCTTTATAAGTATTATTTTGCTACAATTTATCTTTGGTAAAAATTTTATATGAAGGAGTTTTCATTAATTATTGTTTCTGCTATAAATATTTTTATTGCTATTCAGTACTGTGTGCTAACCTATAAGGGGAAAATAAAACCGGCACTTGCTATGTGGGTATTTTTTTTATTGTCGGTTACTTTAAGTCTTATTACTTATATGGCAAAAGATAACTTTAGTATTCTCGACAATATATTAAATACAACCGATTTATTAATGGTTGTTACAGTTACTATTTTTATTTTCTTGTATGGAGATAAAAGCTCTAAGTTTACCCGATTCGATAAAATTTGTTTAATAGCGGTTATTCTGATTACTTTATTTTGGTTTATTACAAAAGCTCATTTTGTATCCCATATTTTAGTGCAGGGTATTTTGGTGATAGCTTATTTCCCAGTTATAAAAAGGTTATGGCAATCGAAAGAAAATACAGAATCATTTACGGTTTGGATTTTAATGATGATAGCGCCGGTATTTGCCCTGTTATCAAGTAAAGGGATTTTGGCTACCATCTATTCCGTTAGGGCAATCTTATGTACAGCTACTTTATTATTACTGATGTTGCGTGTTGAATACCTGTATCGTAAGCAGAACGATATTGAGGTAAAAAAAATCAATTTTAAAATACCACCATTTAATAAAAAGAAGAGAGCATAAAAAGTGCTCTCTCTTAATCTACTTTTCAATGATTTCAGGTTTTAACCTTATAAATAATTTTTTAATATTGCTCCATTTGTATTTATAGGCCATTATAGCTAAAAATAGTGCAGATGTAATAATTAGTTCGTAAAGAGAGTAAACCGGATCAATCTCCTTTGCACTAAAAATTGCTGTTGTTTTAAGCACGGAACTCTCGTGTGTAACCAAAAGCGATGTTAATACATTATTGGCAACATGCACGCCTATGGCTATTTCCAGGCCTTCGTCCATTACAACCGTAACAGCAAATACCAGTCCTAATAAAATATACTGAGGCAATAAAATTGCTGCACCAAATTTTGTAACCTCCGGGTTTGCATAATGCATTAATCCAAATACCACAGAAGTTAAAATAACAGGTATCCATGCATTTTTAAATAATACTCCAAGCCCTTGCATAAAATAACCACGGAAAACAACTTCTTCAAATGTAGATTGAATCCCAATAAAAACAACTGAAACAAAAATCAGTACAATAAATTTGCCTGGATCAAATTGCAAAACAAAATTACCAGGATTACTCATGTATCCTATAAAGAAACTAATAATCATAAAACTTCCCCAAATAAAGACAGCAAAAAAGAATCGTTTCCAATCAAATGCATTGCGCCCTGTAATGGAGTCTATAACTTTTCGGTGATGCAATGGTTTAAAAAGCAGGATATAGGCTAACATTCCGGTAACAAAGGTTAAAGCCAACAACATCAAACCTATATTTGGGTCAATACCTAATAATTTAAAATCGGTTAAGGTTGATGTATTTAATTCAATGCCATCGGTTATAACTTTTATTGAGGCAACCATTGCCAAAGGAAAACTGCCCAATTGTGTTGCAAGGAAAATGGCAATAATCATAATAAGGTACCGCCACCATTGGTTTTGTCCTTTAAAGGCTTTTGAGAAAAAAGTGTGTGTCATATTTAATGTTATTAATAGAGGTTTTTAATATATATTTCTTGTGATAAAAATATTACAATTATTTTTTAATATTTGATAAAAGATGGGAAATTACAAATAATTGATATTTTTGCTTTACTTAAAAAATTAAATTTAAAGATCGATGAATTCTAACAAAAGACAATATGTAACTTCAATGATAATTATTGGAGTTTTATTTTTTTTATTTGGGTTTATAACCTGGCTAAACGGAATTTTAATTCCATATCTGAAAATTGCTTGTGAGTTAAATAATCTGCAATCTCTAATGGTTGCTTTTTCATTTTACATTGCATATTTTGTTATGGCTATTCCATCGGGTTGGGTATTGAAAAAAACAGGTTTTAAAAAGGGAATGATGCTTGGTTTATGGGTCATGGCGGTAGGTGCTTTAATTTTTATTCCTGCAGCATTAATAAGATCATTTCCTGTTTTTTTAATAGGATTATTTATTTTAGGAACCGGATTAACAGTTTTACAAACATCTTCGAATCCTTATGTAACGATCATTGGCCCGGTTGAGTCAGCAGCAAGCAGAATCAGTATCATGGGAATATGTAACAAAGTAGCTGGTGCTCTCGCTCCAATTATTTTGGCTTATTTTATTCTGAGCGATGGAGATAGTTTTGTACAGAGTTTATCAGCTATGTCGGCCGAAGAAAAGAATATTGCTTTAGATTCGCTCGCTTATCGTGCAATTGCTCCATATACAGTGATTGCCATTAGTTTATTTTTATTAGGTATCATGATGCGATATTCACCATTACCTGAAATTGAACAAGAAGATAATAATGAAGAAGAATCAACTTCAGATAACGAAAGTGAAAAAAGTATTTTTCATTTGCCACATTTATGGATGGGTGTTTTAGCCTTGTTTTTTTATGTGGGAGTTGAAGTTATAGCCGGAGATACTATAATTCGTTACGGAATACTTTTAAATATCGATATCGCACAAGCAAAAGTTTTTACCAGTTATACTTTAATTGCCATGGTAATTGGTTATATATTTATAGGTTTAGTATTAATACCAAAAATAATTTCGCAACGTATTGCGCTTGTGTTAAGCGCTATATTGGGTATTGCTTTTACAATAATTGCAATTTTTACAACTGGAACAACTTCTGTATTTTTTATTGCAATGCTTGGATTTGCCAATGCAATTGTATGGCCTGCTATATGGCCTCTTGCTATTCATAATACCGGGAAACACATAAAAACTGCTTCTTCTCTTCTTATTATGGCTATTGCAGGTGGGGCAACATTACCCTTAGTTTGGGGAGCTTTAGCAGATTATTTTGTTCATCAACCACAAAATGCATATTGGATATGTATTCCTTGTTATCTAATGATTTTATATTTTGGATTATGGGGATATAAACTAAAATACAGAAAATCAATATCGTACACAAAATGAGAAGCTTAATCTGTTACTTAGTATCATTCAAAAGATTTCAACACTGGGATATATTGTAATAGAATAATTTTGGTATTGATACTTTATTTAAACATCCGTAAATTTACACTTAAACTCTTTTATAATAAATTTTAGTATGGACTTAACATTATTGGTTTTAGCAGCAGGAATGGGTAGCCGTTATGGAGGGTTAAAACAACTCGACCAGGTAGGCCCGGGTGGTGAAACAATTATTGATTATTCGGTTTATGATGCCATCGAAGCTGGATTTAATAAAATAGTTTTTATTATCCGAAAGGATATTGAAAAGGAAATGAATGAGTTACTATTCTCGAAATATAGTAAAAAAGTAAAGATTGAATATGTTTTTCAGGAGCTGGATAACATTCCCGTTGGAATTAAAGTTCCTGCAGATAGAGTAAAACCTTGGGGAACAGGCCATGCCGTTTTAATGGCAAAGGATGTTATTCACGAACCTTTTGTAGTTATTAATGCCGACGATTTTTATGGTAAAAGTGCATTTAAAGTGGTTGCCGATTATTTAAAAAGCCAGCAAAGTAATCTGAATGGGAAGTATTGTATGGCTGGTTACCGTTTAAAAAATACATTATCAGAACATGGTAAAGTTTCTCGTGGCGTGTGCACAGTTAACAATAATAACGAAATGAATGATATTATTGAGCGTACCAAAATAGGATGGAAGTATGATATAATTGTTGCAGAAGATGGTGATAATGAAATTGTTTTTACCGGAAACGAATTTGTTTCGATGAACTTTTGGGGATTTACACCAGATGTTTTCCCTGAATTAGAATCAGAATTTACAAAGTTTATAAAAACGAATATAAATGATATAAAATCAGAATATTATATTCCAACTATAGTAAGCCACCAGGTTAACAAAGGAAATGCCACTGTTAAGGTACTCGAAGCAACCGACCAATGGTTTGGGGTTACATATAAAGAAGATAAACCTATCGTGGTAGAAAAAATAAAAGACCTTACCAGTCAGGGGAAATATCCGCAAAAATTATGGTAAAAAAAGTAGCTGTTAAGCTACTTTTTTTATAAGGTATTGATTGTTTTTCTTATCTCAACAAGGTTGGTGAGTAGTTTTTCTAATAAACTTAATTGTAGCATATTAGCTCCATCTGATTTAGCATGGGCAGGGTTGGGGTGTGTTTCAATAAATATACCATCCACACCAACAGCAATACCAGCCCGGGCAATAGTTTCAATCAGCTCTGGTTTTCCACCTGTTACACCCGACGATTGATTTGGTTGTTGCAAGCTATGGGTAATATCTAAAACCACTGGGTAACCAAATCTTTTCATTTCTGGGATTCCACGGTAATCAATAATTAGATCCTGGTATCCAAACATGGTTCCACGGTCTGTAACCATAACATTATTGTTACCAGATTCAACCACCTTGTTGATAGCGAATTGCATCGATTCGGGGGCTAAAAACTGGCCTTTTTTAATGTTAACCACTTTCCCTGTTTTAGCGGCAGCAATAAGCAGTTCAGTTTGCCTGCTTAAAAAGGCAGGTATTTGTAAAACATCTACATATTTTGCGGCTAAAAAGGCTTCTTCTTCGGTATGTATGTCGGTTACCACAGGTACTTTATAATATTCTCTGACTTTGGCTAATAATTCCAGGGCTTTTACATCTCCAATTCCTGTAAAAGAATCCAAACGCGAACGGTTGGCCTTTTTATAGGATGCTTTAAAAATATAGGGTATCTGAAGCTTATTTGTTAACTCAACAACTTTCTCAGCAATCTGAAATAGATTTTCTTCACTTTCTACAACACATGGGCCTGCTAATAAAAAGAAGTTATTTTTATCTGTATGCTTAATATAAGGTATTTTATCAATCATAGTTTTTTATGTAAAAATTCAGTGCTAAATTACTCAAAAAATCAATATTTATATTTGCCTTTCCATTGATTTTGTAATCGCTTTCTAATTTCGGTTTCTTTGGGGTTATTCTGAGGGTTATAAAATATATTTCCTTCTATTTTTTTGGGCATAAATTGCTCCTGCACAAAATTTCCTTCGTAATTATGAGCATATTTATAACCTTCGCCATAACCTATATCTTTCATAAGTTTTGTAGGTGCATTTCTGATGTTTAAAGGTACCGCCAAATCTCCTTGTTCTCTTACCAGTTGTTGTGCCTGGTTTATAGCCATATATGCCGAATTGCTTTTAGGCGATGTAGCTAAATAAATAGTTGCTTCCGATAAAATAATTCGTGACTCCGGCCAGCCAATTTTATGCACAGTATCGAAGCAGGCATTTGCCATTAATAAGGCATTCGGATTGGCAAGACCAATATCTTCGGATGCTAAAATTATTAATCGGCGGGCAATAAATTTGGGGTCTTCGCCTCCTTCAATCATTCTTGCTAACCAGTAAACCGCTGCATTGGGGTCGCTGCCACGCACCGATTTTATAAATGCAGAGATGATATCGTAATGTTGTTCGCCATTTTTATCGTATAATGAAACCTTTTCCTGGAGTATTTCTGTTACCTGCTGATTTGTGATTGTAATCTTTTTATTATTAGCAGTTTGTAAAGTATTTACAACCAATTCAAGTATATTATATAATTTACGTGCATCACCACCGGAGAACCGAAGTAATGATTCATATTCCTCGATTTTTATTTTTAAACTTTTAAGGTAAGTATCCTTTTCTAAAGCATTGTTTAATAATAAAATAAGGTCTTCTTTTTCTAACGATTTTAAGATATAAACTTGCGTTCGTGATAAAAGTGGTGAAATTACTTCAAAAGATGGATTTTCTGTTGTTGCTCCTATTAAAATAATAGTTCCTTGCTCAACAGCCGACAATAGAGAATCTTGCTGCGATTTATTAAACCGATGGATCTCATCTATAAACAAAATGGGGTTAGGAGCATCGAAAAATTGTTGTTTTTTAGCTTTCTCAATGGTTTCTCTAACATCTTTTACCCCGGAATGTACAGCACTTAAGGTAAAAAACGGCCTTTTTTGCTGGTTGGCTATAATGGTTGCCAATGTTGTTTTTCCCACTCCCGGAGGCCCCCACAGAATAAATGAAGGGATGTTGCCAGACTCAATTGCTTTACGCAGAATGGATTTTTCGCCCACCAAATGTTTTTGGCCAATATAATCATCCAACGTTTTTGGGCGCATTCTGTCTGCAAGAGGCTGATTTGTCGACATACTTTAACTGAACATTTTTATTTAAAAAGCGTAAAAAACAAAGTTTTGTTTTATTTTACAAATCTAAAAAGAATTGATAGCATTTATGATATTAATGAAACCTTTTTATATAAATTACCATCTTAAAAATAAATTTACTTTCAGATTAAAATAAACTAAAAGATATAAAGTATGAAAACTGCAAAAAAAATGTTAAAGCCATCTCTTGTATTGTTATGTACAGCAATAAGCTTTCCCTTATTTGCACAGTTCTCGCAAGTAGGTAATATTTTATCTACTGGTGTTAACGATGCCGAAAAAATCATGAATGCATATGTTTCGCCCTTTGCAAATGGAATGGGGGCAAGTTTAAGCGGAGGATGGTATAATACCGCAAAACCTCATAAATTAGGAGGTTTTGATATTACCATAACTGCTAATGTGGTTATAATCCCTTCATCGGATAAGACTTTTGACCCGGCCGCTTTAGGATTAGGAGATCCGGCAAACGGTTTAAATGTTGTTGTTGACGGAAATAATTCACCAACAGTAGCCGGAAAAAATGAAACTGGTTCGCAGCTTACTTATACACAAGATGTTTTTGGTACACCAGATCAATCTGATGATGTTTTATTCACTCAGTTTAATTTGCCCAAAGGTTCAAACCTTGCTTATTCCTTTATGCCTATGGCTCAGGTAGGTATTGGACTGGTTAAGGGCACCGAAATTATTGGTAGATATTCGCCTGAATTAAAATATGGTAAAAGTGGTAAATTAGGATTGTGGGGAGTTGGCTTAAAACATGATGTTTTACAATGGATTCCGGGATTGAGTAAGTTGCCTATATTAAATATATCTCTGCATGGTGGATATACAAAACTGTCATCAACAAATGATATAAACTTTCAACCAGAGTTTTATGAACCAATTTTAGGAGCAGGAAGTATTTCCGATTTTTTTCCCGAAATGTATGATAATCAGCAAATGCTAATGGATATTAGTAATTTAACAGCTAATTTATTGGTCTCAGTTGATTTACCGGTGATTTGCATTTATGGAGGAGTAGGAGTTAGTTCGAATAAAACTATTTTAGAGTTAGCAGGTACTTATCCAATGGCAGCTTTGCAGGGAACATCTTTTGTTGTTGATGAATCAACGGCAATAAAAAATCCGATTAACATGGAAATAAAAAGTACAGATGTAAGATTAAATGCTGGCTTTAGAATAAAGATGGCCGTAGTTACCTTGCATTTTGATTATACTTATGCCAATTACTCTATTGCCACAGCAGGACTTGGTATAAGTCTCAGGTAATTGATATTGAATAAGATTAAAAAAAACCCGAAAATTTTTTCGGGTTTTTATTTTGACTGTTTAAGTTATTATTTTTCGAAATCGGTAATGTCGGTAGCTATTTTAAGTACTTTGACCGGATTGCCATCTTCGTCAAAAATTGGGGTATAAGTAGCAACAAAAACATATTTATTAGCACCAAATTCTACCCTGTCAGTTTCTTTTTTGGCCATACCATTTCTTAAATCACTCCAGAATTTCGCATTTTCTTCTTTTTGTTTTTTAGTAAGCTGCATATTATCGGTATGATGTGTACCAATAAGTTGATCGCGGGTTGTACCCACTAATTTTAAATAATTATCATTTACCGATGTAATATAGCCATCCAGGTCGTATTCAATTACAAGATTTGCAGTATTTAAAGCATCTAACAAACCCTGCATTTCGGCACTTCTGCGAGCAGCTTCTTCCTGTGTAGCTTGCAATTCTTCCATATTCTGGCGCATTTCTTCTTCCTGTGCAGACATTTCTTCAGCTTGTTGCTGCGATTGCTCTAGCAATTGATTTGTTCTGATATTAATTTTTGTTGTTGAAATAGTAGATGCAATGCTCTCACCAACTTCTTCCACGAATTTTATAACGTGATCCTCAAATGCATTAAAACCAGCCAATTCAACCACACCATAAATTTCATCATTAACTTTTAAAGGAACAATAAGTAATGCATTGGGTACAGCTTGCCCTAAGCCTGATGTTATACTAATATAGCTTTCCGGAAGGTCGGTCATATATATGGTTTTTTGTTCCTGTACACAACGGCCAACTAATCCAACACCAACTTCTATACGCTTTTCCATATATTTTCGGCGTTCATAAGCATAACAAGCAAGTAACTCCACAAATACATCATTTTTATCATCATCGTTAATAATAAATAACCCTCCCTGGTTTGCATCAATATATTTCACAAGGTTACTAATAATGTGATAAGCAAACTCTTGCATGTCATCAGTATTTTGTCGCAATATTTCGCCAAATTTTGCCATTCCCTGGGTTGCCCAGTTTTGTTTTTGGTCTTCTAGTTTTCGCAGTTCTTCCTGTTGTTTAGCAACTTTTAAGCTTTCGCGCATATCCAAAAGCGAATTACCCAAAACATCTTTATTGCTTAATAATTCAAATTGTTTATCTAAATTACCTTTGCCAATTTCCTGTGCAAATAATGCTGTTTTGTTTAAACCATCAATTAAGGTATTAACAGAATTACCCATTTCTCCTATTTCATCGCTTGTATTTACTTTTAATTTTTTCGATTCATCAATATCTCCCTTAGCCAAATCGCTTAAAATAGCTGTTGTTTTAATAACCGGGCGCGAAATACTATGGGCAATTATCCATATAATAAGAGCAATAAGTAATAACCCTCCAATACCAACAAAAATAGAACGTTTTAAAGTAGCTTTTTCCTCAGCCATAATTACATCTACAGGAACAGCAAAACCGAAAGACCAAGGAGTTACACTATTTCCTATTACAACTGGTGCTTGAGAAACCCAATACGTAATATTATTTTCATCTACAATAGTATAAAAATATTCTTTCCCATTTTTAATGATATTCTCTATTTCTAAATTCTCATCAAAAACTTCATTTACAAATTTACCAACTAATTCTTCGTTTTTATGAGCTACTATTTGTCCATTATAAGCTGTTAAAAAAGAATAACTGCCATTAATTGGTTGTATCGTTCCTATTAAATCCTGAAAACGCCCCAATTCCAAATCAAATCCAGCAACACCTAATGACACTCCATCTTCTACAATTGGAGTAACAACACTAGTTTCAAGAAATTCTTCTTCACCTTCCTGATATGCAAAATAGTAAGGATCCATAACAGTTTCTTGCTGGCTTGCAAGTTGATCATAGTAGGCTCCTTTAGTAAATCCCGGAACAGTATCTATTATTTCTAATTTATTTAATATCTGATTATTTATTCTATAATAAGTAATTCTCATTCTACCATGTGGTTTTTTCCAATTTGGCCATATAGCGCTTAATTCCCAATTATACCATGTAGATAAAAAATTTGGGTTTTCGATAATTAAATGTTTTAAGTTTTCGTTCATGTATTCCACAAATTTGTCTTGTGGATATTTTCTAAAACTCTTTGATATATGAGCCAAAGCTCTTGTCATGTTCATATCAACATTTAAGTCTGCTTTTACATAATTGGCATATTCCCGAGCGTAAGTTCTAGTTAATTCTTCGGCATTTTTATTCGCAATACTGTTTAACTTTAAGCTAACATATCCTAAAGCAAGTGCATAAATAACCAATGATGCCGTAAGAATATATACTAACATCTTGGTTTTAAGGGTCATCTTCATTTTCATGTGTCGAACTATTTAGATGTTTAGGTAAAGGTTTATTTATTCAAATAATTGTTCGTATTCAGCCCACAATGTACAAAAAAAAACTATTTATTAAAACATTTCCTTTTTATTATGTTTTATAAAAACAAAGGATGCTTCTATTTATATTTAAATAGATATCAGTCAAATGTGTTGTAATTCGTTTTCTTTCAATCTAAACATTGTGAAAATAAACTTAGATTCTGTATTTTTGTTTCACAAATAAAAACCTATTAAATAAAAATTTATGAAATTATTAGAGGGCAAAACAGCTTTAATAACCGGAGCAGCAAGGGGTATTGGCAAATCAAT
>Ga0116151_10002324_pt1 | contig 17517 bp, 17 predicted proteins | sample AD_UKC117_MetaG_FD_89893 | JGI IMG/M metagenome (GOLD analysis project Ga0116151, IMG submission 89893) | Active sludge microbial communities of municipal wastewater-treating anaerobic digesters from Hong Kong - AD_UKC117_MetaG | ecosystem: Engineered > Bioreactor > Anaerobic > Digestate...
ATCCGCCCGTCGAAGAGCGTGGGCAGCACGACGGAGGCCGACGGATAGTCGGCGAACCAGGCCGAGCGGAAGACGTCGTACGCGCCGGCGGACTGGCTCGAGCTCACCGTCGCGTAGTAGTCGTCGGTCACCGGCTCGAGCTGCACCTGGAAGCCGGCCCGCTCCCACCCCACCTTGAGCGCGGCATACCCGGCGTCGGCAGCGGGCGAGCTGCGGTAGACGACCCGCACGGGGACCGGGGTCGCGATGCCCGCCGCCGCGAGGACCCCTGCGGCAGCGGCCGGGTCGCCGCTGGGCGGGGTGCCGAAGGGGCTGACCTCGGCATGCCCCGGAACGATGGGGGCCAGCACGGAGAAGGTCGGGCGCAACAACGCGGAGTCCGCTGCCGCGGCATACGCGGTGCGATCCGTGGCCATCGAGAATGCTTGGCGCACAGCCGGATTGGACATGGGGGGCCGCTTGAAGCTGGGCGCGAGGAAGTCGATGTTGCCCGACGAGGGAGTGGTCACTCGAGAGCGGAGCGCCTCGTCGGCACTGAGCTGACCGTAGATCGAGACGGGCAGCTCCGAGATGGCGATCGTCGTGTTGTCCTCGGCCTGGTCGGCGATCCGGCCGACGAGCTGGCCGACCGGGAGCGACTCGCGCACCTCGATCTCATCGGGCAGAGCCCGGCGCAGCAGGTCGGTCGACCGATCCCAGTGGGGGTTGCGCACGAAGGTGCCGCCGGTGCCCGGCTGCCACGGCGACTGGAGCCGGTAGGGGCCGCAGGACAGGACGTCGAAGGTGCCCGCACCGCCGCGATCGCGATCGGCGCGCGCCGGAGCGAAGACCGGCAGGGCCACGACGTGCGGGAAGTCGGGCACGGCGACCTTGAGCCGGATGGTCAGCGTCGCGCCGGAGCACCCGACCGCGTCGTCGAAGAAGGACTGCCCGGTCTTGTCGTAGGGGCCGGCATAGCCGGGGATGTCGGCGCCCTGGGCGCTCTTGGCGAGCGGGATGTCGATGAGCAGGATCGGATAGGGAGCGCCGCCGGTGACCTGGTCGCGGGCGAAGGCCCGCGAGATGCCGTAGCGCACGTCCTCGCAGGTGACCGGGCGGTCGTCCTCCCAGCGGACGTCCGGGCGGATGGTGAAGCGCCAGGTCCGGTGGTCGGTGCTGCTGCCGAGGTCGGTGGCCAGGTCGGGCCGCAGATCGGTTGCCAGCTGCGACACGCCCTTGGCCGGCGGCAGGTAGCCGGTGAGGGTGCGGGTGAAGAGCCGGACCGCCAGCGCTGACTCGACCCCGCCGTAGAGGCGCTGCGGGTCCCAGCGCGCCACCGAGCGCTCGCTGAGCAGGTGCAGGGTGCCGCCCGCGCCCGGGACAGCCGGGCTCGATGCCGTCGCGCTCGCCCGCTCGTCGATCGGGTCGCGGCTGAGCATCGCGACGACGCCAGCGACGAGCGACACCACGGCGAGCGCCGCGGCATACCGGAGGATGGGGCGACGGCGGCGGACGGGCCGCGCCTGGTGCCGCGCGCTGCGCGACTCGGGCGCGACCGGGTCGACCGGCTCGGTCACGCCTCTGACTTGGCCGCGTTGCGAGCCCGGGAGGCGGCCCGGCCCCGCTCGACCTGGTCGAGGACGACCTTGCGCAGCCGCACCGCCTCGGGAGTGACCTCGACACACTCGTCCTCGCGGCAGAACTCGAGGCACTGCTCGAGCGAGAGCCGGCGCGGGGGGACGAGCCGCTCGAGCACCTCGGCGGTCGAGGAGCGCACGTTGGTGAGCTTCTTCTCCTTGGTGATGTTGACGTCCATGTCGTCGGCGCGGGAGTTCTCGCCGACGATCATCCCTTCGTAGACCTCGGTCGTCGGCTCGACGAACATCGTGCCGCGCTCCTGCAGGTTGAACATCGCATAGGAGGTGGCGACCCCGGTGCGGTCGGCGACGAGCGAGCCGGTGAGCCGGGTCGTGATGGTGCCGGCCCAGGGGGCGTAGCCGTCGAAGACGTGGTGGGCGATGCCGGTGCCGCGGGTCTCGGTGAGGAACTCGGTGCGGAAGCCGATGAGCCCGCGCGACGGCACCCGGAACTCCATCCGGACCCAGCCGGTGCCGTGGTTGGTCATCTGCTCCATCGCCCCCTTGCGGGCCGCCATGAGCTGGGTGACCGTCCCGAGGAACTCCTCGGGCAGGTCGACGGTGAGCCGCTCCATGGGCTCGTGCAGCGTGCCGTCGATCTGCTTGGTGACGACCTGGGGCTTGCCGACGGTGAGCTCGAAGCCCTCGCGACGCATCTGCTCGACGAGGATCGCCAGGGCGAGCTCGCCACGGCCCTGGACCTCCCACGCGTCCGGACGATCGGTGGGCAGCACCTTGATCGAGACGTTGCCGACGAGCTCGCGGTCCAGCCGGTCCTTGACCAGTCGGGCGGTGACCTTGGCACCGCGGACCCGACCGGCCAGCGGGCTGGTGTTGGTGCCGATGGTCATCGAGATCGCCGGCTCGTCGACGGTGATGAGCGGCAGCGGGCGGGGGTCCTCGAGGTCGGCGAGGGTCTCGCCGATCATGATCTCGTCGATGCCGGCGATGGCGATGATGTCGCCGGGGCCGGCCTGCTCGTCGGGGCCGAGCGGCTTGCGCTCCAGGCCCTCGGTCATCAGCAGCTCGGTGATCTTGACCCGGCTGGTCGTGCCGTCACGGCGGATCCAGGCGACCTGCTGGCCCTTGCGGACCTGCCCGTTGTGCACCCGCAGCAGGGCCAGCCGGCCGAGGAAGCTGCTGGAGTCGAGGTTGGTGACATGCGCCTGCAGCGGCGCCTCGTCGTCGTAGACCGGGGCCGGCACGGTCTGCATGATCGTCGCGAAGAGCGGCTCGAGGTCGGGGCTGTCGGGCAGCTCGCCGTCGGCCGGACGCTCGAGGCTGGCCCGGCCGGCGCGGGCCGAGGCGTAGACGATGGGGAACTCCAGGGCGGCGTCGTGCTCGGCCTCGCTCATCGAGTCCTCGAGCAGGTCCATGAACAGCTCGTAGACCTCGTCGACGACCTCGGCGATCCGGGCGTCGGGGCGGTCGACCTTGTTGATGGCGAGGACGACGGGGAGCTTGGCGTTGAGCGCCTTGCGCAGCACGAAGCGGGTCTGCGGCAGCGGGCCCTCGGAGGCGTCGACGAGCAGGACGACGCCGTCGACCATGGACAGGCCGCGCTCGACCTCACCGCCGAAGTCGGCGTGCCCGGGGGTGTCGATGATGTTGATCGTCACGCCGTCGGGGTGGCCGGCGGCGACGGCCGAGGGGCCGTTGTAGTGGATCGCGGTGTTCTTGGCGAGGATCGTGATGCCCTTCTCGCGCTCGAGGTCACCGGAGTCCATGACCCGCTCGGCAATGTGTCCGCTCTCGGCCTGGTGTGCGGTGAACGCTCCGCCTTGCAGCAGCATCTTGTCGACGAGGGTGGTCTTGCCGTGGTCGACGTGGGCGACGATGGCGACGTTGCGGATGTCGGTGCGGTGCTGCATGGGCATGAGGGACAGTCTCTCAGCCTGCGACGGTGCCGCCGACCACCCCTGGGTCGTGCAGCAGCCGCCCGACGAGTGCCACGGGGGCGTGGTCGGCGGGCAGCCAGGCCACATCGGTCAGCTCGGTGCGGGTCAGCCAGCGCAGCGCGTCATGGTCGGCACCGGCCGTCGGTATGCCGCCGCCGCTCACCACCGCGGTCCACACGAGCAGGGAGCCGGCTCGGCCGGGCAGGTCGATGGGCCACCCGCCGTGGGCGTCGGGTCCGCTGAGCTGGGCGCCCAGCTCGATGTCGACGGCGAGCTCCTCGGCGAGCTCGCGGACCAGCGCGGCCGTCGGCTGCTCCCCCGGCTCGACCTTGCCGCCGGGCAGCTCCCAGCCGCCGGCGAGGGCGGCCGGCGCCCGACGCCGGGCCGCGAGCAGCCGGGTCGGGCCGGCGAGGTCGTCGAGCACCGCAGCCGCGACGACGAGCAGCGGCGGCTCGCTGGGCGCGCGCTCGCCGGGCGCGCGGACGGCAGGCGGGCGACGCGGCATACCGGAGAGCCTGGCATGGCCGACCGGGTAGGCGGTGCCGGACGAGGGAGGGATGGATCCGGACTTACTCACCAACCGTGGTATGCGGCATTCAGCGTCCGGGCGCTGCTGCCGCCGGTCCGGCTGCCCACTCGCGGCAGGCGGCGGCATCCGCCTGTCGTCGACGCCGGTCCAGGGCCCCACTGGCGCGCGCCAGCTCAAGCGCCCCCTCAAGCCAGGTCAGCCGCTGCGCGGGAGTCATCGCCGCACGCGCGGCGACGGCGGCCGAGCCGTCGCTCGTGCCACTCCAGTCCTCGGCTCGGTCAGCCATCGCTCTCGAGGATACGCGTCAAGGCGTCGACATCGGCCAGATCTTGCGGCCGGGCCGCGATCCGCTACATCGTCACCAGGTCCTCGATCGACGCCACCCGCACCGCGACGTCCCCCAAGTTCAGCCAGTCAGCGCGAGCGTCGAGGTCGGCGAAGGGAATCGGTGGATCGGCGAAGAGGTCCACCTCCCTGGTCGAGTCCGCCGGATCGACCATGGTGAAGGCCACCAAGTGTCGGCCCTCCACCCACCCCTGTCGAACGGTCGGATTGGCGAAGTCGGCAGGATCGACCGGCAGCCGAGCCTGCAGTCCGATAGCAAGCAGAGTGTCTACTGCGAGACGTGCGTTGTAGCCGGCGAGGTCGAGCACGAGATCGAGATCGACGGTCATCCGCGGATGGCCCCGCAACACCACTGCCACGCCACCGACGACGACATAGCGGACGCCAGCCTCGTTGAGGGCTGCCAGGGTCTCGCGGATCGGATGGCTCACCCGGCCCCGCCAGCCCCGCCCAAGGTCGCCGCGAGCACCGCCTTGACGGTGTGCATCCGGTTCTCGCTCTGGTCGAAGACGATCGAGGCGGCCGACTCGAAGACCTCGTCGGTGACCTCCATCTCGGTGATCCCGAAGTCCTTGAAGATCCGCTGCCCCACAGCGGTGTTGAGGTCGTGGAAGGACGGGAGGCAGTGCATGAAGCGGACGTCCGGGTTGCCGGTCGAGCGCAGCACGTCGGTCGTCACCTGGTAGGGCGAGAGCAAGCCGATCCGCTCGCCCCACACCTGCTCGGACTCGCCCATCGACACCCAGACGTCGGTGTGCACGAAGTCGACGCCATCGACGCCGGCATCGAGGTCCTCGGTGATCGTGACGCGGGCGCCGGTCGTGGCGGCGATCCGCTCGGCGTGCGCGATGACGTCGGGCATCGGCCAGAGCATGCGCGGTGCGACGATCCGCACGTCCATGCCGCTCATCGCGCCGGCGACGAGCAGCGAGTTGCCCATGTTGTATCGGGCATCGCCGACGAAGGCGTAGGAGATCGCGTCGGCCGGCTTGCTCGTGTGCTCGGTCATCGTGACGATGTCGCACAGCGACTGGGTGGGGTGCCACAGGTCGGTGAGGCCGTTGTAGACCGGCACGCCCGCGTGCTCGGCCAGCGTCTCACAGTCGGCGTGATAGGTGCCGCGGAACTCGATCCCGTCGTAGAGCCGGCCGAGCACTCGCGCGGTGTCCTTGATCGACTCCTTGTGGCCCAGCTGGCTGCCGTGCGGGTCGAGATACGTCAACTGCGCGCCGAGGTGGTATGCCGCGACCTCGAAGGCGCAGCGGGTGCGGGTGGAGGTCTTCTCGAAGATCAGCGCGATGGTCCGGCCGTCGAGCAGGCGCTGCTCGCGCCCCTCTCGCCGCGCAGCCTTGAGCTCGCCGGTCAGGTCGACCAATCCCATCCATTCCTCGGGGGTGAAGTCGATCTCCTTGACGAAGTGCCGGTTGCGCAGATCCATGTCCGCAAGCCTAGGGCTCGACCGGATGCCGCAGACGGGCCACCTGCGGCCCTGGTGGTGGTCCGCTCGGCGTGCGGTGGTCCGGTCGGCGTGCGGTGGTCCGCTTGGCGAGGCAGACCTAGCGGAAGGCCCGCCAGGTGATCGACGCAGCCGGCTGGCGGCTCGGCGAGCGTCGGCCGAGGTCGGCGAGCGCGGTCACCCCGGGCGCGGCCGGGTCGCGCAGGTCGGCCTCGCCCCAGCGCCGCACCCGGGGCGGCTCGGCGAGCAGGGCGTGCCAGCGCTCGAGGTAGCCGCGCATCACCGGGTCGCCCGCGACCCGGTCGTCGTCGCGCTCGTAGTCGACCCGCTCGGCATACTCGATGACCTCACGGAAGCGGTCGGGATCGTCGAGGTCCCAGAGCAGGCGCACCCGGATGCCGCCGGGCTGCTCGTAGTAGCCGCGGGCCTCGCGCAGGAAGTCCTCGAGCTGGCGGCGGCAGCCCGGGGGCACGCGGCCCTCGAGCACGACGATCACCTCGGGTCGTTTGCGGCTCATCGGGTGCCCTCCAATGCTCGGGTCAGTGCGGCGGCCAGCCGGCCCGGCTCGCGCTCACGCAGCTCGTAGCGGGCCCGGACGATCGGCTTGCTCACCGTGAGCACGCGGGTCAGGTCGACCGGGGTGCCGCTGACGACGACCTCACCGGGCGTGGCCTCGATGGTCTCCGCGAGGTCGCGCACCTGGGCTGCCGAGTAGCCCATCGCCGGCAGCACGCCACGCGCGTTCGGATACGCGGCATACGTCGTGGCGATGCTGCCGACCGCGTGGTCGCTCGGGTCGACGATGGTGAGCGCCCCGGCCTGACTGGCCCCGACCACCCCGGCGCCGAAGGTCATCGAGCCGTGGGTGAGCGTCGGCCCGTCCTCGACGACGATGACCGGGCGGCCCTTCACTGCGCTCGGGTCGTCCACGGTGACCGGGCTGTCACAGCGCTGGATCTCGACGTCGGCGTTCATCTCGCGCACCGATGCCTCGACGAGGTCGATGTCCTCCGGCCGGGCGGCGTCGCACTTGTTGACGATGACCAGGTCGGCCATCCGGACGTTGGCCTCGCCGGGGTGGTAGCGGCGCTCGTCTCCGGGGCGCAGCGGGTCGACGAGGCAGATGTGCAGGTCGGGCACGAGGAAGGGCAGGTCGTTGTTGCCGCCGTCCCAGATGATGACGTCGGCCTCCTGCTCGGCCGCGCGCAGGATCCGCTCGTAGTCGACCCCGGCATAGACGATGACCCCGGCGTCGATGTGCGGCTCGTACTCTTCGCGCTCCTCGATCGTGCACGCGGCGACATCGAGATCCGGATAGTCGGCGAAGCGCTGGCAGATCTGGCTGGCCAGGTCTCCGTAGGGCATCGGGTGACGGATCGCGACGACCTTCAGCCCCTGCTCGCGCAGCAGCCGGGCCAGGTAGCGGGTGGTCTGGCTCTTGCCGACGCCGGTGCGGACCGCGGTGACCGCGATGACCGGCTTGCTCGAGCGCAGCATCGTGTGTCGGCCGGAGAGCATCTCGAAGTCGGCACCGGCAGCCAGGCAGCGGCTGGCCAGATGCATGACCCGGTCGTGCGGGACGTCGCTGTAGGAGAAGACGGCCAGGTCGACGCCCTTGGCCTCGATGAGCTCGGCGAGGTCGGCCTCGGGCACGATCGGGATGCCGTCGGGGTAGAGCGGTCCGGCGAGCTCCGGCGGATAGATCCGGTGGTCGACGTCGGGGATCTGGGTCGCGGTGAAGGCGACGATCCGGTGACTCGGATCGTTGCGGAAGACGACGTTGACGTTGTGGAAGTCGCGGCCCGCCGCGCCGAGCACGACGACGGTGCGCGGTGTGCGCGCGGTGGTCGGAGCAGCCATCGGACACCTCCTGGAGGCCGCGCGGGAGAGGGTCCGCGCTGACTCTCCGATATCCACGCTAGGCGGCGGGCACGCGGCATACCGGGGACCTTCGGCCCCGGATCAGTCCGGTTGAGTGGGGTGTTCGCGCTCCGTGGGCGGGAAGGCGACCGGAGTGTGGGCGCCTTCGGCGGACACGGTATGCCGCGCGGCCCGCGCGACGTCGAGCTCGCCGTCGATCTGCAGCATCCGAGCCCGGGTGAGGGGGTAGTGCCGCGACCCCCACCAGGCGATCGCCATGAGCACGACCACCGAGATGGCGACGACCAGGCGGATGCCGAGGATCGCGCTCTCGGGCTGCTCGAGCACGGCGGTGCCGATCCGCGGGCGGCCGTGCTCGGGCTGCCGATAGCCGCTCAGCTCGAGCACCCAGCCGACGACGAAGGTCGCGACCGCCGAGGCTGCGGTGCGGACGAGGACGAAGATGCCGGCGAAGGAGCCGGCGTTGCGCTCGCCTTGGCGCAGCTCGCCATCGTCGACGACGTCGGGGAACATCACCCAGACGCAGATGAGCGGGGCAGCGATACCGACGGCGGCGACGGCGCAGAGCAGATAGATCGGCCAGTGCGGCCAGGCGGCCGAGTAGAACGCGACGACGACCATCGCCACCACCGAGGCCGGGATGGCCGAGCGATAGACGACGGCCTTGTCGAGGCGGCTCACCAGGCGCAGCAGCAGCGGGACCATGCCGATCGAGGCGAGGGCGAAGGTGCCCATGAACAGCCGGATGTCGGCGCGCACGACGTATTGGACGAAGTAGATCGCGACCGAGGTCACCAGGTCGATGGTGATCGCCGGGCAGATGTAGAGGACGAGCAGCCGGCGGAAGGACCGCACCTGGAAGGGCGAGAGGAGAACTCGCCAGTCGAGGTGGTCGACGTGCTCGGAGACCGGGGCGCGCTCGTGGGAGAACCGGGCGGCGAGCAGCAGCGGCACCGAGAAGAAGGTGCCGAAGCCCGCGAACAGCGCGACGTAGACCTGGCCGACGCTGAGCACGCCGTCCATGTAGGCCTTGACGAGGATGTTCATGACGAGCGTGCAGCCGGCGGTGGAGAAGGTCGCGAAGCCCAGGCGCAGGACGTTGACCCGACTGCGCTCGTCGGGGTCCGTCGTCACCTCCGTGGACAGCGAGCCGTAGGGCACGAGGACGACGCTCGCGACGGTGGTCCACAGCAGGTGGGCGATGATGACGAACCACACCTTGGCGGTGGTGCTGCTCCAGTCGCCGATCGGGGCCCACAGCGCGGCCATCGCCGGCGGCAGCAGCAGCGCTCCCCCGAAGATCCACGGGCGCCGCCGACCCCATCGGCTGCGGGTGCGGTCGGTGATGACCCCCATGATCGGGTGGTTGATCGCGTCCCAGACCTTGGAGACGACGATCGTCGTGCCGGCCAGGCCGGGCGGGATGCCGACGATGTCGGTGAGGTAGAAGAGGTAGAAGACCGCGAGGGTGGCCGAGGCTCCCCCACCGAAGAGGTCGCCCGCGGCGAACAGCCAGCGCTCGGCCCGGCCCATCTGGCCGGCGCTGGGAGCCGCGGCGGCTCCGGGAGCCGGCGACGCGGCATACGACATGGGGGTGGCCGACTCAGTCGGCCAGGCGCTCGACGAGCGCCGGGACGATGACCCCGGAGATCGTCGCGAGGACGTCGTGCGCGACGAGAGCGCGCTTGGTGCCCGACTCGTGCAAGGTCCACCAGCGCTCATGCCCGTCCACGAGCGAGCCCAGCCGGCGGTGCCACACCCCCGACTCAGGGCCGTAGCGCAGCACGGCGCTCGGGATCTCGGGCAGGCTCGGGTCACTGGCGCGGGCGGCCTCCCACTGCCGCTTGCCGACGACGCTGACGTTGACGGTGAACTTCACCCGGTCGGCGAGCTTGGTGCGCTGGGTCTGGAAGGCGACGACGGCGTAGCGATCGGAGTGCGGCAGGGTGTAGCGGCGGCCGCTGCCACGGAATCCCATCTCCCGCAATATGGGGGCGATGTCGTCGCGGAGGAACTCCGCGAAGGTCTCTTGAGCCATCCCCACGGGGCGAAGGGTAGCCAGTCGCAGGCACGGGTCGCCAGTTGCGTCCGGCTGGTCCCACGAGCCGGTCGGCCGAGGGGTGCTCGTCCGGTCAGCCGGGGAGGTCGGCGAGGTCGGCCTCGACGAGCGCGCGATCCTCCGGGTCGGCGATCGGTATGCCGCGCGCCCGGTCAGCGGCGGCGGTCGCCTCGTCGGTGCGGCCCTGGACCGCGAGCGCGCGAGCGTGCAGCTCGTGGGCGTAGGCGAGGTCGAAGTCGGCCAGCCCGGCGGCCGCGCAGCCGGCGAGGGTGCGGGCGGCATAGTGGTCGGCGAGGTCACCTCGCCCGGCGGCCAGCCAGGCCTTGCCAAGCAGGTAGTCGGCGCGGACGGCGTTCGCCGGCACCCGGCCGGCCGCGCGCTCCCAGTGGTAGGCCGCGGCATACGCGGTGCGCAGGAGCTGCTCGGGGTCGACGTCGGGCGTCTCGAGCAGGTCGTATGCCGCGTTGTTGGCGATGACGCCCTGCCGTCGGTGCCACTCGGCCTCAACCTCGGCCCCGGCACCGGTCCCCGCCCCCGGCTCCCGACACGGCCGGAGAAACCGCCTCCCCGGGCATCTTTGCGGGATCCATCGGCGTGTCGGAGCCGCCGTCCGCCCGGTCGATGGTCGGCTCGGCGTCGAGGGCGCCCGGGGCGGGTGTCGGCAGGCCGCTGCCGGTCTCGACCAGCGACTTGAGGCTGTCCAGCACCCAGTACCAGCCGCGTCGGACGTTGGCCCAGGTCAGTGGGCTGGCCGCGAGATCGCCGTGCACGACCCGCAGCCGGGTGAGTCCGGGGCCGGCCTCGGTGAGCGTCCATTCGACGCGCCCGGCCGGCTCGGCCGCCATCGCCTCGTCGTAGCGGACATGCCAGGTCTGCACGAGCCGGCTCGGCGGGTCGAAGACCTCGACGGCGCCGTCGACGGCCGGCTCGCCGTCGGGGAGGATGCTCAGGAAGGCGTGGCCGGCGTGCATGGGCTCGGTGACGCCGGTCCCGAAGAAGTACTGCCGGGTCCACTCCGGCTCGGTGATGGCTGCCCACACGGTCTCGCGGTCGGCTCGGATGAAGGTCTCGTAGACGAGCGTCGTGATGGTCATGGTCTCTCCTCGAGGACGCGTTTGAGGGGGATCAGGCTGGCGGCGTGGTGCTCTCGATAGGGCTGGAGCCACCGGTCGGCGACCAGGGCGATCGGCACCGGGTTGAGGTGGTGCAGGGTGCGCCGGCCGTCCTTGCGGGTGACGACGAGGGCGGCCTGCTCGAGCACGCCGAGGTGTTTCATGACGCCGAACCGGGTCATCTGCGGCAGCAGCGCGGCGATCTCGGTGACCGAGAGACCATCGGTGTCGCGCAGCTCGTCAAGGATCCGCCGTCGACTCGGGTCGGCCAGCGCCTTGAAGACGGCGTCGAGGTCCTCGGGCATGCATCGACCATAGGTGACCTTTTAGTCACCCGTCAACCGGACTAACCGCCTCCCCGGGCACCTTTCCGGTTGCTCGGCGTGTCGCGCAGTTCGGACCTTCGGCGTGTCGCACAGGTCGGCGCCTCGGCGTGCCCCTTCGGGAGCGCCCGTCGGGTCAGGCCGGGTCAACGCTCGGTATGCCGGGTGGCCGGCCCAGCGTGGCCGCGACGGCATCGCGCCACGGCGTCGGGCGAAGGCCGAATGTCGTCTGCGCGAGCGTCGAGTCGAGGACGAACGGCCCCTCGAACTGGTGACGAGTCTCGTCGAGCGCGCGGATGAGCGGCATGACCCGAGCGAGCCGCATGACACCGGAGGGATAGCGCCGCACGGCGGGCGCCGGGTGGCCGCCGAGCGCCGCCGCCTGGGCGGCCAGCTCGCGGATCGTGGGTGGCGCAGCCGTCGGCACGTGCCACGCTCTGCCCCACGAGCGGTCGGTCGCGAGGACGGCGGCGAGCTCGCCGATGTCCGGCAGGTGGGTCACCGAATGGGGCACGTCGGGATTGCCCATGGGGATCCATGCGGTGCGACCCCGCCCGGCCGGTGCGATGACGTACTGGCCGAGATAGGAGACACCCGGCGCCGCCGCTGCACCGATGTAGTCGGAAGCGCGCAGCTCGGTGGCGCGGACGCGGCCCGCGACGTGCGCGGCATACGCCTGCTCCCACACCCTTGTGCGCACCCGGCCCTTGATCCCGTTGGGAGACAACGGAGTCGACTCGGTCATCGGCCCCGCAACCCGGCCGTAGCCATAGAGGTTGCTCACCGTGAGGAGACCGGCACCGCTGCGCTCCGCGGCGACGAGGAAGGCCGTCGCGAGGGGCGGCCAGTCACGATCCCAGTGGACGTAGCTGGCGGGGTTGGTCGCGTTGACGATCGAGACAGCTCCGCCCGCGGCCGCCGCGGCGAGCGCGTCGGCGTCGGTCGCGTCGAGGGCGACGGCAGTCACCCCCGGAATGCCGGGGTCCGCGCCTCGGCGCGACCCGAGGACGACGTCGTGACCGCGACGGACGAGGGCGGCGGCGGTCTCCCGGCCGATGCCTCCGGCTCCGACGACGAGGTGGTAGCGCGGCATACCGACTCTCTCGATGATCGAGAGCGGCGCTCTCGTTTAAGAGCAGTGAACACGGTATGCTGCGAGGAATCAAGAGCAGTGCTCTCGTTTCGTGACACACTGGTCCCATGTCGCCGACCACCCCAGGCATCCGGGCCCGCAATCGCGCCGCGATCGAGCGCGAGATCCTCCGCGTGGCCACCCGCCACCTGGCGCGCGACGGGGCAGCTGGGTTGTCGCTGCGAGCCATCGCCCGCGAGCTCGAGATGGCCTCGTCGGCGGTCTATCGCTATGTGCCCAGTCGCGACGAGATGCTCACCCTGCTCATCGTCCAGGCCTACGGGTCACTCGGTGACGCCGTAGACCGAGCCGTCGCGCCCGTGGTCGAGCCGCTCGAGCGATTCCGGGTCGTCGGAAGGACGACCCGACGGTGGGCGCGCCGACACCCACACCAGTTCGCGCTGCTCTACGGCTCGCCCGTGCCCGGCTATGACGCGCCGGCCGAGCGCACGACGGGACCTGGGACGCGGGTGACGACCGTGCTCGTCGGAATCCTTGGTGAGCTGCAGGCCAGACGGCGGACGCGACGGGACCCGCGCGCCGAGCAGGCCTTGGCCGGAGTCGTCGATGGGTTGCGCGGCGAGGGAGTCGTCGTGTCGGCCGACCTGCTGAGCCGCGGCCTGGCCGCCTGGACCCTCGTGCTCGGCGCGATCACCGCCGAGGCCTTCGAGCAGTTCGGCCGGGACACGATCGCCGATCCGGAGGCCCACTTCGAGGCGATGCTCGATCTGGCGGTAGGGCTGGTGACGGGCTGACTGGGCGTCGGCAACCGGCGCGGCACGCCGAGGCTTCCCGTAAAGATGCCCAGGTAGGCGGTTTCTCCGGAGTTGGGGCGGGCGGCGACACGCCGAGGCTTCCGGTAAGGATCCCAGGGAGGCCACGAGATCCCGCCCGGCGTCGCGCGGGTCACGGCCAGCCAGGTGATCCAGGCCAGCAAGGCGGCCCACCCCATGATCTCGCCGGGCCGGCCGGTGCGCCTGCTCCGTGGGTATGCCGCGGCGTCGGCCGCCGCGCGCACGCTCAGCCGCCGTCGGCCGACCGCTCGGCGATGGCGGCCAGCCGGTCGATGGAGGCCTGGAGTCGCTCCGGCGTGGTCCACCGGGCGCGCGCCTCGCGGTTGGGGTCGGTGAGCTGGGTCCAGTCGTAGGTGTGAGTGACCCGCGTGTGCGCGTCGTCGATCGGCTCGAGCTCCCAGCGCCACAGATGCCCCGGCGGCTCGGCACCGGGCTCGGCGGGGCGCCACGCAATCCGGCGATCCTCCTCGAACTCGACGACGTGGTTCTCGCGAACGTTGCCCTTGGTCGTTGTCATCTCGAAGACGTCGCCGGCTGCTCTAACCCGCTGTCCTGCAACGGCATTCGCAAGGTTGTCGTTGCCGTCCCAGGTGGGCTGCAGCGCCGGGTCGGCGATGAGCTCGAAGATCCGGCCGGCTGGTGCGCCGATGACGGCGCTCGCGGTGGCGATGCGGTTCGCTGCTGACTCTGTCGTGATCCCGTCAGCGTATGCCGCGCAGCTCACCGCGCACGAGACCAGCCGAAGCGGTCGGCGACGAGGTCGGCCGCCTCGGTCGGGAAGTCCGGCCAGCCCGGCTCGAGGTGCTCGCGCGCGAGCGCGAGCAGGCGACTGGCTGTCTCCTCGGCGGGTCGGTCGAGAGCCTCGGCGATCTGACCACCGAGGATCGGGTATGCCACCTCAAGCCGGCGCAGCGGATCGAAGGGACTCCTATCAGCTTGCGGCACAACGGATTCCGGCTCGATCCGGGACCTGAGGACGGCGGCGAGGCAGCCGAGCGCGTAGGTCCGGATGAGCGTGCCGCCGGAGCTGCGCTCGCCTCGGCGCACCCGGCCGACGCCGAGGTAGAGCTTGGCGATGAAGAGGCGGATCTCGTTGCCCGGCTCCGGCTCGCCGGGCGGGTCGACGAAGGTGAGGTCGCCGCCGTCGAGGACGACCTCGCGGCGCGGATCGGCGATCTGCCACGGCATACCAGCGCCGAACTCGTAGACCATGCCGTCGTCGTAGATGAGGACTCCCCCGTCGGCATACTCGCGGGCACTGAGCACGACGCACTCTCGGTCGGGGATGAAGTCCCACGAGGCGCGGAGCTGGTCGGCGTGCTCCGGGCGCAGGAAGAGGTTGAAGTCCAAGTCGGACCACTCGTCGCGCCGGTCGGCGGCCTGCTCGGTCGCCGACCCGAAGAGGACGAGGCTGCTCACCCCCTCGGTCCGGCGGCATTGCTCGACGAGCCGGGCACGGTGGGTCGCAAGGTCCATGGTGGCGACGGTAGCGGCCGCGGGCCCGGGCGCGCGGGTGGCTGGCGTCGATGCGACGCGACGCACTGGCGTTCTACCCTTCCCGCAAAGGTCAGTCCCCGGTTGTCAGCCTCGCTCGCGGCCTGGCAGCGGAGCGCCGGCAAGGAAAGCCCGATAGTCCGCTATGGCGTCGTCGTCCACGACTGTCGTGGCTGGACCGTAACGCGTATCCGATCCGTCACGCTTGGGACCGGAGAGCCAGAACTCCTCCCCCGTCTCGACGTCGATGAAGTTGCCGGCTATGCCCTGGAGCCGGCGCAGCTCGCGACCGTGCACGCGTGCCGTGTTCCAGGAGCGACTAAAGTTCACCCAGCAGATCCACGATGGCCCACGGTCGACGTCAAAGCCCGTCTTCAACTGGACGAACATGATCCGTCGTGCCATCCACCACACCTCTCACAAGTGAATCCGAATCCATCGCGTTCCGAGCGTGGTGACCAGGAGCCGTCGTACTCGGGACGGCGCTCTGCGGCTACAAGTCCAGCAAGAGGCCCAGTGTCTCGTATCTGGCCGAGGATGACCGAGCCAACGTCTCCGAATCTCAGGGGAGTCCAGCAGAGTGGTGTACGACGGACCTGGGTGAGCGCGTGCCTCCAACGTAGGCGCGGCCACCGGGTGGATCCTTCGAGTGATCTACGAAAACCGACTCGAAGAAGGAGACACCACGATGACCGCTGGACCCAGTATCGACCCTGGCCGCTTCCTGAGCGAGCAGTTGTCCCAGGCCAGTCCTGACCTGATGCGGGAGCTGCTCACCACGTTTGTGAACGCGTTGCTGTCGGCTCAGGCCGACGCGGTGTGCGGTGCCGGCTACGGCGAACGCAGCAGCGAGCGGGTGAACTCCCGCAACGGCTACCGTCACCGCGACCTGGACACCCGGGTGGGGACCCTGGACGTCGCGGTCCCCAAGCTGCGCACCGGCAGCCTGTACCCGGACTGGCTGCTGGAACGGCGCAAGCGTGCGGAGCGGGCGCTGACCAGCGTGGTGGCGACCTGCTACCTGCTCGGGGTGTCCACGCGGCGGATGGACAAGCTCGTGCAGGCCCTGGGGATCACCGGCCTGTCCAGGTCTCAGGTGTCGGTGATGGCCAAGGACCTCGACGAGCACGTCGAGCAGTTCCGCACCCGCCGGCTGCAGGACGCCGGGCCGTTCACGTTCGTGGCCGCCGACGCCCTGGTGCTCAAGGTCCGTGAAGGTGGCCGGGTGGTGGGCGTGCACGTGCTGGTCGCGACCGGCGTCAACGCCGACGGGCACCGGGAGATCCTCGGCGTGCAGGTCACCTCCAGTGAGGACGGTGCCGGCTGGTTGGCGTTCTTCCGCGACCTGACCGCCCGCGGCCTGACCGGGGTCAAGCTCGTCACCAGCGACGCGCACGCCGGCCTGGTGTCCGCGATCGGTGCGACCCTGCCCGGCGCGGCCTGGCAACGCTGCCGCACCCACTACGCCGCCAACCTGATGTCGGTGACCCCGAAGAGCAGCTGGGGGTGGGTCAAAGCCTTGTTGCACTCCATCTATGACCAGCCCGACGCGCAGGCGGTGCACGCCCAGTTCGACCGGGTCGTTGAGGCCCTGACCGAGAAGCTCCCCCACGTGGCCGACCACCTCCAGCAAGCGCGCGCCGACATCCTCGCCTTCACCGCGTTCCCCAAGGAGATCTGGCGTCAGATCTGGTCCAACAACCCCAACGAACGGCTCAACCGCGAGATCCGTCGCCGCACCGACGTGGTCGGCATCTTCCCCGACCGCGACTCGATCATCCGGCTCATCGGCGCCGTCCTGGCCGAACAACACGACGAATGGGCCGAAGGCCGCCGCTACCTCGGCCTGGACGTCCTGGCCCGCGCCCAAGCCGTCCACACCACCATCGACCAGGAGGTGACCCAGCTCCCGGCCCTCACAGCCTGACCGACACGCCCAACCGAAGGATCAACCTCGTACACCACCCCAGCGGACTTGACCCGAATCTCGAGCGATCCGAGTCAACCGCTGATCGCCAGGGACGAGACGGCCGGGGCTACGGGGGCTACGGGAGCTGCGGGAGCTACGGGGCCAGCAAGCCAAGCGGGACGACGGCAATGCCATCCTGGCACCGATAGGCGGTTGGACCCGTCGTGATGACGACCGCGCCGAGACGCCGAGGACCGAGCTGATCGCCGATCCAACGAAGGTGCTGCACGTCGCGGTCCTAGACGCTGGAGGACAGCTTGACCTCAATGGCCAGAGCACGCCGGGAAGGTCGGAGAAGAGCTCATCCAACTCGAGGTCGATGATCCTGCGCGGTAGTCCACCCTCGAACCCGACGATCCGCAGCACTCCAATCAGTCAGATCGCAGCCCTTCTGTCGGTCAAATCGCAGAATGGACCATCCGCCAGGCCGCGCGGACGCGACACATACGAAGGATTCCGCGCGCACACCTGAGCATCGAGTCCGGTGGTCCGGGAGGTTCAGCCTCCCGCCGCGGTGGTGCGCCATCGCACTGTCGTTCAAGTGCGTCGCCAAGCAGTTCATCATCACTAGCGAAAGTGCGGAGGGTCCCGGACACTGCCAGAGCACGGGCGATGCGGCGGGCGCGCTGACACGCTGAGACCCCGATGCGCGGGTGGATCTAGTAGAGCTCGACTTCCCATGACTCCAAGGGCGGCTCCCCACGAGGTGGAGATCCGGTGCAGTACTGGTAAAGCCAGCACGCGGCCCGACGCTCGGCGTGCTTCTCGTTGATCGGCACGCCATGCTCGTCGAGGCGCAACGTATTGGCAAAGATCGCGAAGAGGTCTCCATCTGCGAAGGCGACTCCCGCAGGTCCTCCCAGTAGTCGATGCCCTCCAGCAGCGGATACCCCACTGACCCACTCGCGA
>Ga0116151_10002325_pt1 | contig 17511 bp, 11 predicted proteins | sample AD_UKC117_MetaG_FD_89893 | JGI IMG/M metagenome (GOLD analysis project Ga0116151, IMG submission 89893) | Active sludge microbial communities of municipal wastewater-treating anaerobic digesters from Hong Kong - AD_UKC117_MetaG | ecosystem: Engineered > Bioreactor > Anaerobic > Digestate...
AGAGCGCGTTCGAAGTACGCTTGGGCTTTGACTAAATCACCCATATCACGAAACAAAGTACCGATATTGCCCAAGCTTATGGCTGTTTGGGGGTTGTTAGGGCCGAGAGTTCGTTCTCTAATAGATAGAGCGCGTTCATATAAAGATAATGCTTCGCCCAGCCGCCCCATAGCTTTAAGAATGTAACCGAGATTGTTAAGGCTTTGAGCAGTATCAGGATGGTCAGTACCAAGAGTCCGCTCCTGAACAGTTAAGGCTCGTTGGGCAAACGTACGTGCTTTAGCAAGTTGCCCTAAAGTTGCAAAAAGTATTCCCAGATTGCCCAAACTACGGGCTGTGTGAGAGTGATCGGGGCCAAGAATCTGCTCATACAAAGTTAGGGCGCGCTCATGATAAGGAAGCGCTGCTGAATAGTCAGCTATTTGTCTGAGATGGTGACCAAACCAACTACACAAGTGTGCGGTCTGAGCTTCTTCTCGTTCCCAGGCAGCAAGGGTGACAAAGCGCAGGTGTGGAAGCAAGAGTGATAAAGGGTTAACGTAACCCACTCCATCATGGTGTCGCTGAACAAGCGACACCACTGCCTTTTCCGACGCCCGCTGCACAGATACTGGATCATTGGCCTTTGTCCGTGTGAAGAGAGCCAGCAGCCGATGCAGGCGTATCGTGCCGTCATTTTCTGAGTCGAGAAAGCCTAGAACTATCAGCCGCCGCCAAGCATCCTCGAGCTGCAACTGATCACCATCGTCAGCCTCGTCTGCAAGCGCCAATGCCCGACGCAAATCATCCGGTACAGGTTCGCCAGGTGCAAGAAAGGCTACACACTCTAGGAGCATTATGGCTAGAATGTCCGTTTCATTCGTCGAGTCCAACCGCTCATAGCTCACGGCAAACGTGCGCGCTACATTAAGGTCATGGCTTGTCGGCGAATGGCTGGCGCCACGACCCAACATGGAGGCATGGTCAAGAATCTGTTTGTCGCGCAGTTGGTTGAGGTAAGCGGTCGGGGAAACTACACGGCCGTAAGTTGCCAGAAAGCTACCCGCCAGATGCAGCGCCAGGGGCAGGTCGCCCAATTCAGCCGCAATGGCATCAGCGTCCCTCTCGGCCAGATCGGGCACAAATCGTCGCAACAGTGCAACGCTTTCCTTTCGGGGCAGAACATCCAACCGTAACTGGCTCACGCCTAACGCTGGGTCCCACTGCTGGCGACGGCTGGTCACCAGAACGTGGCAGCCACCATGCTGCGGACGCCAGGCGGCCAGTAGCTTCTCTTCTTCGCAGTTATCAAAGATGAGCAGTCGGGCCACTGGCTCATGCCAGACACGCTGCACCATCTGCACCTGATCGGCCAACGGCAGATCGTTAAAGCCAGGAATTAGGTCTAACCCAACCGGACCACCACAGGCAGCGACTTCTGAGGGAATGGTGGCTGCCTCGGCGAAGCTCAGCCAGAAGACGCCGCCGGGGAAGTAACGACCGTACCGGTGAGCGAACTCCACGGCTAGTTGTGTCTTGCCAATGCCGCCCATGCCGACGGCGACGGCCGTTTGGGTGATGATCACGTCACGGTTGTTGGCATCATAGAGAAAGTTGTCAGCCAAATGGTGCAGGTTATCGGCGCGGCCGGTGAACAGGGGGTTGCGGGAGTGGAGCAGGCGAGAGCCGGGCGGCAGCGGGCCAGGTTCGGGTAGGACATCGCGTTCAGGCAATGGAGGCGGGACGTATACCGTGCCGGAGCGGGTGACGTGGTAGGTGGTCGGCCAGTCGGCTTGCGGCCGTAGTTCGCGCAGCCGGTGGAGCAGGTGGGCCTGCCGGTTCTGCCGGGCGACGTGGTCCAGCAGGGCGATGATTTTGGTTGGTCTTGTTTCTCCAGGAAGATGTTCGTACTCAATGCCTACGTCGGCGCAGAGCAGGCGTAATTCAGCCAGGTTAAAGGTGTTGTCTATGGACTGGCGAAGTTCGATATAGGAATTGGAGGCGTCGTCGCTCATGTCTGGTTGCTCTGTGTTAGGCTGGCCGGTTCCATTTGAGATTATTGTAGACCCACTTGTTTGAAACCGCAATTCACCACCATTGACCATCAACCTACCTTAGTATGACAGGCAGATAGACCTGGCTGATGTCCAACGGTTCACCCAACATAGTCGGATAAACCAGGTCGAGCGTTCTGACGTAGCCGCCAACGGCCGTCACCGGCACATCACCATTATAAACAGCGCTAACACCTGCCAAAAAGCCAGAACCAAAGATAGACCACGCCTCTATCTCCAGGGCGTTCGTCTGTCCAGCTCGCAACTGGTCAGCTCTCAGAGAGTTCCAGCGCCGAACAACCTGAGAAACAGACCCTACCCTTTCTAGTCTTTCCCCGTTCAGTAAAAACTCGCTGTTCGTCAGCGCCGTGCAAAAAGCATAACCGCGCTCCAGGTACAGGTTTGCCAGTGGGAGCGTAAGCGTTGAAGTCTGGTTGCCTGTGTTAGGGATGTACAACCAGTGAAGGGCGATGCCTGCCGCTTCAGGATAACGGCCGTCATAAAACCCCACCACCGGATCAGGCTGTCCCAACGCGGTGGCCACCTCTAACACGGCTCGCTCCGGCCGGCCAACGATGCTGGACAAACTAGACGGGATGACGCAATCCAGCAGGTGCTGTGACGCATACTCACGAGTGTGAAAAGCGATGATCCAGCCGGCCGCGCCGATGGCTAACTTAATCTGAGATTTCTTGAATTATCATCAAAATGCTTTTTGCGGCCTCGTTTCACAAAAATTGCGGATGAACCTGACTTTGGGGGTCACTTTAATTCAATGAGAAGTTCATCAAAGGAGACTAGCACCAGTTGCCTGCGACTAGGCATAAATCATGAAGACCTCGGGGTGAAATCAAGGCGACTTGACGGGAGTATCAGTGGGAGGCCGATTAGCGGAGTTACGAAGGAGGTGAGGCAAGAAGGGCCAACATGCTATCTTAATCGATAAAGGTGGTTGCTTCTTTACAAAAAGATACGGTCTTTTTTTACGCTGGAATAGTGGGATGGCACTTCTAAAGCCAAGGTTTCAACTGGGATTCGATGACCTCCAGTCTACGACGTGCGGGGTGTTACAGAGGGGATATGGAACGATAGTGAGTGACGTCCCATCAGAAGTGATTGCTCTTCCGGCATCACAAACGCCAAAGGACTTACTATGTGACATGATAGGTGAACGGCCAGTCTGGCCAGGGTCGGAGTTTACGCAGCCGACGGATCGGAACAATGAGGCGATAATTCATCGCCTTAAAGTGCGCCTCCCAATATAGGCTATGGTTGCTAAGATTATTTAACAGTAGCTGTTCGAAACGACAATCCAGCTTATGCGCTAGCCTTAACCGGCGTTAAATACAATTGTGAGAGTTTTTGGCAGTGCATTTCCGCTAAAATTACGACTATCTAAAGTGTAATACATATGTAGTACGGCAGGAAAATATAATGATAAGTTTTAGAGCTGCCCAAAAAACCGAGGAACAACTCGACCAGTTGCAAAAAGTATGGGGAGAGAATAGCCGGAGCAGAGTAATAATTCGTTGTATTGACTGGGTATGGTTGCTTGAGACCGGCCAAGTGTCAGAAAAGACCTTTACCTCCACCCCCCTTCTTCAGGAAGCGCCTTCTAATACCGACTATTAGAGATCGCTCTTTAGATCAATGCTTCAACAAAGTACAACAATGAACGATCTCTCCATAATTGCTAACCGTCTTCAAAGTAGAATCAGTTCAGCCGCCAACGAGACAGAAGTTCGTGATAGGTTTTGCAGTGAACTGCGCCCATATTCCAGATTTGACTTCCGCTTAGAGCGTGGGAACAGTGATGCGCGTCTAAACAATGTTATCATTGAGTTCAAGGCTCGGGGGCTATTTGCGGGGAAGACTTCGAACTCAAAGTTTCATGAAGCGTATGAGCAACTCGTCACCCAGTATATTCCTCGTCAGGCGAATAACGAGGGAAAACCCTTGCACGACTACATTGGAGTAGCAATCGATGGTAAGCATTATGCGTTTGTTTTTTTTGAGCGCAATGGGACGCATCGTCATACAGTTCTATCTCCACTAGATGCGGAGGGCTTATATCCGCTAGTCAACGCCTTACAGAGTGACAAACGCCGGGCATTTACGGCCGAGAATCTACTAGAAGACTTCGGTTCAGACTCGCAGTTAGCCAGGGCACTCCTCACCGATCTGTACAGGCATCTAGATAAACAGCTCCAAAGCTCTGAAAGCAAGACACATAAACTATTTGAAGAATGGAAAAGGCTTTTTGCTCAAACAACTAACCTGAGCGAGCTGGGCAAAGTCAGAATCGAAGGCTTTTTGAACGAACTGCAAATTCCCCATCCTTTCGACTACACCCGATTCTTGTTTACGCTTCATACCTATAACGCCTTATTACTGAAACTAATTGCGGCTGAAGTTGTAGCCACGATTCGGTTTGTAGGTTATTCCGGATTTGCCGCACGAGTTACCGCTCTTTCACTCGAGAACATGCAAAAGGAAATTGCAGATAAGGTTGAAAACGCCAGCCTCTTCAGGGATAGCAACATTATAAACTTCGTAGAGGGCAGTTATTTCTCTTGGTATATAGACAATGCCCCAGTTACCTTGTTGGTATCTATTCGAAAAGCGTTGGCCCAACTCAGTCTCTATGTCTTTCCTACAACAAGAGAAGAACGAATTCAAGATGTGGTCAAAATCCTCTATGAAAATTTAGTTCCAGACGCATTAAGAAAGAATATTGGCGAGTTCTATACACCGGACTGGTTAGTTGATTTCGTTCTCGATCACGTTGGCTACACAGGTGAAACGCCGCTAAATAGAAAGTTATTAGATCCATGCTGTGGTTCCGGAAATTTTCTCATTCGAGCAATATCTCGCCTAAAATCAGCCGCTATTGCGGCAGACATCAATGAAGGGGACACGCTTCAGAAAATTCTTAGAAGCATCATCGGCTTTGACTTAAACCCATTAGCCGTGCTGTCCGCACGCCTGAATTACTTGCTGTATATCTTAGATATATTAGCTGTTTCAGAGACAATCGAAATTCCCATATATATGGCAGATGCGGTTTATGCACCTCACTTACAGGAAGTCAACGACTTGGCTACCCGCAAGTATCGGATAGGAACGGGGTTAAAGGACAATATTATTGAGATCGAATTACCCGAAGAGCTGGTTCAGAATAAGGATGACTTTGGGGCCGCTCTGAATGTCATTGATGAAATTGTAGAATTCGATGAAGACGAGGACTACTTTACTGACTATCTCACGCGTCACCGCCCATCTTTCGCTACAACCTTGGCTGAGCATCCTCAGTGGATTCGGTTCCTTAAGAATATGTATTTGCAAATCAGGAATCTGGAACGTCAAAACTGGGACCGAATTTGGTGTCGTATCATTCGCAACTACTTCGCTTCAGTAACAATCGGCAAAGTTGATCTAATTGTAGGCAATCCTCCTTGGGTCAGATGGTCCGAACTCCCGGAAGATTATAGAGACATTGTCAAGCCCACATGTGAACAATATGACATTTTCTCGAAGACACCATTTTTTGGTGGCAATGAGCTCGATATTTCTGGCATGATCGCCTATACGGTCACAGACAGATGGTTAGAGAGGGGTGGGATATTGAGCTTTGTGATTACACAGGTTCACTTTCAGGCACCATCTTCGCAGGGCTTCCGTGGGTTTAAATTGCCAAATGGAACGCCGATCCAGATACTTGAGGTTCACGACTTAACCCAACTTAAACCTTTCCCCAAGTTATCTAATAAACCAGCAGTGTTTAGTTGGAAACTTGGATCGGAGACAGAATATCCCGTCAGCTATCATGTTTGGCAAAAACCGAAAGGGCAAGCTATTGACGAGAGGGCAACCCTTGAGGAAGCTATGGCAATTGCTAGTTCAGTAGAGATGGCAGCCACTCCTCTGGAACCGGATCAACGATGGAGCATTTTGCCGTCAGGATCCTCATTTGTCGCAAATAAATTACAAGGTGGTTCTAAAACGTGGATTGGCCGAAAGGGCATCACAACCGATCTGAATGGGGCCTACTTTGTACGTCTATTAGGAGCTGGTACACGACCGGGAACTGTTCGAGTTAGAACTAATCCTGATGGCAGCAAAAAGGCCTTGCCATTGTTTGAGCAGGATGTGGAATGCGAATTGGTTTATCCTTTGCTCAAAGGAGCTGGTCAAATCAGGGCCTTTCATTACGATCCTATAGACCTAGTCGCTATTGTTCCGAATAAGACAATTAGTTCCATTCAGCCGGTAATGCAATTCAGAGAACAATATCCCCTGGCGTACAGGTACTTTTTACGGCTTAACAAGGAAGTGGGTCGTGGCGGAAATCGTTTACTTGAAAGCAGGTCGACCTGGAAGAGTCGGATGAAGCCGACTGGTGCTCCATTTTACGCCATATACAACGTTGGAGACTATACTTTTGCATCATACAAAGTTGTATGGGCAGAAATGGCGAAAAGTATTGTAGCCGCTGTAGTAGGAAACGAAACCTTACCTTTTGGCATTGGACAAAAGGTGTTGATCCCGGACCACAAAATCTATTTCACTGCAACTGAAGACGAAGATGAAGCTCACTTCCTCTGTGGTATGTTGAATTCCAAAGTTGTCAGAGAATTTGTAGACAGCTTTACCCTTAAGCTCCAGGTTGGTTCAGTGTTTCGACATCTTCACCTGCCACAGTTCACTGTGGACGATGGGAATCATATGGCAGTAGTCGAGCTATCAAAACTGGCCCATAGTGAGGGCACAAGTTACGAGCTTTTGGAGAGACTGAATGCTGTTGCGCTAGAAATCATCTATGATGCAATTTGACGGTTATGCAGTTAGATTCGTTTGCCTCTAGAGCGAAGCAGGGGTGAAGTTTACTCCTTTCACATTTTATTGCAGGAGGCGGCAAGACAGCTACTTGATTTCCTAACATACAGTTATTGGCCGTGGTAGCCGGCTTAAGTAGTCGGAGCCAGTTGCTATCAAGTTGGTCTAGGAGGAAGTTTCATATGTTTTCGCCCTTTCACTCTGGTGACCAACTAATAAAAAGACTTGACCAGCGTAGTAGACCTATAAATACGGATAACGACGAAATATTATGTTCATAGATGGTTTCGCATTCTCAAATTACAGAAGCTTTGGTAATCAACTGCAATTTATTGGGCCGTTTAATCGAGTGAATCTTTTTATTGGACAGAACAACTCAGGGAAGTCCAACATACTGAGGTTTCTCGCCCATCACTATCAACTGGTAATGAAGTCTGCATCTACACAAAGTACAAAGTGTGGTTTCCAAACGATTGATCGCCACCTTGGAACTGATTTTGGGGCTATGCGTGTAGCATTCGCTTTAAAGCTAGGGGGGGAAAACTATCAAAAGATTTTAGATGAGCGTACTAATCGGATAACGCCCGCCCGCATCCGGTTGATCGAACGTATTTTAAAGTCTAAAACTCTTTGTCGCGGAACTGATTTAGCCTGGTTTCAATATGAAGCTAATTGGGGAAATGACATAGGGCAGTTTCTCCTAACGAAGGACATTGTTGAAGAGGTATTATCTGAGCAAGTCCTAGATCAGAGTGACTGGCGCGATGTATGGGGTTTTCTTGCTAACAGGAGTGGAGGGGACATTAAGGAGCATTGGATACCTGAAACACTGCGGCAACTCAGCCCTGCCCGTTTCGGATGTCCTAAGGTGACTTTAATTCCAGCAATACGAAGAGTGGGAGATCCAAACTCGCCTATCACAGAAGATTTTAGCGGTTCAGGGATCATTGAAAGGCTAGCACGGCTACAAAATCCTGCTCATGATAAACAAGATTTGAAGGGCCAATTTGAAAATATTAACCTTTTCTTGCGCGAAGTTACTGGAAATCAGTCAGCAACACTGGAGATACCCTTTGAAAGGGATGTGATTTTAGTTCACCTGGATGAGAAAACCCTCCCTGTAAGCTCTCTAGGGACAGGTGTGCACGAGGTAGTTATTCTTGCGGCGGCAGCAACAATCCTAAGGGAGCAAATAGTTTGTATTGAAGAACCAGAGCTGCATCTCCACCCATTGCTTCAGAAGAAACTGATAAACTACCTGGAAACAAAAACTGATAATCAATACTTTATTGCCACCCATTCAGCTCACATTCTTGATTCCCCAACAACTTCAATATTCCATATCAGATACCTTGCAAACGAGTCCGTTGTAGAAAGAGTTAATACATCCCCTAGGAAGTCTTTAATTCTTACCGACCTAGGCTATCGAGCATCGGATTTGTTACAAACTAACTGCTTGATATGGGTAGAAGGGCCTTCAGATAGGATCTATATCAATTACTGGATTTCATCTCTCGATCCTTCTTTAATTGAAGGAATACATTACTCCATTATGTTCTATGGAGGCGCGTTAAGAAGCCATTTGTCCGCTTTTGATCCAGAAGCGTTGGATTCTGAGGTTGATGATTTTGTTTCCCTTCGCCGAATTAACAGGTATATCGTGATGGTCATTGATAGTGATCGTGCTAAAAAAGGAGAACCTATCAACAAAACTAAACAAAGGCTTAGACAAGAGTTTGATGGCGGGCCAGGGTTTGCCTGGATTACAGAGGGGAGAGAGATAGAGAACTATATCCCCCCTGAAACACTGTTGGAATCAATCAAGACAGTTCATCCTAAGGCAAAGAGTTTGCTTAAAGCTGGGCGGTATGAACATAATTACTATTATCAAACTGAAGAAGGATCTGTCGAAACGAGGATTGACAAGGTAAAAGTTGCAGTAGAGGTGACTAAGTCCTCCCCCAATTTCGATGTTTATGATCTAAAACCAATGGCAAGAAAATTGATCCGTTTTATTCGTGAGGCAAACGGAATTTAGATGTAAGCGAAAGTGCAGCTCCCGGCTAATGATTTTGTGTCATTGTTTCGCACGACATCAAGTTGAACCCCGGCAAGTCGAACACCCTACCACCAGCTAGACACACTACGCAGTATCCTTTACGGCCGTACACTCACCTCACCTTTTCCGCTTCTCAACCCATCTCCTAAACTGTCATAAGCCCACGCCAATCCTCTTTCTTGTGGGGAGTGTCCGCACGGCCGTAGCCTACACTACCCTCTGTGAAGCGGTTCTTCCGCTATCATGCAGTGGACAGCAATAACCTTTTAGATCCAAACAAAGGAGAGGCAATGATTAACTTACAGGAAACCAAAGTTGGGGATTACGTGTGGTTAGAAGAAAACGGCCGTTCAGTACTGGCAATAGTGAACCATATTTATCCCTATCCGGAGCAAATTGGAGAACTGGCAGATGTGAAAGTTCTGGACTATGCACTAATTTTTGAAAACAAGTTTGAAAACCTCAAAAAGGCTATCCCCGCCCAAAATCTGACGGAAGCAAAAAACGCCAGTGCATATTTACGCTTCGCCTCTGCCTGCGAATCAGGAGCCATATCCGGCATTCGCGAGCAACTGGGCGACTCTTTCCCGGAATCGGCCGCATATAGCATTCGTTCAATAATAAAGCATACAGTATTGAACGAACTCCGACGGGGAAAAACACCTTTGTAACCGCTTTGCTCACATTCAAAGTAACTTTTTCAAGGGGCTGCCTTTGTATCTTTTTGCATTGAGCAGCCCCTATTATTCTTCTACTTTACCTGCGCTGGTTTCAACCCTGTCAGCACAGGGAATAGATGTTAGCCGCAGCTCGTCTCTCAAGAACATATAACGGCCGCATTCATCTATGCCTGGCCCAGAAAATGGTTTGAGTTGTCCATTCTGGATCCAGACACGCAACTGCTCAGGACTGACATCCCAGTGCCTGGCAAGCTGGGGCAAAGAGAGTCGATTCTCCTGTTTGAGCCGTTCCAAGTCCCGTTTACGAAACAGATATACTCCCCGATCATCCACACCTGGACCCGATACTGGTTTTATACGACCCGCTCTTGTCCACTTTTGTATGGTTAGTGTCCCAACGCCGACTAGTCTCATGGCTTCTGATGTAAGTACGTAATCAACCTTGAATATTTCAACGTCTTGTGCCCTGAAGAAGGTTCCCTTTTTTGTTCGAGATACAGGATCAAGTAATCCGCTGTTCGCCCAAAGGTCTATTACCTCAGGCTTGACCCTCATGATGCCAGCTACCTGCTGCCGTGATAGCCACTTTCGATTGTCTCGCGCCTTATCAACGAGTTTGGTGATGCTACTTTTGTATAAAGACATCTCGCCAAGAGGTTGACTTAGAGAGCAGTATCCGCGTAAAGATTTATTGAGAACAGCCTGGACTATACTGGCCGCGTTGTAGCCATGAACAGCAAGTATCTGGGCAGCCTTTGCCAGGTCAACTCGAGCGTTGTTCTGGTTTTGTGATAATGAAAGACTGTGCAGCTTTGCCAGCAGATCCTCAATTGTTTCGCGGCTAATTTGCCAGGACGAACTCCCATTTTCTCCTGGTCGTCGCACTGCGACCAACAATCCCAGAGCAACCATGTCAATCACTATGCTTTGCGATACACCCAGCCAGGCAGCTGCGTCAGTTAGGGGAATGGCTTTTCCCCAGCGGTATTTCAGTGCCATTACGTCATCCCGGACCAGGAATTTGTTGCGCTGTGCTTCTATTCCCTCCTTGACACCTATCAGACCCCCTAACACCAGCAATTTTGCGGTTCTTTCAGTCACATTAAGCGCCACAGCCGCCTCGCTATTCAACATCCACTTAAACGTTTGCAAAGGTATAGCAGATTCTTTGAAAAATACGTGTTTGTTAACCAGCGGTGCGGGCCAGTTTCTCGTCACGTACTCAACCAGCGCGTCACGGACAAAGAAGTACTCGCTCAACTGCCAATGTCCCCGAATATCAATATCAAGCAATTTCCCCAACCAGGAACCTACTGTTAAACTGTGCGCGCCTTTATCTCGCTGCCCAAATCTATCCAGAAATGCAAAAAATCCTTGTGGCCAATCCCGCATTGCTTGCAGCGCCGTCGCCGTAGCTATGTAGTTTTCGGCCGTTGCTTTTGCCACTCTCGCTTTCCAGTTGAAAGGTTTGCCCACTTCCGGGAACGAATGTATTCCGTCCAGGTCTTCGTCTACAGTGGCAACGGCCTGCCGCAAACAGTGCAAAAGTGTAAATAACTCTCTTGCTGGCTGGGTGGGTAACGAAATCCGAACGTGCGGCCCAGCTTGTGCCCAATAGTAAAGGATCGCCTGAGCTTGTAGGCCTTCCTTATCACAGGACAGGTCAACAGTCGGACTATCTGCCAAACTAAACTGGCAAGTGTTGCAGCGTGCAGTGATCAAGTCAGCTACAGTGATCGGCCGTCCGCATTGAGGGCATAAATCAACCAACAAACATTGATGCTGGGCACAGGCCGAGACCATCTTTAGTTGCCAAGCCCGCCGTTGATAAGCTGCTTCTGCCAGACACAGTGGACAAAACTGTGCGCGGGATTCGGTCCTCAGATGTTTGGTGCGGTAGAGTTTGGGAATGCTCGCAAAGTCCAAGCCCTGTGCACAAGTAATAGATTTGGTTGGCACATGACGAGGTACTACCAGTCTCGTTAGTCCGTGTATACTGCTCCAAAACACTTTGTGAGGGGGCAGTCCGGTAAGGGTTGCTATCACTTCGAACACATCGGTCTCGTACGGCCGGCTGACCGAATCGGACCGTCCCAGGTGCTCTTGGCAAAGGCTCTGCACCACCTGTGGTTTATGCCGATTTGCCAATGCTAAACGGTGAAGATACGAGTTTAGCGTTTCAGTGGGCATCATTAACGGACGACAAAGGAGTGGCTTTGGCGGGATCATCTTTTCGTTAATATTGCGGCGGCAGGAGTTGTTCTATCTTTCCGCCGGCGAGAGCGGTTGCCTGTGGCATCGGCAGGGTGAAAAGTCGGAGATGACAGTATTTTGTTGAGGTCAGAGGTAAAGGGGTTCTGTTCCTTCAAAACGTGCCGCTTCAGCCGCTTATTAAATGCTTGGTCGAGCAAGTCCAGAGTCAGCGCGTTTTTCTCGTTTTGCTCAGCCAAAATGACTGCAAATCTTAGCAGGTTCATGATGTTACCAACCACACCATTCGTTGCGTAGTGCATGCGAGCCAGCATTTCAGACTGTGAAATTTCGTTAGGGAGGGACATACCAACAGCGTCTTGAGCATAGACTAGAAACAGCAAAAACGTCTTAGCATCTTCCTCCGTATCCAGGGCAAACGGCGCGAGTGTTTCTCGCACGGCAAATAACCTTGAAAGCTGCTGGTTTGCCCTCAGAATGGTTTCTACCGTGTTTTCTATGCCCACCACGAGGTAGGGGATACCGGTTTCCTTGATCAAGACCTTAAGCCAATCCGAGACTCTGGCCAGGATTCTGTTAGTCTCTGTGTCAATGAGATGGTGGAAATCATCGAGGATAACAAGCTGTACATCGCACTCCCGCAAATAATGAATCAACCGGGCATTCATCATTGGCAGCGTACCCTTGTGGGCACCTGGATCGCCCAGCTCGGTTAGCATGTGTGTAGCCATGGCTTTGACTGTAACAGGCGAAGGGGTCTCCAGATAGAACACAGGAATGCGGGTTCCACTTTCCGCCTGGTAGCGCGGCAAACTGGCCGCATAGGCGCGAACTAGTGTGGACTTCCCTGCCCCTGATAAGCCCTCCAGGGCCATACAGGCTGGCTCGCCAGTCTTGATCGTAGCTTCCTGACAGAGCTGTATATCCTGATGCAGCTCGTTAAAACGGGGATATCGTATTAGAGCCTGCCTTGTCATAGCCTCGTAGCGGTACACTTTTGTTCTCCTGCCTACTTCAACGTTTCCAGACTCCAGCCTTCTACCTCAGTTTCTCTAAGGTGTTCTGAATGGAGCCAAGAGGGCAAGTTAGCCTCTTTGTTGCCGTTACTTTTCTTTATCTCGTTAGAAGCTTCCCAACGCGCCATCTTCTTTCTGGATTGCACTTTGCCTCGCTGTTTGCTTTGTTCCACGATTTCCTGGATTTTTTTCTTGGCCGCTACCAGACTGCGGATGTTTACACGGTCGCGGTTTGCCAGCGCCTCATGGCGAATAATCGTGTGCGACCACAAGGTCAAACCATTGGTGTAAACCTGATCGAGGGCAGGAACCTTAATATAGGTCCTGGTGAAGGGGTCAAATACAAAAATGTGGCTGAGGTCACTCGGCATGTACTTAAGCTTTACCTTGCCGGAGGGATTCACCGTTCTGGCTGCAGAACCTGCAAGTCGATGTCTCAAAAGGGCAAGCTCATCACAGTTATAGCGAAGCGATTCAAACTCAATGCCATAATGGTTGACGTTTCGCTCTGTTGTACGAGCAAGTAGAATAGACAAATCTTCTGCACTTGTAGGTACACGAGGGAAAAACGCTTTCTCCATTGCATCTTCCCACCTTCGAGCGGGAACGGCACCCAGTCCACGATGAAACCTCTGCGCGTAGATGTCAATCAGGAAAAGGTGCATCAGTTGATTCACTTCTTCGCGTTTTAACGAAGCGTAACGCAAGCTGTCATAGTCACCTTTCATGCCAAAGTTTGAAAATGTCGTACCTGGCAACATGTGGAAAAGGCCGGTATTTAACGTGCTAAACATCCTCTCTACGGTTGCTTTAAATTCTGGTGTTTTGATGGGCAATTGCTGCAAGGTGATGCCCAAAGAGAGACAGGCATCTTGAAGAGAAGCACCAATAAATTCCTTGCCGTTGTCTACCACCAGCATGTTGGGGATCCCACAGGCCAACCATTCATGCTCCATTCCATAGGTGGTTTTTGCATCGCCTTTAGGGAGAATGGCGTGATGCAGACAGGCGCTAACAGTCAGGTAGCTGGGCGGCTCAAAGCCCAGGTAGAAACCTAACGGATACCGTGTTGCCACGTCAAGACAGTAGGTGAGCGTAAGCCGGCCGAGCGGCAGGTTGTCGTCGTCATCGACGACAAAGAGATCCGTCAATGTATGATCAATTTCAACGCGCTCCAGAGGAAACTTAGGGTATTCCATCTGATTGGGCTGACTAAGTTCTTGTTTTGCAGCCCGTTTGCCTTTCTTCGCAGTTAGTTTTCTTTCAACGTCTATTGCCTCAATACGGCGCCAGACTGTTGTCCGTGATGGGATCGGTAGCTTCTCATCATCACTGCGCAAACGATTTTCGATATCAACTCTGGAAGTAATCTCATGCACTATATCGTCAATGTTTACGCGTTCCCGTTTAAAGTATCTTTCTTGAATCACTTGTTGAAGAATTTTCTCGGATTCACTTTCATCAACTGCGGTAGCTTTCCGTTTTCTTAAAAGGGCACGAATGTCATTTCCATGCTCTGTATAGGCTTTCATCCAGCGATATATAGACGCGACGCTCACTGATTTCTTTGGGAGTTCCCCCCTTTGCTGGGCCGCAACTATCTCCTTTACTCGCCCGTTGATGCGTTCTCTTGTCCGTTCTGAAGCAGGCAATTTTAGCAGTGGCATAATGACATCCAATCGATACTTGGCCGTTTCTTGCTCCGCCAACGTGAAGTCATCCAGGGTTGGTGTAGCTGACTGTTTTGGTTGCTTGGTGGTCTGAGAGGATGGAAAGCTTAAATAGTCATTGACCAACTCGCTAAACATATCAGTGAACGCGACGCTTTCTACCTCACCGTTGAGAAGGTTCTCCAGTTCCATGAGGTTATCTGGCAGCAGCCGCTTCACCCGATACGGAACCCCTTTCCAGACAAACCGGCTATCTACCGAGAAGCGAGTCGTACTCATCGTTGTTCATCCTGGAAGGGTAGGGCGTTACAACCGAATTTTCGCTCAACGGTGCATCGGTAAGGTCTACGTGTAAGCTTTGGAAAAAGAGCATCTGGAATACGGCGGCCAGTATCAAAGGTCTGGTTTCAGAAGTATTGTATAAACTCGCGTCTATGATTTCCCTGATAGGTGCATAATTACCAGCCGACTCAAGATGGTGAAGAATCTTGTAGCTGAGGGTGGGTGGGATCGAATGTCTGGCAAATTGAACGAGGAATTTGATGTTCCGTAAACAAAAGCCCTGGCGTAGTTTGGTGTCAGTAACGATCACATAATCCCACGAGTTTTCATGACACCAGGCACGTCCTGCGTTAAACTTGGGCTGATTTTTTGCACTGTTGACTAGTTCTTCCGGCTTGCATTCAATGAGTGAATGATTGCCATCGGTAAACTTAACTTCAAAGTCAGGAGTGTAAGTATATTTTTTGCCCTCCATCACGTAGTCGATCACAAGAGGTTGTTCCGAATAATCGGCAATGGAGGCATCGAAGTCCAAAAGGTAGAGTAAATCTCTCTCTATTGTGCTTTCGAACGCGACCATTCGCCCCATCTTTATAGAAGGGTAAAAACCTATAATGTTTCCTCCACGATTCGACACTTTTCGGACAGGCATGATCTCCTCATTTTGTGCGGGGTACTTCAACAGCAACGTTAATCAAAAGATTTTGTAATGAACCATGTAACAATATGGTTACACCGATGCTATCAGGAATAGGGCTTCAAATCTATAGTCCTGCAGCGACTGGGGTTAGCTATGACAACAGAATTGGAATTCTATCGAATAAAGCGCCGCAGCGAGATAGCTGGCAATCTGCGTGCTGCCCGTACCAAGGCAGGGTGGACACAGGACCGGGTAGCTCATCACCTGGGTTATTCAAGAGCACACGTGAATCGGGTGGAACAGGCTACTGCTCAATTTAGCGCGATTGATCTTGAACTTCTTGCCCAAGCATTTGGCCTGTCTGTTCAAGAACTTTTGTTTAGCACACTCGACGTTTCTAAAGCAGATCGGGATTTAGTATGAAGTTGGCCATGACCATATCAAGTAAGCCGGCATAGTGTGATTCGTGAGCGGGAACGACAAGGAACTCAACACGTACGGGTGGATGAAGTGTAAATGGCCTGAGGTAGCAAAACCGGAAGTGATGTTCCTGCATTCCCACCTGAACAAAGTAATCAAATAAAGCCGTTCTACTGCCCCACGGCATAAATGCTGTTAACAAATCTATGTCTGATAAGCCGTCGGGTATGGCACTATCCAATGCCTGAGAAGCCATCTGAACGTATATCTGACTAGGGCTGGCGCTAAATGTAAAGACGGGCTGCTTTGACTGCCTAATAATGCTTACCAGCTCCTGGAGTTGGACTTCCTTTTTGTTGGCTGCCATATCAAAGACGCTTTTCTGCCACAGCCACAATCTTTCTAGTTCTGCTCCTTCCTCGCTGAACAGTTTTTCCACTAACATCAGCTCTTCGTTTAGCATGACATTTTCCCGATCTAGCGCCGGGTCTATAAATGGAGCGACTACCAGATTCTCAATAGAGACTTCTTGGCCTATCTCGCTGTACCGGTGAATGCTGTTTCTGGCGTGCAGTGTGGCTTTAGGTCCTAAAGTTGCATATGGACTGTACATAGGTGTAGCGGAGACGACATTGATCTTATTGTCTTTCAGCCTTTCGTATGCCCATTCGATAGCTGCATACTCTGAAGCCCACCGGTCCGAGTAACTGGTGGTCAACCAATTCAATTCGTATAGCTCGGAAGTGGGCGAAACCCGGCCTAATGTGTCAAGGAACAAATTCACAGATAACACATCCGCACTAAACTCGTGAAAGCTTTGGAGGCAGAGCGAGAAGATAGCTTCTGCCTTAGGACTTCGCTTGTGCCTGATAAACCGCTTGACTGATTTTCGTAGCTCGGTCATCGTAGCCGCCTTCTTGTGGGTAAATTGGGGACAGGAGACAACCACAAAAAAACGCCGTTTCCCGAAAACCGAGAAACGGCGTTGCGTGCTAGGCAGAAGATCCTTCCCCTACACATGCATGTAAGGTTCTGGTAAACTTTTGCTTAGCCCGGAACCTGTAGCCGCAGGTTTCGGGTAAGATGTCGGGAAGGTGTACCAGCACCTTTCCGGCATCGCTCCTCTTATGTAGTTGTCTCCTTGAGTTATTATAGGAAGGTATTCACACTCTTGTCAAACTACAAACCGTGGCGATAACCAGAGGTGGGGCAGTCTCATTTTGAGTGAAATTTCCCCCTTTCAGCTTACGGACCAGTCTCAAATTCAGTGAAATGAAACCATAACCCATAGCAATTGTGCTTCAACTGACATCTCTTGTTGGTAGGATAGTCTCATTTTTGTTGAAACATGAGTCTCATTTTGGCTGAAATAAGAGCAATGAAAGGATGCACAGTCTCAAATAAGATGAAATCCTACAGGTTTGTAGGATTTCATTATTTTTGATGTAGGATGTCACAGTTGTAGGATGTCACAGTTTTTGAGAATAGCGTCATAGTTTTTGACAATGGCGGTCACAATTTTTGAGAATGGATTTTCACGGTTTTTGAGAATGGATTTTCACGGTTTTTGAGAACAGACTAATCGCCCGCAAAAACGCCAAATTTTCTGAGAATATCCTGCTGCGTAGTTTTTGAGAACAGCCTATTACGAAGGGATCGGCCGG
>Ga0116151_10002326_pt1 | contig 17505 bp, 10 predicted proteins | sample AD_UKC117_MetaG_FD_89893 | JGI IMG/M metagenome (GOLD analysis project Ga0116151, IMG submission 89893) | Active sludge microbial communities of municipal wastewater-treating anaerobic digesters from Hong Kong - AD_UKC117_MetaG | ecosystem: Engineered > Bioreactor > Anaerobic > Digestate...
ACGTCCAACCCGTTGTTGGGGGTGCTGACGGTCTCGACCGGGAATATGGCGAGGCCGTTAGTGTCTTTGACGACGAGGCTCGTCGAGTTGTAGATCAGGCCAGCGGGAAGGGTGTCGTTAACCCAGAGGTCCAGAGCGGTGGCGTTGGGAAGGTCGACCTCGATGGTGTAGTTCACCCTCTCGCCGATCGTTCTGTAACGAAGCTCGTCGGGAAGCTTTATCGCAGTGACGTTGCTGTCGACCTTGAGGGTCGAGTCGTCACCCCGATTGTAATCGTCGAGGACCGTCCAGTTGCCGAACCTCTCGTCGGAATTTTCACCCGGAATGCTCGTCCAGGTGACAGTGGCGTTGTTGATGAAAGTGGTGTTCAAGACCACGTCGGCCCCGACAGTCACGTTGTAGGTCAGGACGACGTAGCTAGTTCCCGCAAGGTTGAGGTTCGGTAGGGTCCAGGTCAGGTTCTGTCCTGTCCTTGAAAATGATGTCGAAAGGGTTGAGGAATTCGATCCGGGAACGAAGACCAACCCATCGGGGATCGTATCATTTATCACCAGGTCGTAAGCATCCGAGCTGCTGGCATCGGTGTGAGATACGTTTATCGTATACCTTATCTCGTCACCGGCGACGACGACTCCCGATGGAACCGAAGTGGACTTTTTGATCGAAAGGTCCGGCTCCACGATCGTCACGTTCGCCTCGTCCCCATCGCCAAAGATCGTCCCGTTCTCATCCTCGTGGAATGACTCGACCCGGTTTATCAGAACCGTCCCGTTCTGGTTTCCATAAACGTCCTCGACGATGGTGCTGAGATTGATCCGAACCTGTCGGTCACCGGTGAAGTTGCCCAGATCCCATACCAGGGGATTTCCGGATACGCTGGCATTTCCACACGAACCCCCGCTATCCTGACATTCGTAATCGTAATATTTGAGCCCGGCCGGGAGGAGATCGACGATCCTGGTGTTGTTGTACTGCTCACCGGCACCCCAGTACTCCACATAGATCGTGAAGTTCGCAAACCCCCCAATCGTCTCCACGGCGTCGGGATCCTTGGTTATGTTTATCCGGGCGGTGTAGGCGGCATCCTCATCGCTGCTGTAGACGCATCCGTTCTCGCAGGCTCCGAAGGCGTAGACGTTGTTCACCAGGCTTCCGGATCCTTTGGGCTTCGCCGTTATGGTGCGGACCCACGACCCTCCGACCCCGAGGGTGAGGTTTGACCATTCGATGATGGTGTACCCATTCACCGTAACATCGCCGTCGATGACGGCGACGTTGGAAAAGCCGTCCCCGACCACATCCCGGACCGTCACGTTGCGGGCGATCCCGTCGCCCACATTCGTGAGGGTGATCGTCCAGGAGGCCTCGCCTCCCACCGTCTGGTTGAAAGGCGTCTTCTCGACGTCCAGGACCGCCAGCTTCGGGGAGATCGATTGGGAGAAGTTCACTGAGCTGAAGTTGCCGCAGCGGTTGGTGTAGTTGAAGTAGACGAAGTTTTCGTTCGGCTTGACCGAGACGTTGCAGCACGCGGGGCAGCTCTCCACCCCGAAGGTGATGGTTATCGTCTCGTTTCGATAGACCCGATCGACGTTCGACCCGTCCCAGATGACCGTCCTGTTGACAGCGGAATAGTCGAAGGCCGGCTCGTTGACGAGACTGGTGTGGCTGGCGTTGTTGCTGCTGACGACGGCAGATCCCGCCTTGTAGACGAAACCCACCGGCAGGATCTCTTTCACCTCGGGGGTGTAGGCGGTGGAGCCGGTGTTATTTATGGTGATGGTGAAGTTTCCGCCGCAGGTGTCTAAGTAGTCGTGATCCTTGGATAAGGTGATCTCCGGCGGCGTCCGCAAGGCCACGACGTCCGTCTCCATCCCCATATCGTCGGGACAGCAGCCCCAGAAGACGGTGGCGTTGTTCTCGGTCTCGTCTGTGCAGCTAGTGACGCTGGCATTCAGGGTGATCGTCCGCGATTCGCCGACGTTCAGAGTTCCAAAGTCCCACCGGAGGGGGCTGGTGCTGTTCGGAACGGGAATGGCAGAATCGTAAGCCGTATTGTTCGGCAGGATGTCGAAGAGGGTGACGTTCGTTGCGGGGTCAGCTCCGTCGCTATCGATCCGGATCGTCCAGGTGACGATCGTCCCCGCCTCGGCGACGGTCAGCTCCGGGCTCTTGGAGATGCTGACGTGGGTGTCGGTCTCCTCCACCAGGATCTCGCTTTCTAGCTCGGGTCCATAGGCGCCGCAGGGGGTGGTGTAGTTAACCTTGACCACTGAGTTCCCGCCGGTGAACTCGCAGGGGTCCGAGGAGTTTATGGTGACGTTGAAGGTGATGACGACGCTTGACCCCGCCGGCCACCCCTCGGGCTGATCGAACCTCCACTCCAGGGTCCCGCCCGACAAGTTCGTCGAGGTGGTGGACGCGCCGGTTACCACAGACGACCCGGGGACGTATAATAGGCCGGATGGAAGCTCCTCGGTTATGCTGACGTTGTAGAGGGTGGGGCCAGCGCCGTTCTTCACCTCGATGATGAAAGAAGAGTTTGCGCCGCAGTCGTCTATCGGCTCGGCATCGTGTCTTGCTATCAGAAGCTCTCCATCCACCAGCTCCACGACGGAGGTGTCGCTGACGGGGGTCTGGCACTCTCTATCGCCACAGCCCCAGACCGCCTGGACGTGATTCATCCTGTTCTCACAGCCCACCAGGACGGCGTTCATCTCGATGACCCGCTGCATCTTGGGCGGCATATCCCCCAAGTTCCAGATGACGTGGTTGGAGTCGATGACGGTCGTGTTGGCGGGGTCGGATGAGCCGTCGATCTTTGAGCTGACGTAAGATAGGTCGGAGTCCAGGGTGTCGTTCACCGTCACGTTGTAGGCGGTACCAGACCCGGTATTGGTGACGTAGATCTTCCAGCTGGCGTTCTTGTCCAGAGCGAAGATCACCTCAGGATTCTTCTGGATGATGATGTTTCCGAAGAGGACGAGGGACGGGGAGTCGGAGGCGGAGCCATTCTGAAGAACACCGCAGTTGTCGGTGTAGTTGAGATCTGCAGCAATAAGCTTGTCTGGAGGACACCTCTTCTCGACGGGGAACGTTATCGTCCCGCCGCGGCTGATGTTCGCGCCCAGATACCAGACGAGATCGTTGCCCGACCGGGTCGGCTCAAAGGAGGCAACCGGCACCGAGGACGAGTTGACGTAGTTTTTGATCCCGCTGATGACGGCGGGGCCTATGTACCTGTAGTTCGTATCGTTGTAGACGATGTACATATCGTGGCCGATCCACCTGGGATCGTCGTCGGGGCTTTCCTTGTTGAGGGTGATGGTGACGTCGAAGACCTCGCAGGAGTCGAGCCTCGTCGGAACTCCAGATATTCCTATGGAGTAGTCCGCCCGGCTGACGGAGACGGGAGCGGACTCGTAGAGACAGGAGTCTCCGGAGCATCCAGAGCCGTACCCTTCGATGCAGAGGGCCGACCAGTCGGGACCCGACCAGGTCTGAGGTTGCCGGAGTGTGTAGGTGACGGCAAGGACAGCGCCGCTCCCCAGAGGATCGCAGGCTCCGTTGAGGAAGCCCAGGTTTGTGGGGCTTCCGATAGTTATCGTCTGGTCTGTGCTGCAGGAGCCGTTGACGGTGAAGGTGGCCGTTCCGCTGGCGTTTCCGTCGGGGAAGACCTGGCCGTTTCCTCCCAGCTCTGTGAAGTTCATATCAGCCCAGTTGAGGGACCCGACGGAGCTGGCGAAGGTGTAGGTGGTGGTGTAGGTGACGTTCCGGCAGTTCTCCTGGGGGTTTGGAGATGCGGACTTGGACGAGGAATCGAGTATAGTCTCGTTGAAGCACTCGATGACGACATCTGCCGAGGAAGCTCCGGATATGTTGCAGCCGCAGCAGTCGACGGCATCGGAGACTTCGATCTGGTTTGTAACCGTCCTTCCACAGTCGCAGGCTGCAAGATCTGCCGTGGCCTTGAGCCTGATCGTCTTCGACCAGGTGACGTTGTCCTGGAGAAGCTGGCCGGTCCAGGTGATGGTATGGTTTGCGGAGTCGTTGACGCCCCCAGCGGCGTCGATGAGGGTGAAGTTCTCAGGGTAACGGTCGACTATCGACCTCGTGATGTTCTCGCCGCAGGACCCGGCGGTGTAGGTCACCTCCAGGGTGAAGTCAACCTCATCGTCCAGGTAAGCCACCGTCTTCGAGGCGGTCTTGGAGACGGATATGCTGGACAAAGTGCCCGATTCCATCGAGTAAGAGACGAGATCAACAGGCGGATACCATGGGTTTCCGCAGTCGTCCTTGTGGTGAGGATATATGGTGACGGTGCCCGCTTTTCCCTTAGATCCACAGCTGCCGTAGGGCATGCCGAAGTCGAAGGTGAAGTTCTTCCAGGTGTTGGGAGGGACGTCGCCGACGAAGAAGGTCTCATTTCCGGGGTAGTATACCGCCCCCAAGACGTTGCTGACGGCGTAATCGGCGGATATCCCAGAGAACTGAAGGATGAGATCGACTACGCCTCCGAGGCCAGAGTTGGTGGCGTTGACGTAAACTGTGACGTTCCCGCAGTAGGGTACGATCATGGGGCTGACGGTGTAGGTCAGATCCGGGTCCCTGGGGATGAGCTTGACGCTGGCCTTGGCGTAGGTCTTCTGGCATGGTGTGCCGTCACAGCCCCAGCTGACGTTGACCCTATTGTAGAGGTCGCCGCAGGCGGTGACCCTCACCGAGATGTTCACAGTCTCGATCTCGCCGGGAGCGATGGCGCCGTAGGTCCAGTTCATGCTGCTGCTCGGCGAGTCGATGCTGAGGAGGGTGAGACCGGAGGAGAGGGTGTCGTTGACCCGGACGTTGTAGGCGGGTCCGAGGCCTGTGTTCTCGACGGCAATCGTCCAGTTGACGACGTCGCCAACCCCAGCTTCGACGACGGTTGGCGTCTTGGTCACCTTCAGAAAGCCCTGTTTCACCAGCATGGAGGTGGAGGACTTAGATGAAGAACCTCCGAGGTAGAAGACGTCTGCCTTGATTCTGCTTCCTGACGGCGTTCCGCAGGCTGCGGTCAGGTTGAACTCGACTTTTATCTGCCCGCCAGGGGCGAGGCTTCCGACGGCGAGGCCGCCGTTAGTTGCGCCGAGGGTAGAGCTTCTCCAGTTCCAGAACTCGGATCCGTCAGGGACGCAGGCCCAGCTCTGACCCTCGTTACTTGATGAGTCAGGATAAGCGACGGAGTCGATCTGGACGTTCGAGCCGTCAAAGAGCCTTACCGTGTCGCCGCCTGTGTTGAGGATAGCCTGCCCTGGAACTTTTACCACCAGGTAACTTCCCGGGGCGAGGTTCAAACTGCCGGAGATCACATTCGGCCCAATCAGCACGATGTGATTCGTCAGGTCCTTGATGTACCACTGGCTGACATTCACGGTATATGGGCCGGCGTTGTAAAGCTCGAAGCGCTCGTTGTCGGTCTCATCACCGATAGGGTTTGGAAATATCTCGTTTAAGACGACCCCGGCCCCTGTGGTCATGATCTCGGTCAGGTTCCATTCGAGATATCTTCCATTTACCGAGGGGTCTTCGTTCGAGGAGCCGTTGGGGAAGGTTATGCTGGTGGTGCCGTCGTCGTAGGAGAAGCCCGAAGGGATGGTGACGTTGAGGAGGACGTCGTTCTCGGTGGTCGCGCCGGTGTTGTTGATGTAGACCACAAAGCCGTTTGAATCGCAGATGTTGACAGAAGTCGGAGCGGTCGGGTCGACGCTCAGAGCGGCGAAGGCGCCCGAGATGAATGCGGAGATGAGGAGAGAGAGGAGCAGAAGGGAGAATGTTTTCGGAATTCTCAATGAAAATGCGCTCTTAAAAATAGAATTTATGTTTATCTCAAGAATCGTCCCCGACCTGAGATCAAAATGAGAATCGTCGTCGGACGCACTTCCAGCAACATATCCCGATATTTCTGTTGAATCGTCTGTCGTTCCTCTCCCTCCTCGAACAGTCATCGATCCGGATACTGCGGAGGATAACTGCAATGACGAAGTATATTCCTACGTAGTTGCTATTTAAGTATTTCCAGAGGGTCCTTTTAATATATTATAACAGATCATCGAAAATATCAAATATCGATATCTTCTGCCATCGCGCCCAATTTGAAATGCTTTCATGTTAACTCTTAAGGTTAATACTATCTATCAATGTTAATGAGATCGTCTATAATTCCGTGCCCTGAGACATCGGATTTGGTTTTGCCGGTTCGGCGATCCCGTCCCTCTCACAAGATCTGAACAGATCAGATCCTTCAATCTGCTTATTTTGCCGGAAGGATGTTATCGTCTACTGAAGGAGGCGGACTCATGGCCGATGTTCGGAAAATCCCATGTGATCTGATCGTTCCGCCGTTTATCGGGAAAAAATTTAAGTCCAGTCCGGGATAAGCTACCCCTGGGAGTGTGATTCGAATTTGATTTCTAAGCCCTATTTGATTTTGGTGGTATCGGGCCTGATCCTGGCGGCGGGCCAGGCGGGCGCCGATTACCTTAACCCCGGAAGCGGGCCCAACTACTCCGAGTGGAGGTCTTACTTCTCCGACCCCATATTCTTCTCCGGGGGCGCGGCATCGAGGGTGGACTATAGCCAGTACTACCCTTACTTCGGCTCGGAGATCTTCAGAAAACCGGCATCTCTTGGCGGATCGGCGAAGAAGCCGGTCGCCCTGGGAATGGTGGCAAGGGCCCTCGCCGAGGAGGAGGAGGAGGAGAACGAGAGCCTTTCGGCAGCAAACGACACCTCCACCACCTCGGCCGTCGGCCCGAGGTACAGCAGGATGATAGACCCGAAGACCCTCCCGTCCAGCAAGAACTGGACGAGGACGATGGAGTATGCCCGCAACCTATCCTCTATCAGGATCTTTGAGGGAGGGAACTGGACGGAGCCCCAAGACGTCCAGAATATGCGCTGACCTCGCCCACCGGCCGGATCCATCGATGATCGATCGACGGTCAATCGACGATCAATCAATGGTCAATCGATCGTCAATCGATCCGAGGCATCCGGCAGAGGCCAGCTTCGCACCATCTCCCCCCAGAGCCGCCGGGCTCCGGGGGATAGTCGATTCCCTCGGAACGGGCGGACGCCGAGGGAAAAAGGCCGACTTTATCCTGAGAGCTTCCAGTGCTTGTACATAACCGATATGGCGTCGGCGCACTGCTCCGGGGTCTGGTAGACGGGGATTCCCGCGTTCTCCATCTTGATTACGTCGTCCATGGCAAACTCCTTTCCGGCGACGCAGACCATGATCGGCTTTCCCCGATAGTCGATCCCCCCCAGGGGCGCAACGTAGCTACCCAGGATCTCGGCCTGGAGGATGACAATGAAGCTTCCCACGTCGTCGCTATCGACTCCGATCTCGATCGTCCTCTTCACCGTCTCGGCGTCCATGCTGAAGGTGTAGTCGACGGGATTCGTGCCTCCGACGTACTCCGGCAGGAGGTCGAGGAGCCTCTCCTTGAGGGGAGGCTCCAGCTCCGAGAGCCTCATCCCCTCGTCGATGACGGCGTCGGCAGATATCACCCCCAGGGACCCGGCGTACGTTATGATGAAGACCCCCTCCTTTTTGGGGAAGGGCTGCTTGGATACGGCCCTCGCCAGGTTGAACATGTGCTCGTAGTCCCTCGCCCTGATCACCCCGGCCTGCTTGAAGACGGCGCTGTAGACGAGGTCGTCGCCGGCCATCGATGCGGTGTGGGAGGCGACCGCCCTCTTCCCCGCCTCGGTCCGGCCGGACTTGAGGGCGATGATCGGCTTTTTCGTCGTTATCCTCTTCGCCACGTCGATGAAACTCCTCCCGCCCTTCACCGACTCCAGGTACATGCAGATGACGTTGACGTTCTCGTCCTGGCTCACCGCCTCCAGCATGTCCGTCTCGTTGATGTCGAGCTTGTTTCCGATCGTCGCCACGATCCCGAAGTCCATGATGTGGCGCAGACCCCAGAGCATCCCGGCGGCGCAGACCCCGGCCTGGGATATGAGGCCGATGTTCCCCCGGGAGAGGGCGTCGACGATCCCGATCGACTGGACCATGCTGCAGTGGGTGTTGATTATCCCCGAACAGTTCGGCCCCAGGAGCCGCACCCCGTAGGAATCGGTGATCGCCTTCATCTCCTCCTCGATCCTCCGGCCGGAGTCCCCCATCTCGGCGAAGCCCGCGGACTCGACGATGACGTACTTGACGCCGCAGTCGCAGCACTCCTTCACCACCTCCGGGGTCATGCTCGCCTGGACGAGGATGACGGCGACGTCGATCGGCTTTTTGACGGCGCTGATCCTCGGGTAGGCCTTGATTCCCAAAATCGACTCCGCCTTGGGGTTGATGGGGTAGAGGTCGCCCTTGAAGTCGTGGTTGATCAGGTTGCAAAAGACGTTCCAGCCGAGCTTGCCCTTAGTCCCCGAGGCTCCGATGACGGCGATGCTCTTCGGGTAGAATAGGTCGTGGAGGTCCTGGACCCGTGGCGCTTTAGCCTCGACCTTCTCGGGGACATCGCCGAGGATCACCCTTGCGTCCACCACTTTGTACCCGTCGGGGTAGAGGAAGACGGGGTTTAAGTCCATCTCGGATATCTCGGGGTGTTCCACCACAAGGTCGGAGATCTGCAAAAGCAGGCGTTTCAGGGCCGGGATGTCCGCCGACCTTCCGCGGTACCCTTCCAGGAGGGCGTGCCCCTTTATCCCCGCTATCATCTCCTCGGCGTCCGACTCGGATATGGGTATCGACCTCAGGGATACGTCCTGGAGGATCTCAACGAAGATGCCGCCGAGGCCGAACATCAGGATCGGCCCGAAGGTTGGGTCCCGGGCGACCCCCACGATCGCCTCGGTCCCCGGCGAGGCCATCTTCTGGACGGCGACCCCGACGACCTTCTTCGCCCCGAAAGCCTCCACTATACCGGCGAAGGCGCGTCTCACCTCCTCGGGCCCTTTGAGGTCGAGCTTCACGCCGCCGGCGTCGGACTTGTGGACGACCTCCGGAGAGACCACCTTCAGGACCACGGGATAGCCGATCGATTCGGCTATCCGGACCGCCTCGTCCTCGAACCGGGCGACCTCGGCCCCCGTCGTCGAGATCCCGAGGCTCTCGAGGACCGCCTTGCACTCGTGCTCCATCAGGTACGTCCGATTCTCCTCCTTCGCCCGGCTCACAACTTCATCGAATAATTCTGCCATATCCTCCCACCACCAATATCCATGACTCGATCAGATTTCCCTTAATAACTCAAGATATCGCCTGAGATGCGCCATTCTGTATCATTATTCGTGCGAAATTTCCTCATCCCGCCCCTCTTTTTGGACCTATGCACCATGCAGACTTCCTTTCTGATCCGAACCACGTTAAACTTTTCTGTCGGCACTTCCGTCTCATGATGAAGATTCAGATCTCGATCAGCCGGTACTTCGACGACCCGAGGCCGATCTCTTCGCCGTAGCTTATCTGGCGTCTCCCATCCACCTTCGGCCATACGCCTCTGAACTTCTCCTCCCCCTCGCCGAAGTGAGACTTCAAGGCGGAGTCGACAACACCTCTCTGGGCGTTGACGAGGTCGAGGCTTGCGGCGTCGATGGCCACGGGGTCCTTCGACGCCAGGATCCCCACGTCCGGGACGATGGGGGCGTCGCTCCAGGGGACGCAGTCGCATTCCGGGGTTACGTTGATGACGAAGTTGAAGAACCCGACCATCCCGCCCATTGCCTCAACCGCTCCGAAGGCGTACTCAGCGACCCGCTCGATGAAGATCGGCATAGCATCCCAGTCCAGGTCCAGCGCCCCCTCCTGACATAGGCCCAGGCATGCCCCACAGCCTGCGCACTTCTCGGGATCGATCCGGGCCTTGCCGTCATCCAGGATGATGGCCGATTTCGGGCAGATTCGAACGCACCTTCCGCACCCGATGCACCTCACCTCCTCAACGGCCGGTTTCGAGGCGAAGTGCTGGTCGGCTTTGCCCGACGGCGGCGCGCACCCCATCCCCAGGTTCTTGATCGCGCCGCCGAACCCCGCCATGCCGTGGCCCTTGAAGTGGGAGACGACGATCATCGAGTCCGCCGCCGCCACGTCCCCGGCGATCTTGACGGTCTGAAGATGCTTCTTTCCGATCTCCACCTCGACGTAGTTTCCTCCTCGAAGGCCGTCGGCGATGACCAGAGGCGCTCCCGCCACCGAATAGTCGAACCCGTGCTCGATCGCCGTCAGAATGTGGGAGACTGCGTTCTTCCTGCTCCCACCGTAGAGGGTGGCCGTATCGGTGAGAAAAGGCCTTCCTCCGCTCTTCTTCACCATCTCCACCACCTGACGGATGAAAGTCGGGCTGACGTAGGTGTCGTTTCCCCGCTCGCCGAAGTGGAGCTTAACCGCCGTGAGGTCCCCCTCTCCGATCAGGTCTCCAAACCCCGCTGCCTCAAAGAGCTGCCTGACCCGGCTCGCCTTGCTCTCATCTGGGCCGGAAGCCCTCAAGGGCGAAAAATATACATCTGAAATCATAAAAATCCCTTCCTCTACGTTTGGTAGAGATCCCAGTTAAGAGATGAATCGTCCACGTCGAGATAAGCTCTTTGTGATAGCTCGACGAAAATAGGCGACCGTCGGTGGACGGATCACGGCCTTTTAGGGCCCCGTCCCATGAAAAAGTGAGTGCCGGTATCGCCGATCAGAACGAAGCCCAAACGCCGATAGAGCCTGATCGCCCGGTTGAACTTCGCCACGTGAAGCCTCAGGGGAAGCCCCGATTTCCCTGCTTCACCGGCTAGCTCTTCGATCAAGGCACCTCCGATACCCCGGTTTCGATATTCGGGGACGAGGACGATCTCCGCGAGCCTGATCTCCTTTCGGGCCCGGATGACTATGAGGCTTCCCGCTGGCCTTCCGTCCAGGAGGATTATCATCTGCTCCGCTTTGGGGGATATGGTGGCGTAGTGATGCTGGTGAGCCTTGAAATTGAGCCTGAGGAGGGAGGCCTCGTCAGCCTTATCAGCCCCTTCCCAGCTGAAGGACTCCAGACCCTCCTCCCAAGTTATTACGTAGAGGCCGAAGAGGAAGGGCTCGTCCTCGGGACGGATCGGCCGGAGGGTTAGGTCATCGGTCATGGCAGCCTGAAAGGACTATGTATTCGATGGGCTGGTCCGTTCTCCATCAAGCGCCCTTTCCGGGAGGATGCCCCCGGAGCATATCTTGTCAAAAGTATCTGCATAGAAACTGCTATAGGAATTAACAATTAATAAAAGTGATCGGTGAAGTCTCCGTCGCCATCCCGGCGTTCGGGTCGGGGACATTCGGGTCTGGAGCATTCCAGTCCGGAGAATTCGGGTCCAGCGTCCAGGGTTCGAATGAAACAAGCGACGGACCGGAGACCGGGCCAGCCGCAAACGCCTCAGACTTCACCGTTTTTCCGAGCCCCTGGCTGCCGTATCCACGCTTTCCAGATCCGCCCCATCATCGTCCGGGAAAGACTGGGGAAGAGGCCACGCCCTCTCCTGAAGGTGGCCGGAGATCTCTCCATTCACCCTCTTCTGCCCGACTTCCGCCATGGATATCCCGCCGGGCCGATTCCTCACCTCACCGATCCGGCCCGATTTATCCGCATCATCCATCTGCAGACGGGGGACCCCTATCTCCATCTACAGACAGGGGAGCCAGTCGATGGCCCCGGTGGTGGCGTCGCTCGAGTTATCGAAGAGCTGGATGTACTTCTCGATGGAGAATACTCCGGTGACGTCCTCAACGGACCTTCCCACCTCGAAGTGCCTCCCCTTGCAGTTGGTCTCTGTATCCTTTGAGAGCCAGCCGATGTGACCGACGCCGATGACGTTGGAGTTGAAGCTCGCCTCGATCCCGCTGTTGTTAACATCGTTGAGATAGCTGTTGCCCGCCGTGCTGATCTGGGTGTTCTTCATCAGACTCTCGGCGTGGGTGTACTGCTCGACGACCACCGCTCCTGCATCGTAGTTTTGGACACAGAGCCGGTCCTGCCACTTCTCATCGTAGGTGCCGGTCTGGTAGCTGGTCGGGAAGTACTCGAACTCCGCCTCCTGGGTGTAGTTTATGGCGTTTTTGTGGACGTCGAGCTCGAACTCGGTCCGGTCGTAGAAGTTTCCGCTCCCCCGGATCCTCTCCACGATCTTCTGGCCGCTCTGACCCTGGCCGGTCTGACCCACCAGCTCGTGGCTTCGATAGCCCACCCCCTGGATCACCGACCGCTCGAAGACGTAGTTGGCGGCCGTCGCTGACCCCAGAAGAACCAGTATCGAGATCAGGACTGCGCCACCTAGACGATTCAAATTGAGCCTCCCCACAGAGCCGGTGAAGACGTCCTGGTTTAAAAACGTGTCGAGATATTTTGCCTATATTTATTAAATTAATCGAGTTCGAAGGTGGTCGCAATATGGTGATCGGCGAAAGGTCAGAGCTCCTCCGACGAGATGAGAAGACCGACCAGCTCCTCCACCAGATCGTCGTCGAAGGGCGGGGATGCATCCACCCTCGCCAGGGTGTTGGGAACGTCGATCCCGCCGAGGACGATCTTGGGAAGGCCCGACCTCTTGAACCCCTCGACGATGGCGTAATCCACCCCGCTATTCCTGAGATCCTCCAGGGCCGCCTCCAGGCTGCCGTCCCTCGCCACCTTGAAAACGACCCCGTCCTGGCCGACGCCCACCACCACGTCTGCCCCGGCATCGAAGTGGCGCCTGGTGTCGCCCCTGTCCTCGACGGGGTGGCCGGGCATGTTCTTTATGGTGCCGACGCGGCCTCGCCCCTTCAGGGTTCTGACCATCGCCTCAACGAGAGATGTCTTGCCGGACTTCTTGGGACCCACCACAGATATGATCTTCAACTTCTCGCCTCCCTTTCGTCGCCTTCTCGGCCCGTCAAAAGGGATGCCAGGAACCGGGCGTACGTCGAGAGGTCCTCTGCGGTGACGTTCTCGTCGGGTCCGTGGGGGTTTGAGTCGGTCTGGCGGCCGACGCCGTAGACGCAGGAGGGAATCCCCGTCACCTCCACCACGTAGGCCTGATCGAGGCTGTACTGGGCCCCGGCGAGCCGGGGCTTTCTCCCCGACGCCCTCTCCAGGGCCCGGCTCACCTCTCCGACCCAGGGGTGGCCGGGATCGATCCTCATGGGGGGGTAGCCCATCCAGCTCTTCCACTCCACCTCGACGCCAAGATCCCCGACGACCTGCTCCATCTCGGCAGCCGCATCCTCCATCCTCTCCTCGGAGATGACCCTCCGGTCACCCCTCACCACGCAGCGGTCGGGGACGATGTTCTCCTTGATCCCGCCGGTGATTATGCTGACGTTCAGCATCGGCCTCACCCGGTCGACGCCGAAGGCCGCAAGCTCTGAGGATGCCCGCAAAGATGACCTCCTCGATTCCACCTCCTTCTTCAGGTCCAGGAGGGCGCAGATGACCGGCAATGCCTTCTCGATGGCGTTCTCCCCGAGGAAGCTTGAGCCGGAGTGGACCGCCTTTCCCCGGACGGTGGCCTGCCAGGTGATGATGCCGTTACAGCCGATGATGATATCGTCGGAGAAGCTGTCCATACAGAGCATGAAGTCGCCGTCGACGAAGCCCTCGTCGGTGAAGTAGCAAAGCCCCGAGTACCCTCCCACCTCCTCGTCGGTGGTGAGGAGGACCTCGAGGTTCCTCCGGTGCTCTCCACAGGCCTGGACGGCCCGGAGGGCGGCGATGAGGGCGGCCACCGCCCCCTTGGAGTCGGCGACCCCCCGGCCGTAGATCCGACCCTCCCGGACGGAGAGGTCGAAGGGGTCGCTGGACCAGCCGTCTCCGGCGGGGACGACGTCGAGATGGGTGTAAATGATCAGGGTCTCCTCCGCCCCGACGTCGAGGCGGGCCCTGAGGTTCGCCCGTTCGCCGACGAGCCCCGCGACGCCGCACTTCCGATCGAAGACCTCGGGAGGCATCACCACCTTCTCCGCAACAAACCCCAGCTCCTCGAATATGGGGACGAGGTAGTCTACGATCTCGGAGTAGTTCTTGCCTGGAGGGGCGGCGGTCTCAAAACGTACCAGATCCCTCAGAACCTCCAGCGTCTCGGGGGTCTTCGAATCCAGGTATCGATAAATCTCCATATATCTCAGCAGATTTATGCTGACCCGAGCCCTATTAAAGGCTTCTCCGACCTCCGCCCGATGGCGAGATCTCGATTCCGGCGGCATCTCATCGAGAATCTCAAAGCACTTCTCCTCAAGCCTCGGGAGCAACGCCCTTTCAAGATAGTTCGCCCTTCCCGGCCCGTACCTCCCCGTTCTCAGGTTCTCGATGTGAGAGTCCAAAATCCCGCCCTGCCGGACGATCAGGTCCACCCTCCGTGGACCGAGGTCGACTTTGTGCCTCTCCGGAAGCTCGAGAGTGATCTCAAGGAAGGTGTCGGTCTCAAAGCCCATGCCGCCGTACAATCGAGACCCCCTAAATCGATCCCGGCGCCGAGACGAAGCTGACGATGGCGATGGTCAAGAGACCCACCAGGATCATCCGGACGCCCGAGACGATCATCCGCTCGTGGCTGATCCGGGCGAGAAAGAGCCCCAGGACGAAGAGGCAACCGAGGCCGAGGCCGAGGGATGCCCGGAAGGCGGCCTCCATATCGATACTCGGGACGAAGAAGTAGGGAAGGATGAGGATGACCGCCCCAACGGCAGGGCTGATCCCGTCCACCAGGGCTACGACGACGGTTGCAAACTCCGAGGCCCTCGCAAACTGGCTCTTTTTGAGGTCGACGAGCATGGCGCTCTCCAGTTTCATCAGGTCCCTCCTCCTCTCGGCCCTCTCCGCGAGGTATGCTCCGCTCATCCCGGATATTCCCATGGCGATGCTCCCCCCGACCCCGGCAGTGATGACGATATCGGGGTCTGTTAGCCCCGAGAAGTGGACTCCGATGACGACGCCCATGATGGTCAGGATCCCATCGAAGGCGTTCATCACGAAGAGCCGCCGTGCTATCTTGTAGGCCTGGCTGACCCGGAGGTAGGTTCTGAACTTCTCCCAGCTCCCTTCCATGACAGATGAGCACTGGAGTTCTTCGGCTTAATCTCTGACGATCAGAGACCGTCCCGTCATCGCCGCGGGGACCGGAAGGCCCAGGAGGTCCAGGACTGTTGGGGCGACGTCGGCGAGGATCCCGTCCTCCCGGAGCCTGGCCTTTTCGCCGTCTCTGATCAGGACGAAGGGGACGGGGTTTGTGGTGTGGGCTGTGTGGTGCTGGCCTGTCGCCTCGTTCTCCATCTGCTCGGCGTTCCCGTGGTCTGCCGTCAGGAGGACGGCTCCGCCCCGGGCAAGGACCTCTGAGACTACCCGTCCGACGCATTCGTCGACCGCCTCCACCGCCTTAACCGCCGCATCGAAGATCCCGGTGTGGCCCACCATATCCGAGTTTGCGTAGTTGAGGACGATCAGGTCGTAGACGCCCTCTTTTATCTTCTCGACGACGGCGTCGGTCACCTCGAAGGCGCTCATCTCCGGCTTTCTGTCGTAGGTGGCGACCTTCGGCGAGGGTATCAGAAGCCGGTCCTCGCCGGGGCTCGCCTCCTCCCGGCCTCCGTTGAAGAAGAAGGTGACGTGGGCGTACTTCTCCGTCTCGGCGATCCGCAGCTGGCGGAGCCCAGATCCGCTCACCACCTCGCCGAGGGTCTCTTTTAGATGATCGGCAGGAAAGGCGACCGGTGACCTGATCGACTCCTGGTACAGGGTCATGCAGACGAAGTGGACATCGATCTTATCCCTCTCGAAGTCGCAGAAGTCGGGGTCTACAAAGGCCTTCGTTATCTGGCGGGCCCGATCGGGCCTGAAGTTGAAGAATATGAGGCTGTCTCCGTCTCTGACCAGGCCGTCGGGGTCGATCACCGTCGGCTTCAAGAACTCGTCGTCCTCGCCCCGATCGTACCCTGCCTTTACCGCCTCCTCGGGGCTTTCGGCCCTGAGACCCTCGCCGGAGGTCATGGCCCGGTAGGCGAGCTTTGTCCTCTCCCACCTTCGGTCCCGATCCATGGAGTAGTACCTCCCGGCGACGGTGGCCACACTCCCCAGACCGATGGTCGCGACCTCGTCCCCCAGATCCCGGAAGTAGCCGAGGGCGCTTCGGGGCGGAACGTCCCTCCCGTCGAGGATGGCGTGGATTCGGAGCCTCTCAACCCCCCTCGCCTTCGCGAGCCTGAGGAGAGCGTATAGGTGGGCGTTGTGGCTGTGGACCCCGCCGTCGGATAAGAGGCCCATCAGATGTAGGGTTCTTCCCCTCTCCTTCGCGAGGTCCGCGGCCTCGACCAGGACCGGGTTTGAATAAAAAGAGCCGTCCTCGATGGCGAGGTTGATCCTGGTGTAGTCCTGATAGACGACCCTCCCGGCGCCGAGGTTCAGATGCCCCACCTCAGAGTTTCCCATCTGGCCGGGGGGGAGGCCCACGTCAAGGCCGGCGGCGCCGATGGTGGTGAACGGATACGAGCTCTTGAGGCGGTCGATGTTGGGGGTTTTTGCGGAGGCGATGGCGTTCCCCTCGATTTCGTCGCTCTCCCCAAACCCGTCCATGATTATGAGGGTGACAGGCTTCATCAAATCGAAGTCGGCTCTGACGAAGATAACCCTTTGCCAACCTTCTGTTGACCCTTTGCCAGCCTCTTGCCAGCATCCCTGCCGCTCATCCCTTCAGATCTTGAAGCCATGGTCTCCGATCAGGGGGACGAAGACGACGCCGCCGTGGTGCTCCAGCTCGAACCCCTCGTCGGTCCTGATCACAAGGACCAGCTCCTGGTAGCAGGTCCCAACGGGTACCACCAGCTTTCCCCCCACCTTCAGCTGCTCCTTGAGGGGCTCGGGGACCTTCGGTGCCGTCGCCGCCACGTTGATCCGATCGTAGGGGGCGTGGTCGGGAAGGCCCAGGCTTCCGTCCCCCTCGACGACGGTGACGTTCTCGACCCCCGCCTCCCGGAGGTTTCTTCTGGCATAGACCACCAGCTCAGGGACCCGTTCGATGGAGTAGACGTGCCCCTCTGGACCCACCAGCTCCGCCATCACCGCGGCGTGGTAGCCGGAGCCAGCCCCCACGTCCAGAACCTTCATCCCGGCACCGAGGTCGAGGACGTCGCACATGATCGCCACCATGTGAGGGGCGGATATCGTCTGCCCCTGGCCGATGGGCAGAGGGTGGTCCTCGTAGGCCATGGTGCGTATCCCCTCGGGGACGAAGAGCTCCCGAGGGGTCCTGTCCATCGCCTCGACGACCCGGTCGCTGATGTTTCCCCGGAGCATCCTCAACATATCGTCCTTCATCAGAGAGAGGCCCCCCAGACCCTGACTATATCCTTGGCGAAGGCCCTGTCAGCGGATCGGCCGTCGCGAAGCCTCATCTTCTCCACCCTGAACCTTTTCCCGTCCACAGTCCTCACCTCGCCCACCGCGAAGGCCTCGTCCCCCCTGGTTGGGATCTCGTACGAGGTGGTCGGGAAAAGGTTCAGGGTGGAGAAGATGAGGC
>Ga0116151_10002328_pt1 | contig 17489 bp, 13 predicted proteins | sample AD_UKC117_MetaG_FD_89893 | JGI IMG/M metagenome (GOLD analysis project Ga0116151, IMG submission 89893) | Active sludge microbial communities of municipal wastewater-treating anaerobic digesters from Hong Kong - AD_UKC117_MetaG | ecosystem: Engineered > Bioreactor > Anaerobic > Digestate...
AAGCTCTTGCGGTCGATCAGCGCCTCGAGCCCGGAGCGGACATGGACATAGGGCGCCGGCTCGCCAGTCCCGGGGTCGCGGGCAACCCGGATCGGGTGGCCTTCGCCGGCGGTCACTTCCTCGTCGACATTGGTTGTGAAGCGGATGGATGTCTCGGGGCCCGTGCCCGCGGCCTCGAAGTCGATCGCGACGAAGGGCGCGTCCTCGACTTTGATGCCGACCTTCTCCACCGGAGTCACGAGATAGAACCGGTCGCCTTCGCGCTTGAGGATCGACGCGAAGAGCCGGACTAGCGGTTTGCGGCCGATCGGCGTGCCGAGGTAGAACCAGGTGCCGTCGCGGGCGATGCGCATGTCGAGATCGCCGCAGAAGGGCGGGTTCCAGAGATGGACCGGCGCCGGCCCCTTGCGCGCAGCACTTCTGGCTGCGGCAGCGAGGGTGTCCGTCGTGGGCCTGTTCGCAGGCTGCGGCGGGTCTGCGGTGGCCATGGGCCCGGGCCTCCAGTCGCGTGGCGTCTGGCCGGCAGCCTAGTGTCAATCTCCCCGGCCAGCAATCCGCCGGCGGAAGCGCATAATTCGCGCGCCAAGGCAATTCTTGCCGCGAGGCCTGAGCGAAAACGAGCAACGGCCCGATTTTCGATCCGATCTCCGTCCCGGGGCGGCCCGCCGGGCGCCGGGCGGCGCTCACCGCGCCTGAGCCGATCCTTGGCGGGCGAGCCTGCCGCCTGCGCGCAAACTGTCCGGATTGTGAACTCCGTTGCCCATTGCCGGCACGCCAAGCCGCGTTACTGTCGCCTCGCGACATGCTAGATCCTGTAGGGAGGACGGGCAACGCGCGCGGAAAGGCAGGCGGGACATGGCGGAGAGCGGCGAGATGATGGCCGAGATCGAGGCGACCGGCGCGCGGCTGGTGGCGGCGCGCGAGATGATCGCGCGGCGCATCGTCGGCCAGGAGCAGGTGGTCGAGCAGACGCTGATCGCGATCCTCTGCGGCGGCCACGGGCTCTTGGTGGGCGCGCCGGGCCTGGCCAAGACCCGGCTGGTCGAGACGCTCGGCACGGTGCTGGGCCTCGTGGCGCATCGCATCCAGTTCACGCCCGACCTGATGCCGGCGGACATCCTCGGGGCCGAGGTGCTGGAGACGGGTGCCGACGGCACGCGGGCCTTCCGCTTCATCGACGGGCCGATCTTCTGCCAGCTGCTGATGGCCGACGAGATCAACCGCGCGAGCCCGCGGACGCAATCGGCGCTTCTGCAGGCGATGCAGGAGCGCGAGGTCTCGGTCGCCGGCCAGCGCCGGGCGCTGCCCGCGCCCTTCCACGTTCTGGCCACCCAGAACCCGATCGAGCAGGAGGGCACCTATCCGCTGCCGGAGGCGCAGCTCGACCGGTTCCTGTTGCAGATCGACGTGGGCTATCCCGACCGGGCTTCGGAGCGCGAGATCATCCTCGCGACCACCGGCGTCGAGGAGGCCTCCGCCGAGCCGGTCTTCGATGCGGCGAGCCTGATCGCGGCGCAGCGGCTGATCCGGCGGCTGCCGGTCGGCGAGGCGGTGGTCGAGCGCATCCTCGATCTTGTGCGCGCGGCGCGGCCGGGCACCGAGGATACCCATCCCGCCGTGCGCGACGCGGTGAGCTGGGGGCCGGGGCCGCGTGCCGCCCAGGCGCTGATGCTGGCGATCCGGGCGCGGGCGCTGATCCAGGGACGACTGGTGCCGGGGGTCGAGGACGTGGCGGCACTCGCCCATCCGGTGCTGATCCACCGCATGGCGCTCGGCTTCGCCGCACGGGCCGAGGGCCAGACGCTCGACGCCCTGATCGCCCGGCTGGTCGGCGAGGCGACCGGCGCCGAGGCGGCGGCATGATCGAACCCCGCCGCCGCGGCAGGGAGAAGCCCCAGGGCGCGGTCGGGCTGCGGCGCGACGCCGAGAAGATCGCCGGTGCGCTGCCGCCGCTTCTGGCGGAGGCGGAGTTCCTCGCCGGCAATGTCGCCATGGGCGTGCACGGCCGGCGGCGGGCGGGACATGGCGAGAACTTCTGGCAGTACCGGCAGGCGGTGCCGGGCGACGCGCGGTCGATGGTCGACTGGCGGCGGTCGGGCAAGTCGGACCTGCAGTTCATCCGCGAGATGGAATGGGAGGCGGCGCAGACCGTCTGTTTCTGGGTCGATGGCGCGCAGTCGATGGACTACCGGTCCGATCCGGGCGCGCGCTCCAAGCGCGAGCGGGCGGCGCTTCTGGCGCTGGCGCTCTCGGTCCTGCTGATCAAGGCCGGCGAGCGGGTGGCGCTGATGGGCAGCGCCGCCGCGCAGCCCCGCAGCGGGCGGGCGCAGCTCAATCGGCTCGCCATGGAGCTCGGCGCCGAGCCGGCCGACGAGCGCCCGGAATATGGCGCGCCGCCGCCCGACCGGATGCCCAAGGGCGCGCGGGCGGTCTTTCTCTCCGATTTCCTCGGGGATCCCGAGGCGTTGACCCCGGCGCTGGCCCAGGCCGCCGACCGTGGCGTTCAGGGCGTCTTCGTCCAGGTGCTCGACGAAAGCGAGGAGGTCTTTCCCTTCGACGGGCGGGTGATCTTCCAGAGCATGGGCGGAGGAACCGAATTCGAGACCCAGCGGGCACGGGCGCTGCGCGAGGCTTATGTCCGGCGGCTGGCGGAACGGCGCGCCTACCTGCAGGACCTGGCGCGCCGGCTCGGCTGGCGCTGCCTCTTCCATCGCACCAGCCAGAGCCCGCGCGCCGCACTGCTCTGGCTCTACATGGCCGTGGGCGAGCGCGCATGAGGCGGGCATGAGCATCGGGCCGGTTGCCTTCCTCGCGCCATGGCTGCTCCTGGGACTGGCGGCGCTGCCGATCCTATGGTGGCTCCTGCGCGCGGTGCCGCCGGCGCCGGCGCGGCGGGCCTTCCCGGGCGTGCGGCTGTTGCTCGGCCTCGACGATCCGGAACGCATGCCCGAGCGCACGCCCTGGTGGCTGCTCGCCCTGCGCATGCTGGCGCTGGCGGCGGCGATCATCGCTTTCGCGGGGCCGGTGCTGAACCCGCGCGCCGAGGGCCGGGGCGGGCCGCTCCTGGTGCTGCTCGACGGCGGTTGGGCCGATGCGCCGGGCTGGAACGCGCGCATGGACCGGGTCGCGGCGGCCCTGGAGGATGCGAGCCGCGAGGGCCGGACGGCGGCGGTTCTCTCGCTGGCTGCGGCGCCGCCGGCGGAGGGCGGGATCCCTTGGCGCGCGGCCTCGGAATGGCAGGGGCGGCTCGCCGGATTCGCGCCGCAGCCCTGGGCGCCGGACCGCGGCGCCTGGGCAGCCTGGATCGCGGGTGCGCAGGCGGGTGATTTCGAGACGCTCTGGCTCGGCGACGGCATCGGGGACGGTGGCGAAGGCGCGCTCGCCGAGGCGCTGCTCGCGCGCGGGCCGGTGACGCTGGCGCGCGCCGGGCGCAGCGCGCTCGCGCTGACCCCGCCCTGGCTCGAGGAGGGCGCGCTACGGGTCCGCGCCCTGCGGGCCGGGGTCGCCGGGGCGGTGCCGGTCGGCATCCTCGCGATCGGGCCGGATCCGAACGGCATCGAACGGGTCCTGGGCTCGGCGACGGCCGAGTTTGGCGCGGGTGCAGACAGCGTCGACGTGCCGGTCGCGATGCCGATCGAGCTGCGCAACCGGGTGATGCGGCTGCAGCTCGCCGAGGGCGCCTCGGCGGGCGGGGTGGTGCTCGCCGATGATGCGGTGCGCCGGCGCAAGGTTGGTCTCGTCTCGGGGCGGGCCGGCGGCGAGGGGCAGGATCTGGTCGACCCGCTGCATTACCTGCGCAAGGCGCTGGAGCCCTTCGCCGAGGTCGTCGAGGCGCCCTTGGGCGAGATGCTCAACACCGCGCCCGACATGCTGATCCTCGCGGATGTCGGGGCGATCGGCGAGGCCGAGCGCGCGCTGCTGATGCCCTGGATCGAGGCCGGCGGCCTTCTGGTGCGCTTCGCCGGGCCGCGGCTGGCGGCTTCGGGCGCGGGGCAGCTGGAACCCGACCCGCTGCTTCCGGTGCGGCTGCGCGCCGGGGGGCGGTCGGTGGGCGGGGCGATGTCCTGGGGCGCGCCGCGCAAGCTGCGCCCGTTTCCCGAGGGCGGCCCCTTCGCGGGGCTGCCGGTGCCCGAGGACGTGGACATCTCGGCGCAGGTGGTGGCGCAGCCCGATCCGGATCTGCCGGAGCGGGTGATGGCGAGCCTCGAGGACGGAACGCCGCTCGTGACCGGCCGGGCGATCGGCGACGGGCGGCTCGTGCTCTTCCATGTCACCGCCAATGCCGACTGGTCGAACCTGCCGCTCTCGGGGCTCTTCGTGCAGATGCTCGAGCGGCTGGCCCAGAGCGCCGGCGGCCTCGGGCCGGCGCCCGAGGCGGTGGAGGGCGGGATCTGGACCCCGCTCCAGGTGATGAACGGGTTCGGCGAGCTGGAGACGCCGAGCCTCGTCTCGGGGATCGAGGGCGCGGCGCTGGCGGAGGATAGGCCCTCGGCGGAGATGCCGCCGGGGATCTACGGCAGCGGCGAGCGGCGAGTGGCGCTCAACGTGATGCGCCGGGACGACCGGCTCGCGCCGATGGCCGGCCTGCCCGATGCGCTGGTGCAGGAGGCGCTCGACCGCCCCGCGGAGCGCCGGCTCGGCCCCTGGCTGCTGGCGCTGGCGCTGGTGCTGCTCGCCGCGGACGTGCTGGCGACGCTGCGCATCTCGGGCCGGCTCGGGAGCGGCGGCGCGCGGGCGGTGGCGCGGGGCGCGGCGCTGGTCCTGCTCGCCGCGGGGCTCGCGGGCGCGGCCGGGACGGCGGCTCGGGCGCAGGATACGAGCTCGGAGGCCGCCGCACTCTATGCCGCGAACCGCACGGTGCTCGCCTATGTGAAGACGGGGAACTCCCGCGTCGATGCGGTGAGCGAGGCCGGGCTGAGGGGCCTGAGCCGGGCGCTCTTCGACCGCACGGCGGTCGAGCCCGCCGAGCCCGTGGGGGTCGATCTGGAGCGCGACGAGATCGCGCTCTATCCTTTCCTCTACTGGCCGGTCACCGAGGGGCAGGCCGCGCCTTCCGATGCCGCGGCCGCGCGACTCAACGATTTCCTGCGCTTCGGCGGCATGATCCTATTCGACACGCGGGATGCCGATCTCGGCGGCAGCCTGGGCGGGACGACCCCGAACGGGCGCGCGCTGCAGCGCATCGCGAGCCGGCTCGACGTGCCGCCCTTGGAACCGGTGCCGCTCGACCACGTCCTGACGCGGACCTTTTACCTGCTGCAGGACTTTCCCGGCCGCTGGGACGCCTCGACGGTCTGGGTGGAGGCCGCGCCGGCAGCCGAGGAGGTCGAGGGCATGCCGTTCCGCAACCTCAACGACGGGGTCACGCCCGTGGTGATCGGCGGCAACGACTGGGCCTCGGCCTGGGCGATGCAGGAGAACGGCCAGCCGATGTATCCCGTGGGCCGCGGCATCGCCGGCGAGCGCCAGCGCGAGATGGCTATCCGCTTCGGGGTGAACCTGATCATGCACGTGATGACGGGCAACTACAAATCCGACCAGGTTCACGTGCCCGCGCTGCTCGACCGGCTGGGCCAGTAGCAGATGTCGATGATTGCCTTCGACCCGCAGCTGCCGCTAGGCCTGATCGCCGCCTTGGCCGGGCTGAGCCTCGTGGCGCTGGTTCTGGCGCTGTGGCGGGGGCTGGGCGGCTGGTGGCTGCGCGCGCTGGCGGCGCTGGTGCTGCTGGTGGCGCTGGCGCAGCCGTCCTGGCGCCAGGAGGACCGGCTGCCGGTTGCCGACATCGCGCTCGTGGTGATCGACGAGAGCGCCTCGAACCGGATCGGGCTCCGGCCCGACCAGGTGACGGCGGCGATCGACGGCCTCGGGGCACGGCTCGACCGGCTCCGCGAGACCGGCGGGCTGGAGCTGCGCGAGATCCGGGTGCGCGACCGGGGAGAGGACGGGACCCGGCTCCTCGGCGCGCTGGCCGAGGCGGCGGCGGAAATCCCGCCCGACCGGATCGCCGGGGCGATCCTGGTGACCGACGGTCAGGTGCACGACGCCGATGCGCTGGCGGAATTCCCCGGCCCGGTCCATGTGCTGCTCAGCGGCAGCGCCGCGGACTGGGACCGCCGCATCGTGATCGAGACGGCGCCGGCCTTCGCGATCATCGACGAGCCGGTCAGCGTGACCCTGCGCGTGGAGGACATCGGCACGGCGCCGGAGAATGGCGGGTTCGCGCCGCTGACCATCGCGCTCGACGGCACCACGCCGCTGCGCTTCGACGTGCCGGTGGGCGAATCGGTCACGCTGCCGGTCACGCTCGGGCGCGGCGGGGTCAACGTGCTGGAATTCGCCACGCCGCAGGTGACGGGTGAACTGACCGAGCGCAACAATGCTGCCGTGGTCTCGATCAACGGCGTGCGCGACCGGCTGCGGGTGCTGCTCGTCTCGGGCGAACCCTATCCCGGCGAGCGCACCTGGCGGAACCTGCTGAAATCCGACAGCGCCGTCGACCTGGTGCATTTCACCATCCTGCGCCCGCCGGAGAAGCAGGATTTCGTCCCGGTCTTCGAGCTCTCGCTGATCGCCTTCCCCACCCAGGAGCTCTTCATGGAGAAGGTCGACGAGTTCGACCTGATCATCTTCGACCGCTACAAGCGCCGCGGCATCCTGCCAAACGATTATTTCGAGAACATCGCCCGCTACGTGCGCGACGGCGGCGCGCTCCTGGTCGCCGCGGGCGAGGATTTCGCCGGCGCCGAGAGCCTCTACCGCTCGCCGCTGCGCGGGGTGCTGCCGGTCCAGCCCACCGCCCGGGTGGTGGAGCGGGGCTTCGCGCCGCGGATCCCGGAGCTGGGCCATCGCCATCCGGTCACCGCCGACCTCGAATCCCATGCCCCGCGCCCGCCGGCCGCGGACGGCACGCCGGGCTGGGGCCGCTGGTTCCGCATCGTCGAGCTCGACGCCCCGGAGGGCGAGGTGGTCATGACCGGCCCGGACGACCGGCCGCTCCTGGTGCTCGACCGCCAGGGGGAGGGGCGGGTCGCGGTGCTGGCCTCCGACGAGGCCTGGCTCTGGAGCCGCGGTTACGAGGGCGGCGGACCGCAGCTCGAGCTGCTGCGCCGTCTGGCCCATTGGCTGATGAAGGAGCCGGAGCTGGAGGAGAACGTGCTGCTCGGCACCGGCGACGGCGGCGACGTGGCGGTGACGCGCCGCACGCTCGAGGCCGAGATCCCGCCGGTGACCGCCACCAGCCCCTCGGGCGCGAGCGAGGAGGTGGCGATGAAGGAGGTGGCGCCGGGGCGTTGGGAAGGCCGGATCGCCGCGGCCGAGCATGGCGTCTGGCGGCTGGAGAACGGCGATCTCGCGGCGGTGGCGGTGGTCGGGCCCTCGGCGCCGCGGGAATTCGAGAACCCGGTGTCGGACGGAGCGGCGCTCGCGCCGCTGGCGGCGGCGACGCGCGGCGGGATCCTGCGGCTGGAGGACGGCGTGCCGGACATCCGCCGCGTGCGCGAGGGCCGGGTCGCCGCGGGACGCGGCTGGATCGGGCTCGCCGACCGCGAGGCCTATCAGCTTCGCGACATCCGGCAGGTGGCGCTGGCGCCGGCATGGCTCATGCTGATCCTCGCCGTGGCACTGGCCTTCGGCGCCTGGCGCATCGAGGGGCGCTAGGCAGGAGAAGGGCATTCGAAGACGCGGCTCGGTCCGCCCGGGTTTAAGTCGGGCCCAGAGTCACCGTCTCGCCCGGCGGGCGCTGCCCTCGTCTTGTTGCGGGACCGATTGGGCGCTTGGGGCGCGGCCTTTTTCGCCCCGACCGGCCGTGGTAGCATCCGGCGCTTGCCGTCCCTCGGCCCTTGACGGGAGAAGCCGATGCAGATGCCCGATCCCGATCCGGCGATCCTCGCGCGCAAGGAGGCGATCGTCGCGAAGCTGAAATCGATCCTGCCGGAGGACGCGGTGATCTCCGATCCCGCCGAGGTCAAGGTCTACGAATGCGACGCGCTGACCGCCTATCGCTGTCCGCCGCTGGCGGTGGTGCTGCCGGCCTCCACCGAGGAGGTCGCCGCGGTGCTGCGGCTCTGCCATGGCGAGCACGTGCCGGTGGTGCCGCGCGGATCGGGGACCAGCCTCGCGGGCGGGGCGCTGCCGACCGCCGACTGCGTGGTCCTCGGCGTGGCGCGGCTGACGGCGGTGCTGGAGACCGATTACGAGAACCGCTTCATCCGCCTGCAGACCGGGCGGACCAACCTCAGCGTGACCGGGGCGGTGGAGGATGAGGATTTCTTCTACGCGCCCGACCCTTCGAGCCAGCTCGCCTGCGCCATCGCCGGCAATATCGGGATGAATTCCGGCGGCGCGCATTGCCTGAAATACGGCGTGACCACCAACAACCTGCTCGGCGTGACCATGGTGCTGATGGACGGCACTGTGGTGGAACTCGGCGGCGCGCATCTCGACGCGGCGGGCTACGACCTGCTCGGGGTGATCTGCGGCTCCGAGGGGCAGCTCGGCGTGGTGACCGAGGCGGTGCTGCGCATCCTGAGGAAGCCCGAGGGCGCGCGCCCGGTGCTGATGGGCTTCGGCTCCAACGAAGTAGCCGGCGCCTGCGTGCGCGACATCATCAAGGCCGGCGTGCTGCCGGTGGCGATCGAGTTCATGGACCGGCCCTGCATCCGTGCCTGCGAGGATTTCGCCCATGCCGGCTATCCGGACGTGGAGGCGCTCCTGATCGTCGAGGTGGAGGGATCGGAGGCCGAGATCGCCGAGCAGCTGGCCAAGATCACCGAGATCGCGCGAAGCCACGATCCGCTGGAGCTGCGCGAGAGCCGCTCGGCGGCGGAAAGCGCGCTGATCTGGAAGGGGCGGAAGGCGGCCTTCGGCGCCATGGGCCAGATCAACGACTATATCTGCCTCGACGGCACCATCCCGGTCAGCGCCCTGCCGGAGGTGCTGCGGCGTATCGGCGAGATGACCGCGGGCTACGGGCTCGGCGTGGCCAATGTCTTCCATGCCGGGGACGGCAACATGCACCCGCTGATCCTCTACAATGCCAATGCGCCGGGGGAGCTCGAGAAGGCCGAGGCGCTGGGCGCCGATATCCTGACGCTCTGCGTCGAGGTCGGGGGGTGCCTGACCGGCGAGCACGGGGTCGGCGTCGAGAAGCGCGACCTGATGGCGGTTCAATACGCGCCGGAGGACATCGAGGCGCAGCTGCGGGTCAAGGACGTCTTCGACCCCGACTGGCTCCTGAACCCGGCCAAAGTCTTCCCGCTGGAAAGCTCGAAGGCCCGCCGGGCGGCGTGATCCGGGCGGGGTGCCGGGCGGTTGGTCCCACTCCCGACCGTGCCCCGGCGGCCGGTGCGTGGCCGTTGCGGTAGCGCAGCGAAGCAATCACACGACGATGGGAGGGCGGCAAGGTTCCGTTGGCAGGGTCGATCTGAGCGGCCGTCGCCGCTGGATTCGCGGCCGGACTGCTACGGCGCCTCCGCGCGGGCAAAGGCTGCATCGGTAAGTCAAAGGGGGCGGGACGGCGGTTCAGTCCCGTGGACCGTCGGGGCGGGTGAGCACGAAGGTTGCGGCACCGGCGAGGCAGGCGGCCTGGATGGCGAGCAGGCGGAGCGGCAGGCCGGCGAGGAGGCTGAGCGCGAGGGTCAGGGCCATGAGTGCCGTGGCCAGCCGCTTGGCGCGCGGGGCGATGGCGCCGTAGCGCTCCCAGTCCTGGATCGGCGGGCCGAAGCGCGGATGGCTCTCGAGCCAGTGGCGCAGGCGCGGCGAGCCGCGGGCGAAAGCGAAGGCCGCCAGCAGCACGAAGGGCGTCGTCGGCACCAGCGGCAGCAGGACGCCGATGGCGCCGAGCGCGAGGAACGCGCTGCCCATCCCGGTCCAGAAGATGCGGCCCAAGACTGTCTCCCGACGATTGCCTCTTCCTGGTAAGGATAGTGCGCCCAGGCCGCCATTGCGATGGCTTGCCTTGCTTCGGGGTTTGCGGACATGATCGCGCAAGGAGGCGATGGCCGCGACCATGACCGAATTCCAGCCGGAGACCGAGGCGGAGCTCGCCGGGCTGATCCGCGAGGCCGGGGCGCAGGGCGGGGGCTTTGCTATCCGCGGCGGCGGCACGCGCGCAGGGCTCGCTGCGGAGGGGGCGGCTCGGCTCTCCACCGTGGGCCTGAGCGGCATCAGCCTCTACGAGCCTGGCGCGCTGACGCTGGTGGTGCGGGCCGGCACGCCGCTCGCCGAGGTCGAGGCGGCGCTGGCGTCGGAAGGACAGGTCCTGCCCTTCGAGCCCTGGGATGCGCGGGCGCTGACCGGGCGGACCGGCACGCCGACCATCGGCGGGGTGGTGGCGACCAACGCCTCCGGGCCGCGGCGAATCCAGGCCGGTGCCTGCCGCGACAGCATGATCGGCATCCGCTTCGTCGACGGGACCGGGGCGGTGGTCAAGAACGGCGGGCGGGTGATGAAGAACGTGACCGGGCTCGACCTCGTCAAACTGCTGGCCGGGAGCCACGGCACGCTCGGGGTGATCACGGAGGTGGCGTTCAAGCTGCTTCCCGGGCCAGCGGCCACCGCGAGCGTGGTGTTCGACGGGCTTTCGGCCGAGGAGGCGGTCGGGGCGATGACCGCAGCGCTCGGCACGCCTTTCCAGGTCTCGGCGGCGGCGCATCTGCCCGCGGGCGCGGGAGAAGCCTCGGCCACGCTGCTGCGGCTCGAGGGGCTCGCCGGCTCGGTCGCCTACCGGTCCGGGGAACTGGCGCGTGCGCTCCGGCGCTTCGGGATGGCGCGGGTGGTGGAGGGGCCGGGCGACTGGCCGGCGATCCGCGACGCGGCGCGGCTCGGCGGGAGCGACGGCGCGGTCTGGCGGATCTCGGCCAAGCCGACCGACGGCGCGCGGGTCGCGGCGCGGCTGGGGCCGGCGGAGGTGATGCTCGACTGGGGCGGCGGCCTGATCTGGGCGCTGGCGCCGGAGGATTTCGACCTGCGGGCTGCGCTCGGCGGCGTGCCGGGCCATGCGACGCTGGTGCGCGCCGGCGCCGAGGCCCGCGCCCGCTGGGGCGTCTTCCATCCCGAGCCGCCGCCGGTGGCGGCGATCGCGGCGGGGTTGCGTGCGCGCTTCGATCCGAAGGGCGTGCTCAATCCGGGCCTGATGGCGCCGCACGATCCGGTTCCGGCCTGAGCGGGGAGGCGCGATGCAGACGAACTTCACCCCCGAGCAGCTGCGCGACCCCGGCATCGCGCGGTCGAACGAGATCCTGCGGGCCTGCGTGCATTGCGGCTTCTGCACCGCGACCTGTCCAACCTACCAGGTGCTCGGAGACGAACTCGACAGCCCGCGCGGGCGCATCTACCTCATCAAGGACATGCTGGAGGCGGGACGGCCCGCGGACGAGAAGACCGTCCGGCACATCGACCGGTGCCTCAGCTGCCTCGCCTGCATGACGACCTGCCCCTCGGGGGTGCATTACATGCATCTGGTCGATCATGCGCGGGACCATATCGAGAAGACCTACCGGCGCCCGCGCTTCGAGCAACTGCTCCGCTGGACGCTGGCGCGCATCCTGCCCTATCCGCGGCGGTTCCGGCTGGCGCTGCTCGGGGCCAGGATCGGGCGGCCTTTCGCGGGGCTCCTGCCCGATCCGCGGCTGAGGGCCATGCTGGAGATGGCGCCGAAGTCGATCCCGCCAGTCAGCCGCATGGACGATCCGCAGGTCTTCCCGGCAGAGGGTGAGCGGCGGCGACGGGTGGCGCTGATGACCGGCTGCGCCCAGCGCGCGCTCAACACCGACATCAACGAGGCGACGATCCGGCTCCTGACACGGCATGGCTGCGAGGTGGTGATCGCCGAGGGCGCGGGCTGCTGCGGCGCGCTCACCCATCACATGGGGAAGGCCGCGGAAAGCCATGCCTCGGCAGCGAAAAACATCCGGGCATGGACGCGAGAGGTAGAGGGCGCAGGGCTCGATGCCATCGTGATCAACACCTCTGGCTGCGGCACCACGGTCAAGGACTACGGCCACATGTTCCGCAACGACCCCCTGGCGGCGGAGGCGGCGCAGGTGGCGGGGCTGGCGCGGGACGTGAGCGAGGTGATGGAGGATCTCGGGCTCGCCGGTGCGGAGGCGCCGCCGCTGCGCGTCGCCTATCACGCCGCCTGCTCGCTCCAGCACGGCCAGCAGATCCGCTCTGCGCCCAAGGCGCTCTTGAAGGCAGCGGGCTTCGAGGTGGTCGAGCCGCGGGACGCGCATCTCTGCTGCGGCTCGGCCGGGACCTACAACCTGATGCAGCCCGAGATCTCCGCTGCGCTCAAGGCGCGCAAGCTCGCGACGCTGCTCGATCGCGGCCCGGAGGTGATCGCCGCCGGCAATATCGGCTGCATGATGCAGATCGGCTCGGGCACTTCGGTGCCGGTGGTCCATACCGTCGAGTTGCTCGATTGGGCGACCGGCGGGCCGAAGCCGCGGGCGCTGGGCGGGCGGTGAGGCGCATCCTGCTTTTCGCGCTCTGCCTGACGGCGCCGCCGCTCGCGGCGCCGGCCGAAGACGGGCGGGTGCGGCGGATGCTCGGGGAAGTGGAGGCGGCGGATTTCCGCGGCGTCGGCCGGCTAAACGTGGCGGGCCGGCGGTTCTGCACCGCGGCGCTCGTCTCGGACCGGCACGCGGTGACGGCCGCGCATTGCCTCTATCATCCCCTCACGCGCCGGCCGGTGCCGCTTGCCGATCTGCGCTTCGTCGCCGGGCTGCGCCGCGACGCGCATGCGGCGCTGCGCGGCGTGGCGCGGGCGGCGGTCCCGCCGGACTACGTCTATGACGGCGAGCCGAGCTTCGAGAACCTGCGGCGGGACATCGCGCTCCTGGAGCTCGATGCCGCGATCCCGGCGGAGCAGGCGCCCGCCTTCCGTCCAGGACCGATGCCCGAAGGCGGGGCGGTGATCGAGATCGTCTCCTATGCCCGCGACCGGGCGCAGGCGGCCTCGATCCAGGACGGATGCCGCATCGTCGCGCGCATCCGCGAGGTGGCCGCGCTCGATTGCGAGGTCAATCTGGGCGCCTCGGGCGCGCCGGTGCTGGTGCCCGGCAAGGCGGGCCGGGAGCTCTGGGCGGTGGTCTCCTCGATCGGGGCGACGAATTCGGGCGGCGAGGTCACGCTGGCGGTGCTGGCCGAGCCCGAGCTTGCGGCGCTCGAGGCGGGACTCGGCGGGGCGGTGCCGGATTCCGCAGGCGCCGCACCTGCTTCGGAGCCTTGAAAGCCCCGGCGGGCCTTCCCAGATAATCGCCATCCGGTGCCGCGGAGCGGGCCGGCTCCACTGCAAAGGGCCTGTCCCGAGGGAAGGCCCGAACCCTGTATCGCTTCTGAAGGAGGATGCATCATGCGTCATTTCGACCTCACCCCCCTCTATCGTTCGACCGTCGGCTTCGACCGTCTGGCTTCCGTGCTCGACCAGGTCATGGCCTCCGATGTGGGCTCGAACGCCTATCCGCCCTACAACATCGAGAAGACCGGCGAGGATGCCTATCGCATCACCATCGCGGTGGCCGGGTTCTCGGAAGCCGAACTTTCCATCGAGGCCCGCGACGGCCAGCTGGTCGTGACCGGGCGCAAGGCCGAATCCGAGGACAAGGCCAATTTCCTGCATCGCGGCATCGCCACGCGCGCCTTCGAGCGGCGCTTCCAACTCGCCGACCATGTGCGGGCGGAGAATGCGGTGACCGAGAACGGCCTGCTGCACATCGACCTCGTGCGCGAAGTGCCGGAGGCGCTGAAGCCGCGCAAGATCGAGATCGCGGGCAAATCCGCGATCGAGGGCAAGGCCGAAGCCGCCGCCTGAGCCCGCAGCCTCCAAGCAACGCACGAACGGCCCGCCCCGGCGGGCCGTTTCCTTTTTATTGCTGGATCGCAAAGACCGAACGTAGAGGGGCGAGCATCCGGTGCCGGTACTTGCCTTCGGCGACGCACTGTGAGCTTCTGAACCTTCGGACATTCATGGGGAGCGGCGGATGATCGAACCGGAGGTTTTGGCGGCTTACGCTTTGATCGTTCTCGGCTTTGTTTTCATCCCGGGACCGGCAACTCTTCTGACGGTCGCGCGCGCGACGACGTCCGGAACGAAGGTCGGCATCGCGACGGGAGCGGGCATCACCGTTGGCGACTTTCTGCATACCATCATGGCCGTTGTCGGCATTTCGGCCATCATTGCGGCCTCCGCGACGCTCTTCACCATCGTGAAGTTCCTCGGTGCGGCCTATCTGGTCTACCTCGGCCTGAAGGCGGCTTTCGAGAAGGTAGCGGTCGATCTGGGGCAGGGGCGCGTCCCGATCTCTGCGCCCCAAGCGTTCCGGCAGGCGATCCTGGCCGAAGTCCTGAACCCCAAGACCGCGCTTTTCTTCCTCGCGTTCCTGCCACAGTTCGTCGCGCCGGAGAAAGGTTCCATCGTGCTGCAACTGACAATCCTGGGGCTGACCTTCGCAGCGATCGGGCTTTTCAGCACCGTCGCCTATTCGCTTGCCGCCGGCCGTCTCGGCAATTTCCTCCGACGGAATCCCACCGTTCTCAAGTGGCAGGGCAAGGTGGTGGGGGGCGTCTATTGCGCCCTCGGAATCCGCTTGGCGCTCCAGGAACGATAGGCGGGCTTTCGGCTCGCAGCGGCGAAGCCCCTGATGCCGACCGCCAACTGGTGCCAGCGACCCGAGCCGTCGCTTCCTGTCCCGCGCGGGGCCGGGCCGACCTTGCCGTGGGCGGGCGCGCGGGCGCGCCTTCCAGGACCGGTCCGTCCAAACGAAGAAAGGGCCGCGCCCGGGCGGGTGCGGCCCCTGATGCAATCCTGCGGCGCGGATCAGCCCTGGCGGGCCTTGAAGCGGCGCTGGGTCTTGTTGATGACGAAGATGCGCCCCTTGCGGCGCACGACGCGGCAATCGCGGTGGCGCTGCTTCAGGGAGCGAAGCGAGTTTCTGACCTTCATGGCCTCTCTCCTCTTGCGGCGCGCGGCCCGGCCTGCGCCTTGGGTTTCAGACGGCCCTTGCGGGCGCCCCGGATGATCGCCGGGGATATGGTGGGCGTAACTGGGATTGAACCAGTGACCCCTTCGATGTCAACGAAGTGCTCTCCCGCTGAGCTATACGCCCGAAGTACGGAGTGGCTCCGCTTCGATGCCGCGTCCATATACGCAGCCGCAATGGGGTTCAAGTGATTTTGCCTGACGGCCCGGAGAGGCTATACTCCGTCGTCGCCTCCGGGGTTGCCGAATGAACGAGCAGGTCTTTTCGCTGCGGATGCCGGTCGAGCGCAGCTCCTGCGCGGTGTTCAACTCCCCGCACAGCGGGCGGGATTATCCGGCCGCCTTTCTCGAATCGAGCCGGCTCGATCCCTTGCAGATTCGCTCGTCCGAGGATGCCTTCGTGGACGAGCTCTTCGCCCGGGCGCCGGAATGCGGCGCGCCCCTGCTCGCAGCGCGGGTGCCGCGGGCCTTTCTCGACCTCAACCGCGGCCCCGAGGACCTCGATCCGGCGCTGATCGACGGGGCGGCGCGGCGCGCCGTCAATCCGCGGATCGTGGCGGGGCTCGGGGTCATCCCGCGGGTCGTCGCCGAGGGACGGCCGATCATCGAGGGCAAGCTGACGCTCGCCGAGGCCGAGCAGCGCATCGCGGCCCACTGGCATCCCTATCACGCCGAACTCGCCACCTTGGTGGACGGCGCGCGGGCGCGCTTCGGCAGCGCGATCCTCTTCGATTGCCATTCCATGCCCCATGACGCGCTCGCCACCGCGCCGGTGGTCTGGGGCCGGCGACCGGACGTGATCCTCGGCGACCGGTTCGGCGCGGCCTGCGACCGCTGGCTGATCGATGCCGCCACCGAGATCTTCACGGCGGCGGGCTTCGTGGTCGCGCGCAACGCGCCCTTCGCAGGGGGCTACATCACCCAGGCCTATGGCCGGCCGCGGATGGGTGTGCATGCGCTGCAGATCGAGATCGACCGGGCGCTCTACATGGACGAGGCGAGGGTCGAGCGGCTGCCGTGCTTCGAGCAGATCCGGGGGCGAATCGGCGCTGCGGTCGCCCGCTTGAGCGAACTCGGGCCCCGCGAGATGCGCGTGGCGGCGGAATAGCGGTTCCCGAAAAAAAGGGGCCGTGCACGAGGCACGGCCCAAGTTTAGGGAGGAAACGCCCATAGGGCGTGTATGATGCAACGCATCACGAATATGAGTTTATGTCGCGCCGCAGCATAGTCAACGGGTGCAGCGCAAAAAAACCCGAAAAAAGTGCCCGCGAGAAGATCCCGCCCAATTTTCGGGCAAATGCCCGGATGAGGGCAGGGTCCTAGCGGATCGACCGGCCAAATCGGATCGAGTCACGACCAAATTTGGCGCGAATCCGGTCGGCTGTACGTTCAGCGGCGACAATACGGGCGCCGGAGCGGTCCAGGAAATCGTCGCCGGGGTCGCAGGCGGCTTCCGGAACCAACCCGGCGAGGCCGATTCCGATCAGGCGGAAGGGCGCCTGGTCCATGTCGCGGTGCAGCAAAGGCAGGGCGATCCGATAGATCCGTTCGGCCATCTGGCTCGGAGCGGACAGGGCCTGGCGGCGGGTGAGGATGCGGTGGTCGGCCCGCTTGAGCTTCAGCGTCACGGTGCGGCCGCCCAGGCTCCTCGCCTTGGCGCGGGCGGAGACCTGCTCGGCAAGCGACCAGAGATGCCAGCGCAGGGCGCTCTCGTCGGCGATATCCTCGGCGAAGGTGGTCTCGTGGGAGATCGACTTGATGGCCCGGTCGGGCGAGACGGGGCGGTCGTCGGCGCCCTGGGCGAGATGCCAGAGGCGGTCGCCGAGCGATCCGAAGCGACGGATCAGCCATTTGCGGTCGCGGGAGCGCAGGTCGGCGAAGCTTCGCAGCCCCTCGGCCTCGAGCGCCCGGACCGCGGCCTTGCCCACGCCCCAGATCAGCGACAGCGGGCGGGGGGCGAGGAAGGCCGCCGTCTCGGCGCGGCCGATGAGCGCGAAGCCGCGTGGCTTGTCGAGGTCCGAGGCGATCTTGGCGAGGAACTTGTTGTGGGAGAGGCCGATGGAGGCGGTGAGGCCGAGTTCGGCCTCGATGCGGGACTGCAGGCGCGCGAGCAGATGCGCCGGCGGGGCGCGGTGCAGGCGCTCGGTGCCCGTGAGGTCGAGGAAGGCCTCGTCGAGGGAGAGCGGCTCGACCAGCGGCGTGAGCTCCAGCATCAGGGCGCGGATCTCGCGGGAGATCTCGACATAGGTCGCCATGCGCGGCTTCACCACCACCGCCTCGGGGCAGAGCGCGAGCGCCTTGAACATCGGCATGGCCGAGCGCACGCCGCGGATGCGGGCGATGTAGCAGGCGGTGGAGACCACGCCGCGCCGGCCGCCGCCGACGATCACCGGCCGGTCGGCGAGGCTGGGGTCGTCGCGCTTCTCGACCGAGGCGTAGAAGGCGTCCATGTCGAGATGGGCGATGGCGAGCCCGGTCAGCTCGGCATGGGCGAGCGTGCGGCGCGAACCGC
>Ga0116151_10002330_pt1 | contig 17483 bp, 16 predicted proteins | sample AD_UKC117_MetaG_FD_89893 | JGI IMG/M metagenome (GOLD analysis project Ga0116151, IMG submission 89893) | Active sludge microbial communities of municipal wastewater-treating anaerobic digesters from Hong Kong - AD_UKC117_MetaG | ecosystem: Engineered > Bioreactor > Anaerobic > Digestate...
CGAGCATCGGGAGGCTGGTGAAGTCCGCGTCGAACTCGCTGGTGCGCTTGAAGTGGTCCTTGTTCGGGTCGCGCCGGAACTCGGCCAGGAGCTCGTCCCACTCGGTCCGCCAGGGGCCGACGTCGATCCGGTCCAGCGCGGCGAAATCGGTGGTGTAGAACCGCGGGTTGAGCATCGCGTCGGTCTGGGCGGCGCGGGTGCTCTCGTTGACCGGCGGTTCCGCCTCGAGCGGGATGCGGGTGGCGTTGGGGTACATCGGAAACTCCGGCGGTTATTCGAAGCCGACGTCGTAGAGCTCGGTGACGTCGAACCGGGCGATGAGGCGCGTCCAGGCCCGCTTGAGCCAGGAGGCCTGGGAGACCGTGGCGCGCGAACGGAACGTCCGCACCTCGCCGAGGGGGATCCGCTCCGGGGCACCGTGGACCAGGACGGCATCGCCCGGCTCGGGGGCGACCCCGTCGAGGTCGACATGGGCATGGAGATGATCGTGGGTCGATTCCAGGTCGATGGTGCACGGCACGTCCACCGTCCGTCGGAACAGGTACCAGCCCGACAGGAGGACGGCGGCGATGGCGAGCAGGATCGGCACGGTCACGGCGTGGCCACCTCGGCGGGGCTGGGGCTGGGAAGGAGGGTCCGGTACCCGGTGACACTCGAGGCACCGAAGGCGTTCACCTCCACGATCATCCCGGTCCGCCGATCCTGCAAGGTCAGGCGGCCCCCGGGCCACTCGGCGAGCCGGTACGGCGCGTCGGCGGGGATGTCCCGGCGCTCGCGGAGGCGGGTGAGGCCGCGCAGCGCGCCGTGGACGAAGCCCCCCTCGGTGCTGGTGTACTCCGCCAGCACCGCCCCGGTCTGGCCATCGCGCACCGTCAGGGCCCCGGCCTCGCCCGCGACGAAGACGAGATCGCGCGTGGCGATCGCCTCGGTGACCGCCGGGAGGCGCGGCGCGGCGCGGTCGGCCCCGGTCACCCGCGCCGTGATCGCGAGGGCGAAGGTCGCCAGGATCAGCAGGCCGGCCCCGATCAGGGCGCCGCGCGGGACCCTGATCTCCTCGATCTCCGCCGTCTTCATGGCGCCTCGGTCCGCACCCGCGGCCGCAGCGCGGGTTCGGCGGGGATCGCCGCCTGGGCGCCCACGCTCATCGCGACTTCCTGCAGCAGGGCCGCCACGTGCGCCGCCTCGGGCACCGAGCGCAACGCCGGTTCCGGCCGGGCCAGCCGCCACGGCCGTGCATGCGGCCAGAGGTGGAAGTAGGGCGGGGCGTCGGCGCCGGGCACGGCGAGGACGATGTCCCCCGTCCCGTCGGCGAACCCGCGCCAGTCGGCCCGGATGATCTGGCGGAAGGGGATGTTGATGATGGAGGTCACCACCATCCCGATCTTCATCACGACGCGGCGGTCGGTGATCGCGTAGAGAGTCGTCGCCGCGCACCACCAGGCGAGCAGCCAGCTCAGCCCCATCGCCACGCCGCCGAGGATCAGCAGCCACGCGGCAGCGCCTGCGACCTCGGGGCCACTGCGTCCATCGTAGATCATCACCAGCAGCCGCCAGACGGCCAGGATCGCGAAGTACACCCCGATCAGGCGCGCCCGGAAGGTGTGCCGGGCGAGCGAGCGCACCGACGGGCGACCCTGCCAGCGCACCCGCTCGCCGGGCGGCAGCGGGACCTCGATCCCGTCGATGCGTTCGCCGGGCTCCCAGGTCATACCATCGGCTCCTCGCGTGAGGGGTCGGCGTACAGGAAGCCGCCCCCGTAGAAGCCGGCGATCTGGTCCTCCTCGCGCAAGGTCACCACCCCGGGCGTGGTCGTGGCCGGCACGCGCTCGAAGTGGTGCCCCGCGACGGCGTGCACCCGGACCTCGCCGGCGGACCCCTTGATCTTCGCGAATCCGATCGGCAGCAGGACGTGCCGCCGGGTCATCACCGTCTCGACCTCGAGGTAGCGGATCTGCGGTTCGGACCGATCGACCCAGACCTCGGTCACGGTGCCGCCGATCTTGCCGTCGCAGCCGACGACCGACATGCCGCGCGGGTCGGGGTCCTCGCTCGCGATGCTGAAGCCGGCAGCCGCGGCCATCGGCACGATCTTCGGCGTGCCATGGATGGTCAGGTCCGGGGTGTTGCTCCGCTCGGCCCACGCGCCGGGCCCGATGTTCTGGCCCATCGGGTCGCCCTCGGGACGGATCGGCATCGAGATGTCACGGACGATCTTCATGGTTCAGTGCTCCGCATGCGGGTGGGCGGACTTGTAGATCTTCTTCTCGGGAACGGCGGGGAAGCCCTCGACGGTCACCCCGTCGCGGTCAGTGTGCAGCGGGTAGCCCTCGCGCTTGTCCTCGGCGTGGAGGTACCAGACGAGGCCCGCGAAGAACACCCAGAACAGCCAGATCGCGATCTGGGCCAGGTCGATGTTTTCCATGTGACACGCTCCCTGAGGTGAAGTGGGTCCCGCTTATCCCGGCAGCTCGGCGAGGCCGAACGGCCGCGCGTCGCGCGAGGTGGTGGCGACCAACGGCCCGATCGCCGCGAGGGCGACGAAGAGGCAGGCGATCTCGAGGTGGTACACGGCGGTGTACCCCGCCGCCGGGTTGACGAGGGCGGCACCGAAGCGCCCGCTCATGGCGAGCCCGCCGATCAGGTCGCGCAGCGAACCGCCGAGGCCGACGGCGAGCCCGGCGGCGGTGGCCGAGACGGCGCCCCACGCCCCGAGGGCGAGGCCGTTGCGCTCGGCGCGGTCCAGCGCCATCGCGGAGGTCAGCGTCCCCACGGCGAACAGCCCGTTGCCGAAGCCGAGGCAGAGCGTCCCGACCCGCAGCACGGTGGCCGAGCCGAACGGATAGGCCATCACCACCGCGACGAAGCCGACGATCCCGGCGAGCATCCCCACCGCCGCGAGGCGCGCGGGATCGCTGCCGTGCTCGAGTCGGCGCGCCGCGAGGGTGAAGGCGAGGATCGCCCCGGCGGCCATCAATCCGGTGAGCATCGTGGTCGCGCCGACTCCGAACCCGAGGACCTGGCCGCCGTAGGGCTCGAGGAGGACATCCTGCATCGCGAAGCCGAAGGTGCCGATCCCGAGGGCGGCGAGGAGCCGACCGGCGCGACCGCCGGCCATGAAGTCGCGCCAGGCCTCGCGGAACGGGACGACCGGCGGCGGATCGGTGGCGCGCTCGCGGTTGCGCGGCTCCTGCCGCCAGATCGCGACGATGTTGAGGCCCGCCGTCACGAGGGCGGCACCCTGCACGAGGCCCACCAGCCGGGTATAGCTGAACTCCTGCAGCGCGCCCCCGATGAGCAGCGCGCTCGCCAGCATGCCGACCAGGAGCATCAGGTAGAGCAGGGCGACCACCCGCGGGCGCTGGGCCGGCGGGGCAAGGTCGGTCGCGAGCGCGAGCCCGGCGGTCTGGACCGTGTGCGAGCCGAGGCCGACGAGGAGGAAGGCCGCGATGCAGCCGAGCCGTCCGGGCACCATCGAGCCGGTGTGCGAGCCCTGCAGCAGGAGCAGTGCGAACGGCATGATCGCCAGGCCGCCGAACTGGAGCATCGTCCCCTGCCAGAGATAGGGGACCCGCCGCCAGCCGAACGCCGAGCGATGGTGGTCGCTGCGATGGCCGATGAGCGCGCGGAACGGCGCCACCAGGACCGGCAGCGCGAGCATCGCCGCGACCCACGCCGCGGAGGCGCCCAGCTCCACGATCATCACCCGGTTGAGCGTGCCGGCGAGCAGGGTCATCGCCATCCCCACGGTCACCTGGAACAGCCCGAGCCGGAGCAGCCGCGACATCGGCAGCTCCGCCGTCGCGGCATCGGCGAACGGGACGTACTTCGCCCCGTTGGCCATGAGCCAGGTGATGACGCGGGAGGGTGCGCGACTCATCGCAGCAGCTCCACGGCGTCGGAGGCGTAGAACCCGGCCCGCACGGGGACCCGGCGCCCGATCCGCCAGGTACCGAGCGCCTGCATCACGCCGCGTTCCCAGGCCGCGGGCGCGACCGGCTCGACCCGGGGGGAGCGATCGCCGCGCGGGAAGAGCCGACCGAGGCCGATCGCGGCCGCGAGCAGCGGGGTGCGCGGGACGTGCGTCAGGACCATCGAGCCCGACGTGCGCTCGGCGAGCGTCGCGATCGCCGCGACCGCGTCGTCGAGCCGGTAGTGGATCAGCGAGTCCATCGCGACGACGTGGTCGAACCGCCCGAGCGCGGCGTCGAGCATGTCGCCGGCGAGGAAGCGCACCCGGCCGCGCAGGGCGGGGTCGAGTCGCTCGGCCGCGAGATCGACGAGGGTCTGGGACAGGTCGATCGCCACCACCTCGGCACCGCGCTGCGCGAGGTCGGCGGCGAGCTGGCCGGTCCCGCACCCGGCATCGAGGATCCGGCGCCCCGTGAGGTCGGCAGGCAGCCACCCCGCCAGCGTCGCGCGCATCCGCTCGCGCCCGGCCCGTACCCGCGCGCGCACGCCGCTGACCTCGGCCGTCGAGGTCAGCGCGGCCCACGCACTCGACGCCGTCCGGTCGAAGTACTCCTCGAGCCAGGCTCGGCGGCGCAGGTAGCCGGAGGCGGGGGCGCTCGGCGCGCTCATCTCAGTCGAACCCCAGCAGGTCGAAGATCTCCCGGTCCTTCATCGCCTCCGCCACGACGGGTTCGGTCCCGTCGAGCAGCGACTGGGCCAGGCGCAGGTACTCCTCCTGCACCGCGAGCAGCTCGGGGCTCTCCTCCATCTCGAAGAGGGTCGCCTTCTTCAGCCGGCTGCGGCGGATCACGTCGAGGTCGGGGAAGTGCGCCCGCAGGGGGAGGCCCTGCAGGTCGGTGTAGCGGCGGACCTGGTCGGTGTCGGTGCTGCGGTTGCAGATGACGCCGCCGAGGCGGACGTTGTAGTTCTTCGCCTTGGCACCGATCGCCTGGACGATGCGGTTCATCGCGAAGATCGAGTCGAAGTCGTTCGCGGTGACGATCAGCGCGCGGTCGGCGTGCTGCAGCGGCGCGGCGAACCCGCCGCAGACCACGTCGCCGAGGACGTCGAAGATCACCACGTCGGTGTCCTCGAGCAGGTGGTGCTCCTTGAGGAGCTTGACGGTCTGCCCCACGACGTAGCCGCCGCACCCGGTCCCCGCCGGCGGGCCCCCCGCCTCGACGCAGAGCACGCCGCCGTAGCCCGGGTACACGAAGTCCTCGACCCGCAGTTCCTCGGAGTGGAAGTCCACGCTCTCGAGCACGTCGATGACCGTGGGCACCATGCGCTTCGTGAGGGTGAAGGTCGAGTCGTGCTTCGGGTCGCAGCCGATCTGGATCACCCGCTTGCCGAGGCGGGCAAAGGCGGCCGAGAGGTTGCTCGAGGTGGTCGACTTGCCGATGCCGCCCTTGCCGTACACGGCGAGGACGAGGGCGTTGCCGATCTTGGGGCTCTCCATGTGGACCTGGAGCGAGCCCTCGCCATCGCCCCGTCCTGGGACGGAACCGACGACGGGCAACGGGCGGGCGGCAGTGGCCATGCGGAACTCCTTGGTGGTCAGGCGATCCCCTCGAGGCGATCCTCGAGGGCGTCGCTGGCATTGCGAAGGGCATCCAGGGTGGCATCGTCCGGCTGCCAGTATCCCCGGTCATTGGCTTCGAGCAGCCGCTGGGCCATGCGGGTCGCGGCCTGCGGGTTCAGGGCGGCGAGGCGGTCGCGCATCTCGGTGTCGAGGACGAACGTCTCGCCGATCCGCTGGTACACCCAGGCGGGGACCTGCCCCGTCGTGGCGGAGAGCCCGAGGGCGTTGGTGACCTGCTGCTCGACCTGGCGCACGCCCTCGTGGCCGTGGCGCAGCAACCCCTCGTACCAGCGCGGGTTGAGCAGCCGGGTGCGCGTCTCGAGGGAGACCTGTTCCTCGAGCGTGCGCACCGCCCCGGTGCCGCGGGTCTGGTCGCCGATGTACACCGGCACCGCGCTGCCGCGGACCTGGCGCGCGGTCCGTGACATGCCGCCGAGCATCTCGAAGTACTGGTCGAGGTCGGTCACCCCGAGTTCGACCGACTCGAGGTTCTGGTAGGAGAGGTCGGTGCGGCCGAGGAGCAGGCGCAGCAGGTCGGGCATCGGACGCGCGAGCCCGTCGGGGCCGTACGCGAATCCCTTGCGCTGCACGAACGCGTCGGCGAGCTGGTCCTCGCTCTCCCACGCCCCGCTCTCGACGAGGAGCCCGACGTTCGCGCCGTAGGCCCCCTCATCATTGCTGAACACGCGCAACGCCGCGGTCTCGATCGGGAGGCGGTGCTCCGCCGCGAGGGCGCGGGTGTGGGCGCGCACGAAGTTCAGCGCCTCGGGCTCGTCCGCCAGCGCGGCCTGCTGGCAGGCGGAGGCGAGGAGGCGCAACTGGAACGGCAGCAGGTCGCGGAACACCCCGCTGACGGTGAGTACGACGTCGAGGCGCGGGCGGCCCAGCTCCTCGAGGGGCACGAGCTCGGCGTCGATCACGCGCCCCAGCGCGTCGAGGCGGGGCCGCGCGCCGAGGAGTGCGAGCGCCTGCGCGATCGGCTGGCCCTCGGTCTTGAGGTTGTCGGTGCCCCAGAGCACCAGCCCGATTGTCTCGGGACCGCCGTGTCCATCCCGGTCGTGCCGCGCGAGGAGACGATCGACCTGGCGGTGTGCCTCGGCGAGCGCCGCGGCGCTCGGCAGCCGGCCCGGGTCGAAGCCGTGCAGGTTGCGCCCGGCGGGGAGCACCTTGCGGGTGCGCAGCAGGTCGCCACCGCAGACCGGCGGGACGAACCGCCCGTCGAGCGCGCGGATCAGCCCGTCGAGCTCGGCCGATCCGCAGAGGTGGGCGTCCGCCTCGCAGACCTCTGCCACCAAGGGCGCCGGCCACACGGTGGGCGTACCGGCGAGCATCGCGCGAACCTCCGCCTGCGGATCCGCGGCGGCCTGCAACTCGTTGGCGAACATCGCCGCAAGCAGCCCGATGCGCTCCTCGAGCGCAGGGGCCTGTCCGACGACGTGCAGCCCGTTGGGGATCAGCGTATACTCCAGTTCGAGCACCTGGTCGCGCAGGGCGTCGATTCGCTGGGGCGCATCGCCGTTCCACGCCGGCGAGGCCTCGGCGAGGTCCACCGCCGCGGCCTGCGCCTGGAGCACCTCCACGAGCGTGCCGCGACTCTCGGCATCCGCGTCCGGGGGCAGCGAGCGCCAGCGATCGAGCGAGGACTTCAGGTCGAGGAGGCCGCGGTACAGGCCGGCGTGGCTGATCGGTGGCGTCAGGTAGCTGACCAGCGTCGCGGCGGCGCGGCGCTTGGCGAGGACACCCTCCGAGGGGTTGTTCGAGGCATAGAGGTACACGTTCGGGAGCGCGCCGAGGAGGCGGTCCGGCCAGCATCCCTCGCCGAGCCCGACCTGCTTGCCCGGCATGAATTCCAGCGCACCGTGCGTCCCGAAGTGGAGGACGACGTCGGCGCCGAAATCCTCGCGGATCCACCGATAGAAGGCGCTGAAGGCGTGCGTCGGGGCGAGCTCGCGGTCGAACAGGAGCCGCATCGGGTCACCCTCGATGCCGAACCCGGGCTGGATCCCGACGAAGACGTTGCCGAACTGCGCCCCGAGCACGAACAGGTCGCGCCCGTCGGTGAGCTGCTTGCCCGGCGCCGGACCCCAGACCCGCTCGACCTGGTCGAGGTGTGGCTCGCGGTGCACGTGGTCGTCGACCGGGATCCGCGCCGCGATGTTGCCCATCGTGCCCGCGCTCGCGGCATTTCCCTCGAGGAGGCGTGCCTGCAGTTCCGCGGCGTCCGCGGGGAGCTCGACCGTCCAGCCCTCGGCGTGGAGGCGACGGAGCGTGTGGTGGAGCGACTCGAAGACGGCGAGGTAGGCCGCGGTTCCGGCGTTGCCGGCGTTGGGCGGGAAGGCGAAGGTCACGATCGCCAGCTTGCGCGCGGCCCGCTCCCGCCGGCGGAGGTCGATGAGGGCCCGGACCCGATCGGCCAGCCGCTCGACCCGGTCCGTGATCGGCACCGCGCCGCCGTTGGCCGCCCCGCGCGACCCACCGAAGACCATCGGCCCGGTCGCGCCCTCCAGCTCGGGCAGTGCCACCTGCAAGGTCGCCTGCAGCGGGGCGAGCCCGCGCGGATCGTGCTCCCACTCCGCCACCGTCTGCAGCTCCAGCGGTTGCACCACGAGGTAGGGCACGTCGAGTCCGGTCAGGGTCTCGGTCGCCGCGTCGACGTCGTTGTAGGCCGGGCCGCCGACGAGCGAGAAGCCGGTGAGTCCGAGCAGCAGGTCGATCGTGGGTCGGCCGTCGGCGGCCCGGAAGTAGCGCGCGATCGCGGGGCGGTTGTCGAGGCCCGCGTTGAACGCCGCGATCACCGCGAGGCCCCGCGCCTCGAGGGAGCGCACCACCGCATCGTAGTGCGCGGTGTTCCCCGCGAGGATGTAGGAGCGCATCACCAGAACGCCGACGCGCGGAGCATCGGGTGCGAGGGGCAGGCGGTCGAGCGTCTCGGTCACCCGCCGCTCGAGGTCGGGATGGTAGAGACCGACCTCGGGGTACTCCCGCGGCTCCGGGGCCGGCAGGGCGGGGGAGCCGCCGTAGCGCTGCAGCAGGAAGCGGACGAGGCCGCTCATGTTCTCGACGCTGCCGCTCAGCCAGTACTGCAGGATGAGGTAGTAGGCGCGCACGTCCTGGGCGGTCCCGGGAATGAACCGGAGCAGCCTGGGGATCCGCTTGAGCTGCCGAAGCTGGTCCTCGCCCGAGAGCCGGGACTGCTTCGAGCGGCCGGAGAGGCGCCGCAGGATCATCGCCGGCGACCAGGGCGAGCGCGGCCCGGTCCCGCCGCCCATCGAGAAGCTCCCCATCCGCGTGCAGCGCATCACCTCTGGGGCGGACATCATCCCGATGGTGGTCCGCCCTGCGGCGGCGCGTGCCTCGAGCGCGGGCAGGATCGGGCGGATCTGGTCCTCGACGAAGAGCTGCACCGCGACGACGAGGTCCGCCTCGGTGATCGCGGTGCGCACCGCCGCCTCGCGCGCCGGATCACCCCACTCCGCGCCGACGTGCAGGGTCACCTCGACCGCGACGCACTCGGACGCGAGCGCACGCTGCACCTCGGCCAGGGCCGGGGCGCGATGCGCGTCGAGGGTGAGGATCGCGATCCGGGTCGTCATCGGCTGAAGTGCGCCTTCGCGTCGTACAGCGTGTCGAGCTCGACCACGGCGAGGCCGTGCTCCCGGGCGTAGCGCTCGGTGTTGCGGCGGGCCTTTCCCCGGACGAAGAACGGGATCTTCCGCAGCTCGGCCTCGGCGGGCGCCGACCAGGTGACATCGTCGGCCGGTGCCACCGTCAGGGGCGCCGTCGCGGTCGCGCCCGGCTCGCTCGGCGCGGCCGCGGCGAGGTGCGACGGCGTGGCGCCGTCGGCGAACTCGAAGTCGTCGCGGAACATGCCGAGGAGGTGCTCCTCGAGGCCCATCATCAGCGGGTGGACCCAGCTGTCGAAGATCACGTTGGCGCCCTCGGCCCCCATCTGGGGCGAGTAGCGCGCCGGGAAGTCCTGCACGTGCACGGGCGCGGAGATCACCGCACTCGGGACGCCGAGCTTCTTGGCGACGTGGCGCTCCATCTGGGTGCCGAGCACTAGTTCAGGTGCGGCATCGGCGATCGCACGTTCGACGGCGAGGTAGTCATCGGCGATGAGCGCCTCGAGGCCGAGCCCGGTGGCGGCGGCCCGCACCTCGCGCGCCATCTCGCGCGAGTACGTCCCCAGCCCGACGACGCTGAAGCCGAGCTCCTCGGTGGCGATCCGGGCGGCGGCGAGCGCGTGCGTCCCGTCGCCGAAGATGAAGACCCGCTTGCCGGTGAGGTATGTCGAATCGACCGAGCGCGAGTACCAGGGCAACCGGGAGCTGACCGTCGCCACGGCCGCCTCGGCGTCGAGTCCGAGCAGGGTGGCCACCTCGCGGACGAAGTCGCGTGTCGCACCGACGCCGATCGGGACGACGCTCGTGTGCGGCGTCCCGAACTGGCGCTGCAGCCACCCGGCCGTGCTTCGCGCGATCTCGGGGTAGAGCACCACGTTGAGGTCGGCGTCCGGGAGCCGACGCAGGTCGGCGACCGTGGCGTCGAGCGGGGCGATCACGCCCACGTCCACCCCGAGCCGCTCGAGGAGGGATGTGACCTCCCGGATGTCGTCCCGGTGGCGGAAGCCGAGCGCGGTGGCCCCGAGCAGGTTCGCCACCGGACGCGCCCGGGCCGGGCGCTCGGCGGCCCGCGTGATCGGCAGGCAGATCGTCCGGACCAACTGGTAGAGCGTCTCGCTGGCGCCCCAGTTCTCCTTCTTCTGGTAGGCGGGCAGCTCGAGCGGGACCAGCGGGATCGGGAGGCCGAGGCCGTTGGCGAGCCCCCCGGGATCATCCTGGATCAGCTCCGCCGTGCAGCTGGCACCGACCAGGAGCGCGGTCGGCGCGAAGCGCTCGACCGCCTCGCGACACGCGCCGAGGAAGAGCCCCGCCGTGTCGCCCCCGAGGTCGCGCGCCTGGAACGTCGTGTAGGTCACCGGGGGGCGACGATCGCGCCGCTCGATCATGGTGAACAGCAGGTCGGCGTAGGTGTCGCCCTGCGGGGCGTGCAGCACGTAGTGCACGTCGCGCATCGCCGTCGCGATCCGCATCGCCCCGACATGGGGTGGCCCCTCGTAGGTCCAGAGCGTCAGCTGCACCGTCAGACCTCCAGCCGGGCGCGGCGGGTGAGCGGCCGCGTGAACAGTTCCGCGAGGTCGCCGGCCTGCTCGAAACCGTGGATCGGCGAGAACACCAGTTCGATCGCCCACTTCGTGGTCAGCCCCTCCGCCTCGAGCGGGTTGGCGAGGCCCAGGCCGCAGACCGTCAGGTCGGGCGCGGCGGCCCGGCACCGATCGAGCTGGCGTTCCACGTCCTGGCCCTCGCTCAACTGCACGCCGGCGAGCCGCGGCAGCTCGGCCGCCATCAGGCCCTTGTGCAGGTAGGGCGTGCCGACCTCGACCGCCTGCATGCCGCATTCGTCCTGGAGGAAGCGGGCGAGCGGCAGCTCGAGTTGGGAGTCGGGGAAGAAGAAGATCCGTCGCCCCTCGAGGCGCTCCCTGTGGGCCGAGACCGCCTTCCGCGCGCGGGCTGCGGGTGCGGCCACGACGTCCTGGAACCGGGCGGTGGGGACATCCCATGCGCGTGCCGCAGCGGCGAGCCAGGCTTCGCTGCCCTCGGCGCCCAACGGGTAGGGTGCGCTCAACAGCGCCGCACCGCGCGCCTCGAGGGCGCGAAGGGTCTCGGCAATGAAGGGCTGGGCGGCGAGGATCCGGGTCCCGGGGCCGATCGGCGGGAGCTGGTCGGTGCGGCGCGGCGGGAGCCAGTCGACCGGACCGATCCCCATCGCCTCGAACAACCGCCGGAACTGGTCCTCCACCACGTCGGCCACGGTGCCGACCACGAGCAGGCGGGGCCGCTCCTCCGTCGGCGCGGGGCAGTGGGGGACCAGGGCCGCAAGGCAGGCGTCCTCCCCCTCGGTGAACGTCGTCTCGATGCCCGAGCCGCTGTAGTTCACGATGCGCACGCCGCGATGCACCTCGCCCAGCCGCTCCGCGGCCCGCCGCAGGTCGAGCTTGATCACTTCCGAGGGGCACGAGCCGACCAGGAACAACATGCGGATGTCCGGCCGTCGCGCGAGCAGCTCCGCGACCACGCGGTCGAGTTCCTCGTTCGCATCGGCCAGTCCCGCGAGGTCCCGTTCGTCGAGGATGGCGGTCCCGAAACGCGGCTCGGCGAAGATCATCACGCCGGCGGCAGACTGGATCAGGTGCGCACAGGTCCGCGAGCCCACCACGAGGAAGAAGGCGTCCTGCAGCCGCCGGTGCAGCCAGACGATGCCGGTCAGGCCGCAGAACACCTCGCGCTGGCCCCGTTCGCGCAGGACCGGCAGGTTCCGGCAACCGGGCGTGGCGGGCGCACTCACGGCGTGCCCCCGGCGGACAGCGCGGCGCGGTCGCGGCGGGCGAGGCGGAGCTTCCAGAGGAATTGGCCGGCATTGATGAGGTAGACCCCATAGGCGACGAGGGCGAGGGTCGCCAGCGTCGTCGGGGCCCACGCGGCAACCAGCCAGCCGGCGAGGTACGCGGTGTGGAGCGCGATCACGATGAACGAGACCACGTCTTCCCAGAAGAAGGCCTCGGCAAAGAGCCACTTGCCGAACACCTCGTGCTCCCAGATCGAGCCGGTCACCATGATCAGGTAGAGCAGCGCCGTCTTCAGGGCCACCGAGCCCGCCGCCCAGCCCCAGCCGTCCCCGGTCGCGAGGAAGCGCGCCACGAGGACGATGCTCCCCAGGCAGACCAGCAGCTGGAGGGGGGCGAGCACCGCCTGCACCACCGTCCATGGCGACGCGTCCCGGCGCGCCTGCTGGTCGGGGGTATAGAGCGGAGGCCTGGCGCGGGGAGCGCCGAGAACTGCGGTGCCGGCCATGCGGCTCCCACGGCGGGAGGGGCGGAGGGACCACGGGGGACGAGGGAACGTACGGCCCGGCACCGGAGGGTGTCAAGAGGGGTTGACGTTCGGAAAGATTGACAGTAGTCTGATGTCGAGTTTCCCCTGCCAGTCCGATCCGGGGCGGCCCCAGCGGGTCGACCGGGAATCGAGCCCCGAAGCGGGCTGGTCGCCTCCGAAGCGTCATCACCCCTCCGGAGCCGGAACCGTTGCGAGCTCACGACGCGGGAGCTTCCCCGATGGGATCACCTCGCACCATCCACACGCAGGCGGGGGGATCCCCGCGCGGCGGGTCGGCATCACGCGACCCCCTGCGCCGCGTCCCCGGACAGGGCCATCCGCCCGCCTTCCTCCCCTCCGAGGTCCAGCGGCTGGTCGCCCTGCTGCTCAAGCCGTCGGACCGACCGTGCGAGGAGATGGTCGCGGAACTCGCCGGGGCAGGTGTCCCCTTCGAGTCGCTCGTCGTCGACCTGCTGGCCCCGGCGACCCGGGAGATCGGCCATGCGTGGACCGAGGACCGGGTCTCGTTCTTCGAGGCCGGGATCGCGTACGGCCGCGTCCAGCAGATCCTCCGGCGGCTCAGCCAGGCCGATGAGCCGGCCGACGTCCTGATCCCGCCGCGTGGGCGGCTGCTCCTCACCGTCGCCGAGGGGGAGTCCCACACCCTCGGCCTGCTCGCGCTGGCGGAGATCCTGCTCCGCCAGCACTGGGATGTGGTGCTCGGGCGGCCCATCCTGGAGGCGACGCCGGCGACGCTCGTCTCCAGCGAGGCGTATGACGCGGTGCTCTTCTCGGCGGCCCAGACGCGCTCCGAGGCCTCGCTCAAGCGCGAGATCGCCGAGGTGCGTCGGCGCTCGTCGAACCGGACGATCCGGATCCTCCTGGGCGGGCAGCTCGGCAAGCTCGAGCCGCAGGCCTGGCAGCGGATCGGTGCCGACGCCGTCGGCGACGAGGCGATCGGGGTGTCCGAGCTCCTCGCCGGCCTGCTGCCGTCCGCCTCGGCAGATCACGGTGGATGAGATGAAGACTTTCGATGCACGCCTCGGGGCGCTGGGTGATCTCGATCCCTCCCTTCTCGGGCCGCTGGTCTCGGCCGTGTCGGATGTCGCGCTGCTGATCGACCCGCAGGGCGTGGTGGCCGACGTGCTCGTCAGCGGTGACGACCTTCCTGCCGACGACGTGCGGGGCTGGCTCGGCCGCTCCTGGGCCGACAGCGCGACGACGGAGAGTCGCGAGAAGATCGCGGACATGCTCGACGAGGCGCGGGCGCGCGGCCTCTCGAGTCGCCGCCAGGTGAACCACCCCTCGCCGCACGGCCCCGACCTGCCGGTCAGTTATGTCGTGCTCTCGCTCGGCGGCGACGGACACCTCGTCGCGCTCGGGCGGGACTTGCACGTGCAGTCGGTGCTCCAGCAGCGCCTCGCCGAGGCACAGCAGGCGATGGAGCGCGACTACTGGCGCATGCGGCACATCGAGACGCGCTACCGGCTCCTGTTCCAGTTGTCGAGCGAGGCCGTGCTCGTGGTCGATGCCGGCACGCTCAAGATCGTCGATGCGAACTCCGCCGTCGGGCGCCTCTTCGGCGTCCCGGCCAAGCGCTTGGTGGGGCGCGTCTTCCCGATCGACTTCGACGAGGAGAGCGACGTGGCGGTGCGCGAGGTGCTCGCGGCCGTCCGGAACTCCGGCCGCTCCGAGGAGCGTCGACTGCGGACCATCACCGGCACCGCGGTGGCGTTCGGCGCCTCCCTCGTCCGGCAGGACGGCACCTCGCTCTTCCTGATCCGGATGATGCCGATCGCCGAAGGCACCCAGGTCACGACGGTGAGTGAGGAAGGGCGGCTGGAGTCGGTGGTCGAGGCAGCGCCTGACGGGATCGTCGTGACCGACCTCGAGGGCCGCGTGCTCGTCGCGAACCGGGGCTTCCTGGACCTGGCGCAACTCGCCGCCGAGGATCAGGTGCGCGGCCAGCCGCTCGAGCGGTGGGTCGGCCGACCCGGCGCGGACGTCGGGGTGCTCCTCTCCACGCTCCGCGAGCACGGGGTCGCCCGCCTCTTTGCCACCGGCGTGCGCGGCGAGTACGGCTCGACCGCCGAGGTCGAGCTCTCGGCCGCGGTCACCCGGACCGGGCGCGAGCCCGTGGTCGGGATCATCATGCGCGACATCGGTCGTCGGCTCGCGAATCGGTCCGGCGGGGCGCGCGACCTCGGGCGGGCCGTCAAGCAGCTGACCTCGCTCGTCGGGCGCGTCTCGTTGCCCGACCTGGTCCGCGACACGACCGACCTGGTCGAGCGGCACTTCATCGAGGCAGCGCTCGAGCTGACCGAGCAGAATCGCACCTCGGCCGCCGAGGTGCTCGGGGTGTCGCGGCAGTCGCTTTACGTGAAGCTCCGGCGGTACAACGTGGGCCGCGATGACGCGCCGCGCTCCGGGTCGGAGCCCTCGTCGTGACCGGTTCCGCCGCCCTTGCGGAGGCGCCCGGGCGCACGACGCCGGAGCCGGCGGCGGTGCTCACGCTGCTCAAGCCGGTCACCTGGTTCGCCCCGATGTGGGCCTTCGGGTGCGGGGCACTCGCGAGCGGTTCCGCGCTCGGCGAGCATGCGGCGCTGATCGCGCTCGGGGTCGTGGTGGCGGGGCCGCTCGTCTGCGGGGCAAGCCAGGCGGCGAACGACTGGTTCGACCGCCACGTCGATGCGATCAACGAGCCGGCGCGCCCGATCCCGTCGGGTCGCATCCCCGGGCGGTGGGGCCTCGGGATCGCGATCGCCTGGTCGCTGCTCGCGCTGCTGGTGGGCCTGCTCCTCGGCCCGACCGGTGGCGTCGCGACCGGTGTCGGCCTGCTGCTCGCGTGGGCGTACAGCGCCCCGCCGCTCCGACTGAAGCGCGACGGCTGGTGGGGGAACCTCGCCTGCGGCGCGAGCTACGAAGGGCTCGCCTGGGTGACCGGTGGCGCGGTGGCGCTCGGCGGGGCGGTGCCGCCGGGGCGCTCGCTGCTGCTGGCCGCCTGCTACTCGCTGGGCGCCCACGGCATCATGACGCTGAACGACTTCAAGGCGATCGAGGGCGATCGCGCGATGGGCATCCGTTCGCTGCCCGTGCGGCTCGGCGCGCCGCAGGCCGCCCGGGTCGCCTGCCTCATGATGCTCGGCTTCCAGGTCCTCGCGCTCGCCGTCGCGTGGCCGGCGGTTCCGGGCTGGGCCCGCGCCGTCCACGCCGTGCTCATCCTCGCCCAGCCCCCGCTGATGCTGCGGTGGATGCGCGACCCGCGCGGTTTCGCGCCGTGGTACAACGGCACCGGCGTCCTTCTCTTCGTGCTCGGCATGCTCGTGAGCGCGCTGGGGCTGCGCGCGGGAGTGGCGGGGTGAGGGCGCGGTTCGGGTGGGGCGCGATCGCGCGTGTCGGGATGGTGCAGGCGGCCCTGGGCGCGGTCGTGGTGCTGATCACCTCCGTGCTCAATCGGGTGATGATCGTCGATCTCGGCCTCGCCGCGGCGATCCCCGGCGCGTTCGTCGCGGCGCACTATGCGGTGCAGTTCACCCGCGTGCGCACCGGCTACGGCTCGGATCGGACGCCGCGGCGGACGCCGTGGATCCTCGCGGGGATGGCGATCGTCGCGGCGTGCGGCCTCCTCGCGGCCGTCGGCACGGCGCTCGTGGCGACCTCGCGCCTCGCCGGCCTCGCGCTCACCGGGCTGGCGTGCCTCGGGCTCGGTGTCGGGGTCGGTCTCGCCGGCACGCCGCTGCTGGCGATGCTCGCCGAGCGGACCACGGGTGCGCAACGCGGACCGGCGGCGGCGACGGTGTGGCTCATGATGATCGCCGGCTTCGCCATCACGGCCGGCGTAGTCGGCCAGCTGCTCGACCCGTTCTCGCTCCCGCGGCTGGTACGGGTCGCCGCCGGCGTGACCGGGCTCGCCTTCGTGCTCAGTGCGATCGCACTCCGGCGCCTGGAGCCCACCGGATCGATCGACGTGCGCGGTGAGGACGCCCCGGTGCCGTTCCGCACCGCGTTGCGGGCGCTGCTCGCCGAGTCGGAGGCGCGTCGCTTCGCGACCTTCGTGTTCGTCGCGATGCTCGCCTACTCGGCGCAGGACCTGATTCTCGAGCCGTTCGCGGGCTCGGTCTTCGGGCTCACGCCCGGGGAGAGCACGCGGATCGCCGGGCTGCAGCACGGCGGGACGTTCGTCGGGATGATCCTCGGGGCGATCGGCACGCGGCGGGGCGGGCAGCTCACCCGCTGGGCGGCCGCGGGATGCGTCGGTTCGGCGGCGGGGTTCGCCGTCCTGATCGCCGCCGGGTTCGCCGGCACCCTCCCCCTACTCAAGGGCGGGGTGCTCCTGATGGGTGCGGCCAACGGCGTCTTCGCGATCGGGGCGATCGGGGCGATGATGGCGCTCGTCGACCAGCCGGGCCGTCGGGAGGCCGGGGTGCGCATGGGGCTCTACGGCACCGCGCAGGCGGTGGCCTTCGCGGTCGGCGGCTTCCTCGGCGCCGGGTTGAGCGATGTCGGTCGCGTCCTCCTCGGCTCGCCGCGCCTCGGGTACGCTGCGGTGTTCCTGCTGGAGGCGGTGCTCTTCCTGGCCGCGGCGTGGTTCGTGGGTCGCAGCACGCCGGCCGATGCACCGCGGCCCGTGCGTCTCGAGCGCGACGGCGATGCCGTCCTCGCGGCGGTGGGGTGATGGGCATCGCCCTCCCCCTCCATGCGTCGGTGATCGCACCGACCCTCGCCCCGGCGGTGCCCCGCACCTTGTGCACCGACTGCGGGGTGAGCCGCTCGAGCGATCCGGGGCGGTGCGGCGCCGCGTGCCAGTTCATTGCGCCGCGTTACGCGGAGCTGGAGCAACGGGTGCACGGGCGGGGGCGCGAGGCCGGGCGCGGCGACGAGGCGCACTTCGGGGTCTACCGGCGCATGCTGCGTGCGACCCTGGCGCCGCCGCGCGACGGGGCGCAGTGGTCGGGGATCACCACGTCCCTCGGGGAACGGCTGCTCGCGGAGGGGCTCGTCGATGCGGTGATCGCCACCGC